>Ga0247806_10000407_pt1 | contig 27574 bp, 21 predicted proteins | sample UWRJL059202B1_FD_179935 | JGI IMG/M metagenome (GOLD analysis project Ga0247806, IMG submission 179935) | Plant litter microbial communities from Arlington Agricultural Research Station in Wisconsin, United States - UWRJ-L059-202B-1 | ecosystem: Environmental > Terrestrial > Plant litter >... | reverse complement strand
AACGATATTTTATTTTGATTAATAGCATGGTAATTTAATTTGTCAACACAAATGTCAACACTAAAAACCCTGTGAAACCTGATAATAACATTAAATTTACATATACCAATAAAATTCATGATATGAAATTTACAATTAAGTCTATTGTTGCTTTAGTAGCTGCAGCAGCAATTCATACAGGTGCTGCTGCTCAAAGCATAGTCCTTGAGGAACAAAGCGGTTACCAAGTATCTAAAACCAGTGGCAGCGTTTTTGCATTAACACGGTGGAGCGCATTTAAACCTAATTATGGTGGTAATGTCTTTACTAATCCGGAGAAAAAAATCTTATCGCAAATAGGCATGCAGGCACCACAGAATACTACTTTTTCTAATAACTATGAGTTTTATGGTGGAGAAGCTTACAAAGGTAATAATGTACCCTATGCATCTGTTACAGATGGTGCCGGCAATACTTACATTACCGGGGGGAGTACTAACCAAAACCATCCGGCCGGAGATTTCTTTACTTTAAAAATTGGGCCTGACGGACAAATGTTGTGGCAAAAACGTGAGCAGGCAGCCCAATATGCCGTAGAGTATGGTATGCATATAGCATTTGATAATTCCGGAAACATAGTTGTATCAGGGCTTAAATGGAATGGTAATGATATGGATATTCGCCTTATTAAATATGATATAGCCGGTAATACACTTTGGGACACAACCTTTGATAACGGCGCAGAAGGGCTTGAAGTTCCTAATAGTATGGTAACAGATACAAATGGCAACATTTATATTACAGGGATTGGATGGTCTGGCAATTCTATAGATTATCTCACTATAAAATACAATAGCAGTGGTGTTGAGCAATGGCACCATACAGAAAACCCAACCGGCGAAAGCGAAAGCTGGAATGAGGCAACAGCTGTAGCTGTAGATACTTACGGTAATGTTTTAGTTACCGGCTACAGCCCTAACCCGGAAGGATGGCTTAACTATTATACTGTTAAGTACAACCCTGAGGGCACAAAACTATGGGAACAAGCCTATAACTATGTAAGTACCGACCCTGATAACGTTGCAGATGTAACCAATTCTGTAGCGCGGGCAGTTACAACCGATGCCGATGGTAATATTTATGTTACCGGCACTTTTGATATTTTTCTTAACCGCATAGGAACCATAAAATACAATGCTTTAGGCGAACAGCAATGGGTTGAAACCTATAAAAGCGACAATGAAGCAACCAGAGGCTGGAAAATTGGTCTTAAAAACAATATATTATATGTAGCCGGTAGCCATTCTGCCGGTTTTGCAAATGATGGAACGGTAGTATTGTCATACACTACAAATGGCACTCAGAACTGGGTTGAAGAAACCACAGACCTTATTGAAACAAATAATGCCACACTAACTTTTGATGCAGGTGGCAATATTATAACATCGGCAAACGGTATGACCCCGGGTGCCGAAGAATGGGAGCAGGATGTGGCGGCACGCGCCTATAAATATTCGCCCGAAGGCAACCTGTTGGGTCAGGCGGCGTTTGTAATCTCTACAGCTACCGGTACTGCAACCATGGCCAATATGGCAGGTACAGGTATTGATAATAATGGCAATGTTTACTTTTCGGTAAATTCATTTTATTCAGAAAACGGCGCTGTGTTTGAAACTGTAAAATCGGGCTTTGGCGACTCCGCTCCCGCAACCGAATGGAGTGCACAATATACTAATACAGGTTCTCCGGCTGCTTCTATGCTAAATTCTTTTGGCGACACTAATGGCAATACCTTTTCAACGGGTTCATACTACAACTTTTCTAACAATATACTTAATGCCAATTACTTTATTGTAAAGCATGATGCGCAAGGAGCTGTAGCCTGGAATGCAGTATATAACGCAGAAAATGGCAACCCGGCCGAAGGCATTATAGGCAGGGTTGACAGTAACGGAAACACTTATGTATGCCTGTTGCCTGGTTTTGAGCAATATCCCCCAATCTTAAAAGTCATCAAGCTTTCACCACAAGGAACTCAGCTATGGTCATCAGAAATTGAAGTGTTTAACCCATCTGTTTATATCATGGAGCCACAGGCAGACGGCTCTGTATACCTTGGTGGTACAGCAAAAGAAACCGAAGAGAGCACTACCCCTTCTTTTATAGGCATCAAACTTAATGCAGATGGCTCTGAAGCCTGGAAAACCTATATGCCCGGAACAAACGGCAACAACATATACCAAATTAAAGCAGGCAAAGTAAATAGTAACGGACAGCTTATACTTACAGGTGCACATGGTAGCGGCAACTTCATGTCTCAGCAGGTAAACCTAACAGCGGTTCAGTTTAACAATGACGGAACACCGGGATGGATTACACCGGTAAGCATTGAAGGGGAATCATCATCGGGTACAGACCTTTATATTGCATCAGATGACAGTATTTATATAAACGGTTTTACGCAAAACAACGATACTTATGATGAAGACATAATAACCGCAAAAATAAATGCTGCAGGCCAGGTACAATGGTTTGAAACATTTGGTGAAGATGATAAAAACGAGCGTTCGTATACTATTAAGCCTTTTAGTAATGGTGCTGTAGGTATTTCTGGCTACAGACTTGCCAATAATGGCGATATAAACAACGCGATTTTAAAATACAGCCCTGATGGTAACCTGCTTTGGGATTTTGAATCAGAAAATATGCGCTATTATAACGACTTTCATATAGATGGTTCTGATGTGTGTTATGTTTTAAACCAGATAATTATAGACCCGTTCCCGCGTAAAATTTTTACTGAACCCTTTGCAACTGCCTCGTTAGTTACAATTGATGAAAATGGCGAAAATGCAAACGAGGAATTCTTTGTAGGTCCTGAATATGCCGAATTTTATGGCAAAAAGCTTATACCTCATACCGATAACAGGCTATTGTTGGCAGGTAATGTGGCTAACCAAGCATTTTATGAAGGAATTTACTTTTTTGAAACAGAACACGATGGCACATTGGGCCTTCCGGGCACAATAACCCCTGATGCAGCACAAAATGTGTTGGGGCAAAACTACCCTAACCCTGTGTATGACAGTACTACAATACCTTTTACGCTTATAAATGGCAGTAAGGCTGTGCTAAGGCTTTATAACGCCCAGGGCAGGTTTATTAAAGAAATTGCTAACGATGATTATGCTACAGGTACAAACACGGTAGCATTTGAGACTAAAGGGTTAGCACCCGGCCTCTATTTTTACCAGATAGAAAGTAAAGGCTTTAAGCAAGCCAGGAAAATGATTATTAAATAGTTTTGCAAATTAAAGTGATTTAAAAATGGCTCCGGGTTAAATATCCGGAGCCATTTTTTTTTGTTTATGCTGTATAAAAATTTAAATTTGAACACTATGCTGAACATAAACAAAGTAAAGTGCTTAATAATGCTGTGTATGTTTTTACTGCTTGCCGTTGCCTGCAATGAAAACATAAAAGACACCGCTGCAAAAAACAGCCCCCCTGCCATAGATGCATCTGCTGCCCTTACTAATCTGGGTAATGAACAGTGGCGCAAAGGCAACTACCAGGAGGCACTTAACTATTTTTCTCAGGCTTATAAAAAGGTAAAAGCATCGGGTAATGAAATGGAAACCGCAACGCTGCTTAACAACTTGGGGCTGGTACACTGGCGCCTTGAAAACAATACCGCTGCTATGGAATGTTATACCGAAGCTGCCGTACTTGCCGAAAAAACCGGGATGAAGAGGCTGTTAGGGCTAACACATACCAACCGTGCACTGATACTTAAGGAAAAACGTGATTTTAAAGCTGCGTTTGCTCAAAATAACGAGGCCATTAAACTCTTTATAGAAATTAAAGAACCTCGCGACCTGGCCATTGCCTATAACAACCAGGGACAGATATACCGCTTTTCGGGGGCTTTTAACCCTGCCTTAAAATACTATCTGCTGTCTTTAGAAGAGTGCAAAAAAACAAACTATGCCGAGGGTATGGCCACAGCATACCAAAACCTGAGTACCATATATGCCAAACAAGGCAACAAGCAAAAGGCGCTTGATGCTGGCCATAAATGCCTTAACCTTAGCTACAAAGTAAAAAGCAAAGTGCGCATAAGCGAGGGCCTTCGCGAACTTTCACGTAATTATGATCTTTTTAATGTAAAAGATTCGGCATTATATTATTTCAAACAGCACTATAATGTAGAAAAAGATATTATGGAAGCCAACCAAAGCAATCTCCTGTCACAATATCAGGCAAATATGGGCATTGAGGTTAAAAACCTTCGCATTAAAAACCTTCAAAACGAGAAGGAAATAGCAAATAGTCGCTTTATGCTAATTGCCGTTTGTGTTCTGGCTGCATTACTTATCTCTGCGTTTTTCATTTACCGTTACCTTTCGGTTATAAAGTTCAGGAAAAAGCAACTGGAGCTACAGCTCGAAAATTCTCTTCAGCTTATTCATGTTAAAGAAGAAGAGCTTAAAACCTACATTATAGACCTTACCTATAAAAACAACATTATTAACAAGCTACAGGAGCCCGGCAAAGAGGTTATAACAACTGACTATAATGTAAATGATTTATTAGAACAAAAAATATTTACAGACGATGGCTGGGATAAATTTAAGAGGCGTTTTGCTGCAATATATCCTGATTTTTTTAGCAGGATAAAGCAAAGCAGCATCTCTGTAACCGAAGCCGAAATAAGGATACTGGTGCTGATGAGATTAAAGCTTAATGGCAACGATATGGCAAATATACTGGGTATTTCTCCGCAAAGCGTAAGGGCCTGTAAGATGAGGCTCAAGAAAAAATTACAGGCTAACGATTATGAAACGGTAGAAGAGTACCTGCATTATATTGTTTCATAAGTTAATTAAATAATTTTGCTTTCCCTTTATAATTGCTTACAAAATCAAACGTTGTTGAGTAACGTTTATGCCGAGGTTCCCCTTAAGGTAAAAATATAAGTATAGTCCTTTAGATAGTAATTTATATCAGTTTGCGAGAAACAAGTCAAATTATACATATTTGAGCGAACATCATAAGTGTTTTACCTATACAGCCAAAAAAAAGTTAATAAAAAATTATATTGCGCAAAATATAATTTTTTACAATATATTTGCAATATTAAATACTAAACTATGAAAACATTATATAAAATTGGTGCTACAGCCAAAGGAGGAAGAAACGGTAACGTAAAAAGCGATAATGGTATACTCGATTTAGAGGTTAGAATGCCTAAAGGGCTGGGTGGCGCTAATGATGATTTTGCCAATCCGGAAATGCTTTTTGCAGCTGGTTATGCCGCCTGTTTTGACAGTGCCTTAAATTTAGTTATTAAACAAGGCAAAATCGAAACCGGAGAAACTACCGTAAATGCAAATGTAAGTATAGGACAACTGGAAAATGGTGGGTTTGGCTTAGCTGCTTCATTACATGCCAATATTCCAGGGGTAACTTTAGAAGAAGCACAATCGCTTATAGAAAAAGCACACCAAATTTGCCCCTACTCTAACGCTACACGTGGTAATATAGAAGTTATACTAACGGTATCTAACAACTAATCAAACTAAAGAATAAAATGGCATTAATAGAAGATTTACAGTGGAGGCATGCCGTAAAAGCATACGACCCTACAAAAAAAGTAAACCAGGAAAATATAGATAAAATTGTTGAAGCAGCACGTTTAGCACCTACTTCATCGGGATTACAACCTTTTAAAGTTCTTGTAGTAGAAAACCAGGATATAAAAGATAAATTATCTGAAGGAGCATTAAATCCTGAATGTATGAGAGAAGCCTCGCACATCCTGATTTTTGCAGCATGGCACCGGTATACTGAAGAACGTATTGATAAAGTTTATGACTTTACTACAGATGTAAGAGGTTTGCCTCGAGGCCGTTTTGAGAGTTATACAGACAAGTTGAAGTCTATTTATTTACCCGAGCAGGCAGAAGAGAACTTTGCACACACAGCACGCCAAACGTATATTGCACTTGGTCTTGCACTGGCTCAGGCAGCAGCCTTAAAAATTGACACCACACCTGTAGAAGGTTTTAATAGTTCCGTTATAGATAAAGTTTTAAAGCTTGATAAACTGGGATTAAAAAGTGTTTCTCTTATGTATGTAGGGGTTGCCGATGCTGCCAGAGACTGGATTGCACCTATGAAAAAAGTACGCATACCAACCGAAGAATTTGTAGTTGAATATAAATAAAACCAGAGGTAGAATAGTTTATTACCCTTTACTAAAACATAACAAAATGAAAATATTATTTGTAGTTACATCTCACGATCAATTAGGAGATACAGGCCATAAAACAGGTTTTTGGGTTGAAGAATTTGCAGCGCCCTATTATACATTTAAAGATGCCGGTTTTGATATAACCGTTGCTACACCTAAGGGCGGGCAGGCTCCTATAGACCCAAGCAGCGAAGCACCGGATGCACAGACTCATGCTACTGAGCGCTATTATAAAGATGAAACAGCACAACAGATTATTGCTAATACCCGTAAACTGAGTAACGAAAATGCTGCAGATTATGCTGCGGTTTTCTACCCGGGTGGTCATGGTCCTTTGTGGGATTTAGCTAGTGACGCAGATTCTCAAAAACTAATATTGGATTTTTACGGCAGCGATAAACCCGTTGGCGCCGTATGCCATGCACCGGGTGTATTTAAAAATGTGAAATTTAGTAACGGTGATGCCTTTGTAAAAGGTAAAAATGTTACCGGTTTCTCTAATTCTGAAGAAGAAGCAGTAAAACTAACAGATGTTGTTCCGTTTTTAGTAGAAACCGAGTTGAAAAACTTAGGTGGAAACTATACTAAAACTGATGACTGGGGTGTGCATGTTATTGAAGACGGATTACTGATTACCGGGCAAAACCCAGCATCATCAGAAAAAGTTGCCGAAAAAATAATTGCACAGCTAAAAAAATAAACGAATTACAGCGGTATAATTCTACTCCTGTAATTTTATAATCGTAACAATGGAAGACTTTTTAAAGTTAGACAAACAATTATGCTTTTCGGTGTATGTATTACACCGGGAAATCATGCAACAATACCGTCCTATTTTAGAAGCTTTAGGTTTAACTTATCCGCAATATATAGCCATGATGGCCTTATGGGAAAACGGACAGCAAACCGTTAGCCAGCTGGGCGAAAAGCTTAAACTTGATAATGGTACCCTAACCCCGTTGCTTAAACGCCTGGAAGTTAAAAAGCTATTATCGCGCACCCGCAGCAAAGCAGATGAACGCGTTGTACTAATAGCACTCACTACAGAAGGCGAAAATTTAAAAGAAAAAGCCTCTTGTGTGCCTATGCAAATATTAAAAGCGTTGAATCTTGATCTGGAAGATTTACAACAACTCAAAGCAATGTCAGACAAAGTAGTGGAGCGTGCACAAAAAACAGAATAATGAAGAATGAACAACAAATTAAAGAGGTTTTTGATAAACAGAAAGCCTTTTTTAAAACGAACCAAACTAAAAATATACCGTTTAGAATAGCGCAGTTAAAACGTTTACGCGAAGTATTCTTATCTCATACCGATGCTATTTGCAATGCCGTAAATATTGACTTAGGCAAAAGCCGTGCTGAAACAGAATATGTAGAAATTCAGATTATAGTCGACGAGTTAGACTACATGGTAGAAAACCTCGAAGATTGGGCTAAACCAACATTTGTTCCTTCCAGGCCACATCCGTCCGGAGCAGAAGTAATCAGTAAAATTATTTATGAGCCTTATGGAGTAAACTATATTATAGGGCCTTTTAACTATCCTGTACAGTTAACTTTTAGCCCTTTGCTTGGGGCAATAATGGCAGGAAATACGGCAATAATAAAACCATCTGAAAATACACCGCATGTAGCAGATATAATTGAAAGCATTATTAAAAAAGCATTCGATGAAGAATATATTGCAGTAGTTAAGGGAGCTATCGAAGAAAACACCTATTTACTAAGTTTACCATTCGACTATATTTTCTTTACCGGAAGCCCTAATGTTGGGAAAATTGTAATGAAAGCAGCGGCCGAACAACTAATTCCGTTAACGTTAGAACTGGGTGGTAAATCGCCAACCATTGTACACAAGGATGCTGATTTAGATAAGGCAGTGCAGCGTATTGCTGCAGGAAAATGGATGAATTGCGGACAAACCTGTGTTGCACCTGATTATCTTTATGTTCACGCGTCTATAAAAGAAGTCTTGATTGAGAAATTTAAAGGCTATTTAAGAGCTACTTATAACAATGAATCATTAGGGAAAATAGGAAAAATTGTAAGCCAAAACCAAATAAAAAACCTTGCAGGTTATCTAAATGACGCACAGGAAAAAGTAGTGTATGGCGGAAAGTATGATCTGGAAACGCGCCATTTTGAAGCTACCCTGATGGATAATGTTACTTGGGATGATGCTGTAATGCAACAGGAAATATTTGGCCCAATATTACCTATTTTAACCTATACCGATATTAACGTTGTACTGTACGAGATTAACAGCCGCCCAAAACCTTTAGCGCTATATGTGTTCTCTGAAAGTCAGGAATTTGCTGATGACATTATTGCCCACACAACCAGCGGCGATGCAGAAATTAACAGCACATTAATTCACGTTGGTTCTCACTTCCTACCATTTGGTGGTGTAGGTACCTCTGGTATGGGTAAATATCACGGAAAGTTTAGTTTAGATAATTTTAGCCACCAGCGCTCAATTTTACAAATAAAATAATTTAATGCAAACAAAAAGCTCCTGTTCTAATTGCACAGGAGCTTTTTACTTTTAGTTTACAATTTCCAACCTGAAAATAGTAAACATAAAAATATAGTTACTTTTATAGTTTAGGAAAAAGTTAAAAACTATTAAATAATCTATCGTTAATAATATAGTATACATCTTAATGCAATAAATGAAACAAACGATCTTAAAGGTAAAGCTGTCAACATTTAATGTCAGCCTACCTGGGTGTTTCTAGAGAAATATTAAGCCGGTCATACAATTCCTGAAATGAGTGTACATCACATAAATGCCCTTTAAAATTGAATGTAATGCATGTCACATTCAGTGCAAACGCATGATTTATATCGCATTGATATATATGTAAAAGTTTGACTTCTACTTGTCCATAATTTATTATTTTGTATATTATATTGATTTTCAATATAATATATGATTTTTTATGACTACCAAGTTGTTCAGTATTTTTAGGCAGATAGAAGACAGTAGGCATGATTTAAGCAAACTTCATGATCTATATTACATCCTTATTATAATAGTATTTTTCTTGGATTGCCGGAAACTGACTGGCATTTAGAATTCATAGTTTCTGATGAAGCTGCACATCATAATCCTGATGATGACGACCTGCTTGTTTTTATGCCGAACATGAAAAGCAATACAATGAACTATCACAAAATTTCTCAGAAAATAATGTAATGCCGGTTGCCACTAAAATCCGTATTGGGATTGAACGGAACAACATTTACAGATTAAGGATATCGCATTGTAATAGCTAAAGCACCTGTAATACAATTTTAACACTCTCTCAGCGACGGCAAATGCAGTATTTGTTTACCTTTAAGGAGTAACAAAAACCCCTTTAAAATGAAAACACCACACACGTACCTTATTATACTCCTCGCAATTTTTACCCAAGCTAATGCTCAAAAAACAAAACCCGATGTTGCCCGCTACATTAAAGTACCCACCGGTTATCTAATGGTGTTGCGACAAGGCGATGATATTTTGAAGGAGATTGAAACCCTTGCAATAAAAGAAAATATCCCATCGGCCACTTTTACGGGTATGGGGTTTGTAAATATTACCTTTGGCTTTTTCGATTTCAAAACCAAGAAATACAACCCTAAAGATTTCAAAGATATGGAGCTTTCTGCTCTAACGGGCAGCATAGCATGGCAGGATGGCAAACCATCCATACACGCGCACGGTACCGTGACAGGTAAAGATTTTATAGCTTATGGCGGGCATATATTATCTGGTACGGTATCTACAGGATCGGTAGAAATTATGGTTACCGTTCACGATAAAAAACTGGAACGCATACTCGAACAGCCACTGGGAGCTAACGTACTATGTGTGGGCAATTGTAAATAATTTTCTTAAAATAAAAAAATCAGACGCTAATTTCACACAAATAGTCTTTTGAATATCTGTAAAATTAGTGTCCGAAATATTTATAAATAGCAGATAATTAAATCTTCCCCTTTACCACACCAGCATCTATATCATCGTGAGATGTATTAAATACTTCCTGTCCATTTTTTATAACAATAACCTGTGGCGACTGATGTACAACTTTAAAACGGGAAGCAATTTCGTTGCTTACATCGCGGTGGGCAATCAGGTCAAGAAAATAAGGCTTAGCACTCCCCTCAACAATGCTATATTCATTTTCAAAGTTCTTTAAAGCCATGCGGCTTACAGGACAACGCGTGCTGTGCTTAAAAATAATAACAGGCGTATCGTTAGATTCTAAAATTATGTTATCAAGTTGTTTAAGTTCTGTTAAATCATTCCACTGAAAACCGGATTGCGGAGTATCTTTACTGTCAGAATTACCGAATATTTTACCGAAAACACCCATACTTATATTTTTTTAAGACAAATTGTCGGATAATTACTTTTAAATCGTAACTAAAAAGACATTTTGCCGGATTTTACTTATTGGATTAGAAATTGAAATATACTTCTCAAATTTAAACATTTTAGATTATGAACTTAGCCAATTTTACTATAAAATCGCAGGAGGCCATACAAAGGGCCCAACAAATAGCCCAGGAACTTGGGCACCAGCAAATTGAAAACGAACACATTGTTAAAGGTATACTTGAAGTTGATGAGAACGTAACGCCGTTCCTGCTTAAAAAACTAAATGTAAACCTGCCCCTATTTGAGCAAATACTGGACAGCACCCTGCAAAGCTTCCCGAAAGTTACGGGCGGCGAAATGGGGATAAGCCGCGACGCAAACACAGCGCTTACCGAAGCGTCTAACATTGCAAGGAAAATGAACGATGAGTTTGTTTCTATAGAGCATTTACTGCTTGCTATATTAGCATCGCGCAGTAAAGTAGCGCAAATATTAAAAGACCAAGGCGTTACAGAGAAAGGCCTTCGCGCAGCTATAGACGAGATGCGCAAAGGCGAAAGGGTAACATCGGCCAGTGCCGAAGAAAACTACAATGCCCTTAATAAATTTGCAAAAAACCTTAACCAACTGGCTAACGATGGTAAGCTTGACCCAGTTATAGGCCGTGACGAAGAAATTCGGCGCGTACTGCAAATACTAAGCCGCCGCACCAAGAACAACCCTATGCTTGTGGGCGAACCCGGTGTAGGTAAAACTGCAATAGCCGAAGGCTTGGCACACCGTATCATTCAGGGAGACGTACCGGAAAATCTTAAGAATAAAGTGGTTTACTCGTTAGATATGGGAGCATTGATTGCCGGTGCAAAATATAAAGGAGAGTTTGAAGAACGATTAAAATCGGTTGTCAAGGAAGTTACTTCTGCCGAAGGCGATATTGTGCTTTTTATAGATGAGATTCATACCCTTGTGGGTGCCGGTGGTGGCGATGGCGCTATGGATGCTGCTAATATACTTAAGCCTGCCCTTGCACGTGGAGAATTACGTGCCATAGGGGCTACAACACTGGATGAGTACCAAAAATATTTTGAGAAAGACAAAGCCTTAGAGCGGCGTTTTCAGCGTGTTATGGTAGACGAGCCCGATACCGAAAGTGCCATATCCATTCTTCGCGGTATTAAAGAAAAATATGAAACCCACCACCAGGTACGTATTAAAGACGATGCCATTATTGCAGCGGTAGAGTTGTCGCAACGGTATATAACTAACCGCTTCCTGCCGGATAAAGCGATTGACCTTATGGATGAGGCTGCCTCTAAAATAAGGATGGAAATAAACTCTAAACCTGAGGAGCTTGACGTGCTAGACCGCAGGATCATGCAGCTTGAAATTGAGATAGAAGCTATTAAACGTGAGAACGACGAGAGCAAACTGAAATCGTTAGGTATGGAGCTTGCCAACCAAAAGGAAGAACGCAACGAGATCTATGCACGCTGGAAAAGTGAGAAAGATGTGGTAGATGGCATACAAGCTACAAAAAGCGAGATTGAGAACTTTAAACTGGAAGCCGAACGTGCCGAACGTGATGGCGACTATGGTAAGGTTGCAGAGTTGCGCTATGGTAAAATAAAACAGGCGCAGGAAAAACTTGACGAAATGCAAAACCAACTGCATGAAAACCAAAGTGGCCAAAGCCTAATTAAAGAAGAGGTAACCCGCGAAGATATTGCAGAGGTTGTTGCAAAATGGACGGGTATACCGGTTACTAAAATGCTACAGGGCGAACGCGAAAAACTGCTTAACCTTGAAGCCGAACTACATAAACGCGTTGTGGGACAGGAGGAAGCGATTGAGGCTGTGAGCGATGCTGTAAGGAGAAGCCGCGCCGGTTTACAGGACCAGAAGAAACCTATTGGGTCGTTCCTGTTTCTTGGTACAACAGGTGTTGGTAAAACTGAGCTTGCTAAAGCCCTTGCCTCTTACCTCTTTGACGACGAAAATGCCATGACCCGTATAGATATGAGCGAGTACCAGGAACGCCATAGTGTGAGCCGCTTAGTGGGTGCGCCTCCGGGATATGTGGGATATGAAGAAGGTGGCCAGCTTACCGAAGCCGTAAGGAGAAAACCATACAGCGTGGTATTGCTTGATGAAATTGAGAAAGCCCACCCCGACACTTTTAATATATTATTACAAGTGCTTGATGAAGGCCGTCTAACGGATAACAAGGGCCGTGTTGCTGACTTTAAGAACACTATTATCATCATGACCAGTAACATGGGTAGTGCTATAATTCAGGAGAAGTTTGAAAACCTTAAAGGCAATATAGAAGCCGCTATTGAGGCTGCTAAGGTTGAAGTTCTTGGATTGCTGAAACAAACAGTACGTCCGGAATTTATAAACCGTATTGATGATATTGTGATGTTTACACCGCTTAGTGCCGATAATATAAGGGAGATTGTTAGTTTACAGGTTAAAAGTGTTACCAAACTGTTGGCACAGCAAAATATTACGCTGGATGCCACACCCGAAGCGATTGATTACCTTGCCAAAAAAGGTTATGACCCCGATTTTGGTGCACGCCCTGTAAAACGTGTTATACAAAAAGAAATCATGAACGAGTTGTCTAAACAAATACTATCGGGTAAAGTGAGCACTGATAGTATAATACTTATTGATAATTTTGATGGACAATTGGTTTTCAGGAATCAGACTGATCTGGTAAATAATTAATGGTTAGTATCACCCTTAGGTGCAAACCAATTTGTGAAATCAGTGTGAACCTAATGTCTGGGTAAAATTCATAATGTGTGTAGATGCTATATAAATGATTTTGAATAGCGAATTTTATAAAACAAAACATCCCGCAATTGCGGGATGTTTCTATATAAGTGCCTGCGTATTTTTAACGGGCACTCCTGTAATTATAGTATTGGCGTATTGTCATCATATCTTTATCCTGTAATTTCTTTCTGTGAGAAAACAATGCCACTAAACCGGCGACAAGTAAAAAGGATGGTAGTAATATAAATAACCCTTTGATTAGGAAATTACTAAAGCTTGAATGGTCAAAGCTAAAATTATTCATGATTAGGTAGCCGGTAAGTATAAGGCTCATTACAGATAAAAAAAAGTAAAGTAGTTTCATAGCGTTGGATACTTAAAGATTAAATGTTAACTTAAATACTGACTCAAATTTCAATAATTAAATCCTTATCTCCCAGAACTTTGTGAGTATATAACTTTTAGTTAAGATACATTTAACACGAATTATCTTTTATACCTCAATTAAACTGTAGTACAGCAATACATTACATAAAATTGTAGCGTTTAAAAACACAAGACGTTAATGTTTTTACAAAGCCAAAACAATTATGCTAAATAAGTTCCAAATTTGTAATACAAATCATCTAATACTAAATATTATGAATTTAAAGAGAATCTTTGGAACTATACTTACAGTGCTTGGCATTATCGGGCTAATATATGCGGCTTATGTATTTGCAAATACCTCTTCGGCAGGGCAAAATCTTAAAGTGGCAGTAATATATGCCATTGTTGGGCTAATCTTTTTCGTATCGGGAATTGGGCTTATCAAAACCACAAAAGACGCTTCGTAACATCTATTTTATAAAAATAGATCAATTAACTGTCTCCGTTGTATAGTTTGCAAAGCTGTATAATGTAGACAGTTTTTTTATATTTATGCTTTACATAAAAACATAATTTTTTTGTAAAATATTGGTGCGTTATGTTATAGCGTTCCATTCGTTGTTTTTTTATAAAACTAAAGATTAAGAACAATACTTTACAGATATATATAAATTACAAATTGATAAATAAACTTACAACCATAGTTTTATATCAATTACGTTATATCGTTAAAGCAGCTTCATATATTTCGATAATAAAATACCTATTCATCTAAATTAGCTTATTATCATTATTTTAAAACAAAGGCATAGTCATTAGTTGTATATATAATACGCATCAATGTCATGGTGCTAAAATAATCTATAAGACCTCAGACGGCTCGGGTTGGGAAGGCATATACCATCTTTTAAAATAGAAAGGATACAATGTTAGTATTGTAGTAAAGCCTAACACATTATTTGCCGACGATGTAGCCGCTGCTAAACGAACTATTGATCGTATTAATCGCCCTACACTACTTGTGTAACACTTTTATGGAGCTACCTTTATTACCGAAGCTGGAAACTCTTACAAACTTGCAGGATTAGTCATGTTGCCGCTTTTATTCCCGATGAAGGAGAGACATTGTTAAAATTAATCAGGCCGGCTCTCCCGCAAAATACTGAGGTATTGCATCTCCTGGTGCAGATGGATTTGTTGGTATGGAATTAGCCATAATACACCGCTAAAATTAGCCATGCTTATTCTTATGGTTTAACACTACAAAATTGCAATAGTTAAAACAGAAAGCACTAACCAATCTTGCTTATTAATTAACTATACTTCCTTAAGTTAAATTTTATTCTGTTTTAAAAACCATTAGAAGGTTTTAGCCATTAAAAAATTGCTAATTTGATAGGGTTTCAATTAGAGTTAGCTATGTGTTCTTTTAATACCCAGTTTTTGCATTTTTGAAGCTAATGTAGTTGGCGGAACACCTAATATTATAGCTGCACCGTTAGCCCCTCTTATGCGGCCGTCGCATTGTTTTAGTGCAGCAATAATATGTGCTCTTTCATTTTCTTCTATAGTTTGCAATTTGCTCTCTTCCATAATTACATGCACTTGCACCCTGTTTGCCGGTAACGGAATTTCTTCTATCGTTGCACCTTTGCACAAAAGAACGCTACGCTCTATAAGGTTTTCTAATTCTCTAATGTTGCCTGGCCAGTTGTAAGACAATAAACTATTTAGCGCGCCTGCCGAAAGCCCTGTTATGTTTTTATGTGTCTTAACATTAAATATATCTATAAAATGCCTTGCAAGCAGGCCTATATCTTCCCGGCGGTCGCGCAATGATGGTAAGTGTACCGGGAATACGTTAAGACGATAATACAAATCAAGCCTAAAGCGGCCTTCGGCAACTTCTTTTTCCAGGTTCCTGTTGGTAGCAGCTATAATTCTTACATCTACTTTTATGGGTGTACTGCCCCCCACACGTTCAATCTCTCTCTCCTGCAATACTCTAAGCAATTTTACCTGCATATCTAATGGCATCTCTCCTATTTCATCAAGAAATAAAGTGCCTTTATCTGCCTGTTCAAAACGCCCGATCCTACGGTCTGTCGCGCCGGTAAAAGCTCCTTTCTCATGCCCAAAAAGTTCGGTTTCAATAAGGTTAGATGGCAATGATGCACAATTTATTTTTATAAAAGGGCCTTTTTTTCTGGGCGAAAGTTTATGAATGCTACTGGCTATTCGCTCTTTACCGGTACCACTTTCTCCGGTAATAAGTACCGTGGTGTCGCCGGGGGCTACCTGGGCAATGTGGTCAAAAATTTCCATCAATAGTCTGCTTTTACCCACAATACCCTCAAAACCTTCTTTGTAATTTTTTTTGGGTCCAAGTAATGTAGGCGTTTCCTGCAGGTAAGCTTTTTTATCGCGCAGCAGGATATTTTCTACCGTATATATAAGAGGTTGCTGCAGCCGTTTGCATATCTCTAAATGGGCGTCGTTAAAACCATCTGTTTTCCTGCTAAAAAAAGAGAAAAAATAGCGTTGATTTTTATTAATAGAAAGTGGTATGGGCAGGCTAAGGTTAGAGCGCATGCCAAGATAGTCGGCTATTAGCTTTTTCATGTTAGGCACCTGCGTTGCTTTAACAAAGTCGTCACCCGCATAGAGCGTAACAGAAGTATCTATTACAGTATTAGCCTGCAATTTCCTGATTTCTAAAAGCTTTAACCTCGATAGGTTTTGCAATTCGTCAATAGTAATTTTTTGATACTCCGTAAAGCCCACCCTTAAAAAACCCAGTACGATATCTTCCGGGTCGGGTCCTGTACGATAAATTGCAACAATAAGATCAAAAGGTATTAGTGGTTGTATGGCCTTGCCAACTTTAAAAAGCCTTTCGTCCCAGCTACCGGAATCATCTAAAAGATTATTAAGCTGTTTTTGAAATAGCTGCTCTTTTCTTATAGAAGATTCTATGCCATATTGCTGATGGTAGCCCGCAATTTGTAAAGTAATAAGCAAATCTTTTTCTCTAAATGGCTTAACAAGAAAGCCATAAGGCCTTGTAGCCTTTGCTGCATTAAGTATCTCTTCGTTAGAATTTGCAGAAAGATATATAAACCCAATATTTTCTTCGTTGAGGTATTTTGCAAGGTCTATGCCTGTTTCGCGCCCTAAAAGAAAAATATCGAGCAATACCAGCCCCGGCCTGTCTTTTTTAATATATTCTTTTGCCTCGATAACAGTTCTTGCAATACCACAAATAGCATAGCCTGCTTTTTTAAGCATCAACCTTAAATGGTTTGCTTCCACAAAATTATCCTCTACAATAAGGATTTTAGTACTTACATCCATTACTAAAGCTTTAAATTATTTTAAGGTCGCTCTCCTTATCTTCAAAAATTGTAAAGGTTAACTCTATTTGGGTGCCGTTATTAGTAAATATCTTAAAGTTGCCCTGCATATCGCCCGTTAACCCCTTCATAAGTTTAAGGCCCAGCGAAGAGCAGTCGTGTATGCTAAAATTGTTACTTAACCCAATGCCATTATCTTTTATGGTAAGGCAAAAATTGTTGTGCTGCCCAACTTTTAAAGTAATTTCTAGGTTACCCACAACCTTATCAGGAAAAGCATATTTAATAGCATTTGTAATGGCCTCGTTTAATATAAGACCTACCGGTATTGAGTGCGACAACGGAAACTCTACATTACAAATATCCAGATGAAAACGTATCTTCTTACCCATTTCAAAAGAATTGGCAAAGTTTTCTGTCAGTTCATATATATATGATGGCATATTTATCATAGACAGGTTTTCTGACTGGTAAAGTCTTTGGTGTATCATAGACATTGCCTCTACCCGCCTTTGGCTCTCGCTAATGGCCTGTACAGCCTCTTCGCCCTTAAGATATTCTCCCTGGCTTGCTAAAAGCCCGGACACCATGTGCAGGTTATTTTTTACCCTGTGGTGAATTTCTTTTAAAAGCCATTCTTTCTCGCTAACAAGGTGCTGCAGCGATTCATTTTTTATATTTATCTCTAACTTTTGTGCATTAAGGGCAATGTTTGCTTTTTGGTTTAGCCTGTAACCCCTGTACATTAAAAATATGCACATGGTCATTATTATGAGCCCCAAAAGAGTGGTATTCCTTACAAAATTTGCCGACTCTATCCTGCTTAGCTGGTTTGCCGACTGCTCTTTTAAAAATTGTATATTTTTATCTTTTTTTTCTGACTCGTGCAGAATACTGAGCTGATTAATTTGCGTAGTTTTTGCCTGGCTAAACATGTCGTCGTTAACTTGTTTATAGCGCTGAAAATGTTTTATGGCAGACACATAATTACCCGCTGCAGAATCTATTTTAAATTCCCAAAGGTTGTAGGCATTACAAAACATACGCTGCCTTATATTGCAAAGGCTATCATATTTTGCATTATAATAGGAGGCTTTATCATAATGCCCGGCAGCAATATTATAACGTATAACAGAACTGATAAAATTAAAGATGTCATCTTTATTTAACTCTGTGCCATAGTTTTTTATTTTTTTTTCTATAGCATCGCAATAGTAGGACGCTTTGCTAAACTCTTTTCGCGAGATGTAAATATCGGCCATCATAGAGTCTAATAATGGATTTTTTTTATTTTTAAGAACCGGATATTTTGCTGTTATAGTAATGAGCAGTGTTAAGGCTTGCTGCGATTTACCCAATTTATTGAGTATATTAACATAGTTTACCAATATAACAGATATCTTGTCTATATCATTAAATTTTATGGCTATCTGCAATGCTTTATCTATATAAGGCAATGCTTTTTGTAACTCGCCAAACTGGCTGTAAGCAATTGCAATACTGTTATTAAGGGTAATACTAAAAACAGATGTATCCCCTACCTCTTCGGCAACCTTTTCGGCAAGGAGTATATTTTCAATCCCTTTATCAAGATCGCCCATAAGTAGGTAAACCCTTCCGGTAAGGTCATAAATATATTGTAACTCAATAAAACCCGCTTTTACATAAAGCTTCATTGCCCGTTTAAGTACAATAATAGACTGTGCATAGCTACCCTGAATTTGATATATATCGCCAAGCTCTTTAAAACAATCCCCTTCCCTCTTTTTATTGCCAGATAGTACAAAAGCGTCTGCAGCAAGACTTAATAATTTAATTCTTACCGCATAATCAGCTCCTGTTAGTGTACTTGTAGACCATAGCATAACCCAAGATTCTCCTAATAAATCCGGTTTTTTTATTTTCCTAAATGTCTTTACAGCCTTTATAGCATACTCCTTACCCAATAAATATTTTTTTGCTTCCTGGCTTATTTTAGAGAGCAGCAGGTAGCTTTCGCCAATTCCCGTTTGATCATCAACAGACTTAGCCGTGCCCAAAGCCTGAATAGCGAAAGCCGATGCCTTATTTAAATCCTGAACATCAGGTGTATGAACATTAAAATAAAAATTGCTTATATCAAGGAGCCGGTTTACCTTAAAACCATCAGCAGCAAGGCTTTTTACTTCCTTTTCCTCATGGCTTATCTCATTTGCCTGCAAGATTTTTCGCTGTGCCATAGCCGGAAATGCAGTAAGAATTATAACTGCCGTAACAGCAAACCTTAGTAATGATATTTTAAGGAAAAATTGCATTTGTATGAGGCATTATTTTATTTAATAATAAACATTAATAACCTGCAATTTACAATATATATAAGTGCTCTTTAAATATGACTCCAACAATTTTATTAAGAAAATAATAACAACGTAATATAGTTGGCAGCATTGCTAAATCAACGAAATGCAGTTGTTACGCATAATGTAAAATATATTAAAATATTGAAAATCAATTAATTAAAATAAAAGGAACATTATTAGCTATACTGATAGTACAACAATAATATTCTCTTTATGTTAACAATAAAATCTAAAACAATCCTGTTTATTACCGGTGCATTTGTAAGTAATACCTGCTGGGATGAATGGAAAATATTCTTTAACAGCAAAGGTTACCAAACCCTTGCACCTGCATGGGCCCAAAAAGATGCTTCTACAAGAGTATTAAGGTGCAGGCACCCGGATAGCGATGTAGCGGCACTACGACTTACTACCCTCGAAAAGCATTATGAAGATATTGTAAAAACTTTGCCAGAGAAGCCTATTATAATAGGGCACTCTATGGGTGGGCTTATTGCGCAGTTATTATTACAAAAAGACCTCGCGGTTGCAGCTATTGCAATTCACTCTGTGCCACCTCAGGGAGTATTTACTTTTAAGCTTTCTTTTCTTATTGCAGGCTGGGGGCCACTAGGCTTTTTTACCAACAGTAATAAAACATTCCTTATGAGCTTTAGCCAATGGCAATATGCTTTTACTAATGGCATGCCGGAGGAATGGCAGGAAAAATCATATTGCCAGTTCCTGATTCCCGAATCTAAACGCATAGTTCGAGATACTATAACAAAGGCCGCTAAAATAGACTTTTCCCGCAGCCACGCTCCCCTGCTATTTATTGCCGGAGAAAAAGACCATACCATACCATCATCGCTTAATTACAGTAATTATAAAAAATATACCCACAAAGAGTCTGTAACTGATTTTCAGGAATTTCCAGACCGTAACCATTTTGTATTAGGCCAGCCCGGATGGCAGGAAATAGCCCTGAGTATTTATAACTGGATACAGGGACTGCAAAAAACGGGGCAACAATAAATTTTAAGTTTCACTATATAAAACCAAATTTCACTTCATTAAAAATCATTAAAAATTAAAATCATGAGAACAATTTACAGGAATTTATTCCAACAAAGCAAAAAAACAGTTCTGCTATTATTACTTGCAGCAACTGTGAGCCTCACTGCCTGCACAGGGCAAAAAAAAGATGACACTGTAGTTACAGAAACAGAAAACACGGCTGCTGAAAAACAAAACGATGCAAATGCACCAAAACCTGCTCCGGCTCCCGAAAATTTTGAACATAAAACAGCAACGGTTAATGGTATTAAGATTCATTACGTTACAGGCGGTAAAGGCGAACCACTGGTACTTGTACATGGTTTTGGACAGAACTGGTACATGTGGAACAGGATCATGCCGGAGCTTTCTAAACATTTTACTGTAATAGCCCCAGATCTTAGAGGTGTGGGAGAATCTGACAAGCCTGAAGGTGGTTATGATAAAAAAACGATGGCTACAGATATTCATGAACTTGTAAAACAATTGGGCTATAATAAAATTAACCTTGCCGGTCATGACATTGGCCTTATGGTAGCTTATGCTTATGCAGCGCAATATGGTAATGAGGTTAACAAATTAGCCTTAATGGATGCATTACTGCCCGGTATAGAACCTGTATGGTCTAAGGTATCAGCATCTGCATGGTGGTTTGGTTTCTTTGCCTGGCCTGCATCGGGAGATATTGTAAAAGGTAAAGAAAAAGAGTTCCTTACTAATTTCTGGCCAATGGTAGGGCATGTAAAAGACCCATTTACTCCAGAAGAAACTACAGAGTTTATAAGGGCTTATGCTGTACCCGGAGCTACAACTGCAACCTTTAAATGGTTTGGGGCTTTCCCTCAGGATGGTAAAGACAATGTGGTGTTTATGAAGAAAAAACTACAAATGCCTCTATTAGCAATGGGTGGCGAATATTTTGCAGCAGCTTTTCTTAAAGACCATTCTAAACTTGTTGCCAAAAACGTATCTGAATCTAAAATTGCAGGCTCGGGCCACTGGTTAGTTCAGGAAAATAGAGCACAGGTACAAAATGACCTTCTTACCTTTTTTACATCTAAATAATAACATGATGAGTACACAAAAAAAGACATGGTTTATTACAGGGGCTACTAAAGGTATTGGCTACGCCCTTGCTAAACTTTGCTAAACAACGGCCACAATGTAATAGCTACAAGCCGCAGCAGTAAAAACCTTAAAGAAGCATTTAATGCGCCTTTAAATTCATTATTGCCAATAGAGGTAGATCTTGAGAGTGAAGAAAGTATTGCCCTTGCAGTAATAAAAGGCATAGAACATTTTGGACAAATTGATTGTCTTGTAAACAATGCCGGCTATGGCCTGCTGGGCGGTATAGAAGAAGCTTCTAAAAAAGAGGTGCAGCAAAATTTTGATGTAAACGTATTTGGCCTTCTTAACGTTACCCGTGCTGTTTTACCCTATATGAGGAAAGCAGGAACAGGTCATATTTTTAATCTGTCATCGGTATTTGGCCTTATTGCCGGGGCAGGCTGGGGTATTTATTGTGCTACAAAATTTGCTGTAGAGGGACTATCTGAAGCTTTGCAACAGGAGGTACAACCTTTTGGCGTTAAAGTCACCATTATAGAACCGGGCTATTTTAGGACCAGCTTTTTAGAAAGCGGTTCCATTATAACCCCGCAAAAAGCAATTGACGATTACAGCGCCCTTACAGAAATTAAACGCAGTCATCTTGAAGATATTACAGGAACACAAATAGGCGATCCTGTAAAAGCTGCCCAAGTTATATTTAATACTGCTGCCCTGCCGGAGCCTCCTTTACGACTGCTCTTAGGGAGTGACGCGTTGCATTATGCTAGTTATAAAGTTAGCCTTTTGCAACAGGAAATTGAAGCTAATAAGGAAATAACCCTATCTACCGACTTTGTACTGTAGTACTGTAGCACTAAACAATAATCACTATATGAAAAAATTATTTGTAACAACCCTGTTGTTTGCGTTTGTAGCTGTACAGGCACAAAAGGCAGACCTCATTATTTATAACGGGAAAATTGCAACTATGGCCAAAGCATCTGATTTTGCAGAGGCCATAGCTGTTAAAGATGGGCTAATCCTGGAAACGGGTACATCAAAAGGTATTCTTCAAAAATATAAGGCCCCTACAACACAGGTAGTAGATGCTTTAGGTAAAACGGTTATTCCGGGTTTAAACGACAGCCACCTGCATCTTATTCGCGAAGGCTTAAACTACAATTCAGAATTGCGCTGGGATGGTGTTGCAACTCTAAAGCGAGCCATGCAAATGCTTAAAGAGCAGGCTGCGAGAACGCCACCGGGTGTATGGATAAAAGTAGTGGGTGGCTGGAACGAATACCAGTTTGAAGAAAAAAGGCAGCCTACCATTGATGAAATTAATGAAGCCGTGCCAGATAAACCTGTATTTATTACCTACCTATATGGCAAAGCGTTTCTTAATAAAAAGGGTATAGAAACCCTGGGGTATACTAAAGATACTTATTATGAAGGGAGCGAACTACAGCAGGATGCTAACGGTAACCTGACCGGGATAATGTTTGCAAAGCAAACTCCTAAGGCTATTTATACTACCCTTGGGCTTACAACAAAACTTAAAGATGAAGAAAGGGCAAACAGTACATTGCAGTTTAACCGCGAGCTTAACCGCTTTGGCTTAACCAGTGTGATAGATGCTGCCGGAGGGGCACAAAATTATCCTGCCGATTATGTTACATTCCTTGAACTGGCAAAAAAAGGACAACTTAGCCTTAGGGTATCATATTATCTTTTTGCACAGCAAAAGGGTAAGGAACTACAGGATTATGAAAAATGGGTTGCCGAAAAAAAACTTAACAAAAACGACAATCTTTTTGTAGCTAACGGCTACTCTCAGGAAGGCGCAGGTGAAAACCTCGTGGCATCTGCCGCCGACTTCGAGAATTTTCTTGAGCCAAGGATCGAGCTTTCTCCCGAAATGGAAGGCGACCTGGAGCCTATTATAAGGTTATTGGTAAAAAACAGGTGGCCCTTTAGGCTGCATGCTACTTATGGCGAATCTATAGACAGGATGCTGGACGTATTTGAGAAGGTAAATAAAGAAATACCATTTAATGGTTTGCGATGGTTTTTTGACCATGCAGAAACTATTACCCCTCAGGAACTGGAGCGTGTAAAAAAACTTAATGGTGGCGTAGCCGTACAATTCCGGATGTATTATCAGGGAGAATTGTATAAAAAAATGTACGGTCAGCCTAAAACCCAGTTACCACCCATTAAAAAAATGCTCGAAATGGGCATACCTGTAGGTATGGGAACAGATGCTACCCGAATTTCTACTTATAACCCCTGGATGGCGCTACACTGGCTAATAACCGGTAAAACACTGGGTGGCATGCAATTTTGGCCCAAAGAGCAGGTGCTGGATAAATTTACTGCTTTACAACTCTACACTTCCGGGAGTGCATGGTTCTCTGGCGAAGAAAAAAATAAAGGAAAACTGGTAAAGGGCATGTATGCTGATTTTGCCATTCTTACAGATGATTACTTTACCCTTGCGCCCGATGCGATACGTAAGATCGAATCGGAACTTACGGTTGTTAACGGAAAAATCGTATATGCAAAAGGCAATTTTAAAAACTACAGCCCAGAGGTTCCTGCCGTCATTCCGGAATGGTCGCCTGTTAAATATTACGGGGGATATCAAAACTAAATTATTTACACACTATTTAATTAAATACCATATAATAATGAAAAATATATTTTTTATAATCCTGTGCCTCACATTATTGTTAGTAATAAATTCTGCTCACGGGCAGCTACCCCTGCCCGATGAGGTACCTATATGGGATGCAAATAAAGTTACCTTAAAACTGCATAAAATAACAGACGATGTATATGCTGTATTTCCATCAACGGTAGAGACAGAAACGTCTAAAGGCATCCCGCAGGCTACAACTGCCGGCTTTATAGTAGGCGATAAAGGTGTGCTAATGATAGAAACAATGCTCGATAAAAGGCTTTATGACCAGTTATATGCCCTTATTCGCAGTGTTACGCCTAAGCCTGTTGTTTATGCTGTTAATACCAGCGATCATGGCGACCATTGCTTTGGCAATTATTTATTGCCCAAAGAAACTATTATAATACAAAATGAACTGTGTAAAGAAAATTTATCTAAAAACTATAAGAACATACAACAGTTCATGATCCTGCTTTTTGGCAAAGGCAGGGGTATTGAAGAAAGTGTGTACCGCACCGCAGATATTACCATAGCTATAGACCAGACTGTAAAACTGGATATGGGCAAGGGCAATATTGTAGAGCTTATTAATGTGGGTACAGCACAATCTCCGGCCGATTTGTTTGTGTATGTACATACACCTGCAAAAAATATTCTTTGGGCAGGAAACCCCTTTATTGCCGAAAGCCCTGCTATACCGTGGTTGTTTGACGGTTATTTTTTAGAGCCCGTTAAAAATTTGAATAAAATTTATAACATGATTGGCAGTGATGATGTGGTAATTCCCGGGCACGGCCGCATTAGTACTAAAGCCGGTATTAAATTCACTATAGATTATGTGGCTACCCTTAAAACAAATGTAGAGAAAGCGGTAAAAGAAGGTAAAACACTCGAAGAGACAAAAGCTATTGTAACCATGAAAGAGTTTAATAAGGGGTATGTACTTTTTAACTGGCTGCACTATAATTTTAATTTACCAAACGCTTATAAGGATATAAAAGCGAATACAAAATAACTATGTGACACTACTAACAATTCGATTTTTGCTGACATGAAAAAGATTCTTTTAATCACGCTGCTGTTTAGCTTTTTCTTTACTAAAGCACAACGGTACCCTGAGTTTAAATCGGTGCGAAGTGACGAAGATTATAGTTTCCTGGTTAAGGACACTGCTACACATAACTGGTATAAATCTTTAAAGCACACTCCCTTATCTAAATCGGGCACTACATATATAAGTTTTGGCGGCGATATTCGTTACCAGTATTTTTATGTGCGCAACGAAAATTGGGGTGACGACCCTAAAGATCCCGATGGTTATCTACTTACACGATGGCTCTTTCATGCCGATGCTCACTTTGATAAAAACTTCAGGGCTTTTGTGCAGGTACAAAGCAGTACTGCCAATGGTAAAGAATCTGCCAGCCCTGTAGACCTTAATACGCTCGACCTGCATCAGGCTTTTGCCGATTACACTGCAGCACTTAATGATAAAGATAAAATTACTTTTAGGTTAGGGAGACAGGAGCTCTCTTACGGCTCTCAAAGGCTGGTATCTGTAAGAGAAGGGCCCAATAACCGGCAGGCGTTTGATGCTGCAAAAATAGTGATAGACAAAGCAACCTTAAAAGCCGATATTTTTTACAGCAACTATGTTGTTGCTAAAAAAGATATTTTTGATGATGCATTTTCTCATCAACGAAAACTTTGTGGCAGTTATTTTACTTTTAATAACTTTCCAATGGTTAAAAACCTTGATCTGTACTACTTGGGATTTCGCAGAAAACAAGCAGTATTTAACGACGGCGAGGGTATTGAAATAAGGCACTCGATAGGAGCGCGAAGCTGGAAAAAGTATACCAATGGTTGGCGTTATGATGTAGAGGCTGTTTACCAGTTTGGCGAATTAAGTGCAAAAAACATAACCGCCTGGACAGCATCTGTTAATGGTGGCTACCAGTTTAAAGAAACACGGTTTAAACCCGAAATTGGTTTTAAAACAGAAGTAATTAGCGGAGACCGTAAACGGGGAGATAATAGTATACAAACCTTTAATCCTTTATTCCCGCGGGGTGCTTACTTTGGGTTAGCTTCGGTTATAGGGCCATCAAACCTTATCGATGTTCACCCCTCTGTAAGTTTAGAATTGCATAAAAACATAGTGTGGGTAATAGACTATGACATGTTTTGGCGGTACAGCGCCCGCGATGGTATTTATGCCCCTAATGTAGCAATGATATATCCGGCAGGAACAAGTAATGCCTTAAAAATTGGACGCCAGCTTGAAAGTGAGATTGTATACCAGCCCAACCAATATCTTTATTTCAGGGCAGAGATAACGTGGTTTCAGGCAAGTGACTATCTTAAATCATCCGGTACCGGGAAAGATATAATTTTTACTGGGATAACCACCCAACTCAAATTTTAAATAGTGGCCGTAAAAATGTAGACCCACTTGTAACTGTATAATTAATATAAAAAAAAGTCTGTTATCAAAACTTATTGCTTATTTTTTGGTAGTAACTTAAAAGATGAAATCAATTTCATTGTATAAAAAAAGCATTTGCATCTATAAAAACAAACCCCTTATAATTTTTTCGATTATAAGGGGTTTTGTAGAAATCAAAGAGACTTCTAAACTTAGTTGGATTAACCTTTTCCAATGCAGTTTTCTTGTTCTTATAGCAGTAATTTTTGCCACTAATATGCCACAACTCATCTTTTATCGCCTACTCCACACTTTTTGGGCGAATTTGGCTCTTAGACTTTTTCCATAAAAAACCGGAGACAAAATTTGCCTTCGGTTTTATAAGTTTGAATTGTCCTAAAATAGGTTTACAGATTAACATTAATTTCCCGTTACATTACTTTTGGGAGTTATTACTCATAACCCACATCTTGATTCTACTCTTTATTGCCCTTTTTCGGTTTAAGTTCATCCGGATTATCTTTTGTAAAACTATCCCAGGTTTCTTTAGAAGGTTGGGTAAACAAAGCCTTTATTGTTGCTATGTTTACCTGTGCTGCAGGTTTAAAATTTTCTGAGGCCATATAGCGCTTTAAACTATATAAAAGTTGTCGCGCTACAATCCTGTTATCATCGTCAGAAAGAAGGTCGGCACTACACACAACAATTTTACCATTGCCTGCTCTTGCCTCTATAACCAACCCTAATTTACGATTCATAAACCATGTATCTATGGGTTGTACCAACGGGCGAAAGCCTGCCGGAAAGTCTTCCAGATGCATAACCTGTGCATTATTTACAATTTCCCACCATTGCAAATCGCTATGATAAGCCGTAGGGAAATCATTAAAAGCCGGGCTTTGTGTATCTACTAAAATGCCAAG
>Ga0247806_10000406_pt1 | contig 27580 bp, 28 predicted proteins | sample UWRJL059202B1_FD_179935 | JGI IMG/M metagenome (GOLD analysis project Ga0247806, IMG submission 179935) | Plant litter microbial communities from Arlington Agricultural Research Station in Wisconsin, United States - UWRJ-L059-202B-1 | ecosystem: Environmental > Terrestrial > Plant litter >... | reverse complement strand
ATCTTGTTTTACATTTTGGTTTTTTGAACCCGCAAGGGATCGGTTTTTTGATTTGTTTTAAGCGTCGTAAATTTAATGATTTATTGACAATGGAAATTACCGTTTGTCATAAAATAAGTACCCGGAGGTTTACGGAATGATTGTTTCATTTGCGTTAGGGATAGCAGCGGATATCCTTTTGTTCCGCTGAAAGCGTTTTACAAAAGATAAGCAGCGGATAGCCCGACCCGTTCAGGGAAACGCCCAATCCTTGCTATTTTGCTGCGCTTAAACAAAGCCAAAAGAGACAAGTCCAATTCCTGTTTTATTGTATGCAACTGCCTGTGGACAGCACAAAAAGATGCGGCTCCTCCGGTGCAGCATCTTTTGTTTGGTATACATGAAATGTTACAGTCCGTACAATACGCGAATCTGTAACCCGAGGTTGGAATTGAGTGTGGATTGGTTGTCGAATACAGAATGGTCGCCCCGCATGATGTCGCTTACACCATGGTAGTAAACGAGGTCTGCATTGACTGCAATGCGGTCGGAAATTTTCTGGTTGAATCCGAAACTGGCATTCAGCCCATAATCAAAGCTATTGTACGCATTGGAAGCATCGACATCTGCAATATGTCTGTCGGAAGCCGTGATAAAACAGTGCTGGCCTGTCTTCCAACCCGCTGTAGCCCCCAGGGATGCCTGTGGACGGAAGCTGTTGCTGCTATGACCGAAGTAGTAAAAGAAACGCAATGGTACCCGGACATATTGTATGTCGATTTGCACAGCGATGGGACCTTTCTCTACGCGATCGCCTTCCAGCGAATAAAGCAGATCAAGACCGATACCAAAATGTTGGGTTGCGTGGAAAGCTGTTGATACGCCTGCAGACCAGGAAGGCTTGTAAGCGGGATTCATGTTGCTTTCTCCGTTAATGCTGATCGGACTGAAAGGATTGTTGCGAACCCAGGTGTGGCCTGTACCTACGGAAGCGCCGACTGCAAAGCGGGATACCGGGAAATTTTGTGCCTTTACCTGTGCGGCGCATAAGAGGGCTGTAAGCAGGGCGGTGATCCGTGTAAAGTGTTTCATTTTTTAGTGTATTGGTTCATACTTTTCAGCGCTAAACAAAAACAAGGCCGAGATGTGAAGATACGTTAAAAGCAGATACATTTATCAGTATTCTAGCCACTTGTAAAAAAAAATGCAACACAAAAAAATGCGGCCTTCCTCAGAAAACCGCATTTCAACATCAAACCAACGCTATTACCTGATTCCAAATGCAAGTCCGGCCCTGATTCCCAGGTTGGAGTTGTAATTATCGTCAGCAGTAATATCGTAAAATCCGTGGTTGTAGACAATGTCTGCATTGAGCCACATTCTCTCTCTCAATTTCAGGTTGAAGCCGAGGTTCGCATTCATGCCGATGTCGAACACTTCAAATTCGTTGGAAATTTCCACATCTGTTGTTCCTGCATCTGTCTCCACCGTTCCATTTCCATCGATCAACCAGCCAAATGTTGGCCCGATCGCGATTTTCGGACGAAAGTTCTGATCCTGATCCCCAAAGAAATAGGCAAATTTCAAGGGAACTCGGAAATATTGCAGGTTGATATCTGTTGTTACGTCTGAGGATTCGAAACGGCCGCCTTCGAGTGAGTACAGAAGGTCAAGTCCAACTCCAAAGTGTTCCCTGGCGCTGTACATCGTTGTGATACCGGCAGAAAATCCAGGTTTGAATACGGCATCCTGCGGGGTGTTGCGGATCCAGGTTTGCGCGATCCCAACGGATGGACCGATGGAAAATACTGTTCCGTTCTCTGCCTGGCTTCTTGCTGTGAATGCGAAGCAGGAAATAGCGAACAACGCGAGGGTGATTTTGAATTGCTTCATTTTGTCAATGTTTATTGGTTCGCAACAGAATCTTAAAATCCTGTGCCAATAACAAATCTGTACCAGCGTTATAAACGAATTTACCTGTGTTTACAGGCGTTTAAACCGGTTATTGAGCAAAAAAGCGCGGGAATAACTACCTGCGGATGGGGAGTTTTTTACACAGGTGAAGCTGAAACAGCGAATCAATCCCGGGTTGGGGCGTTGATCCGCTGCCTTTGGGGAGCGCAGGGAGCGCTAAAGGGGGGCAACGTAAACACCACGGGGAATTGCGCTATTCGAAAATTATCTCATCTACAAAGATCCAGGACTTTTCTCCTGCGCTGATATGCCCTTTCGGACAAGTGCCGCGGTTTTTAGCGGTATAGCGGACGTACTTCGCGGAAACGGGACGTGCCAGGCGAATTGTAAGCTGATTGGAAAAAGCGCCTTCACGCGCCGGGGAGATCATGTTCTTTACAACCGGCAATTTGCTGTAATGTACGCCGTCCATCGAATATTCAACAAACCACTCGGAAGGGATGAAGATCCAGGATTTCTCGTCCTGCAGGCAGCTGATAGAAACAGTCTGGAAGGTATCTGCAACTTCAAAACGGATAATTCCGTGTGCATCGATGCCTTCGTAGCCCTGCCAGTCGCCGGAACGGTAATCGTTGTTGCCGCGGAGCCCGTCGATCAGCGCATTTTTTCCACCGCCACCATATTGGTTGGCATAAACCGTCAGCGGTTCGATCGAGCGGTTGTTATCGGTTTTCACAAACCGGGTCGCTACGGATTTGTTCTCTACGGAAAACTCAACGCCGTCGAGTACGCCATTGTTGGCCATGGCTGCCTTGTTGACGGATTTCTGTCCGGTTGGCGGGACCGCGCCTTTCGCGAAGGTTTTGGCTTTCAGCGTTGTTTCCTTGTAAAAAGTCAATGGTTTGCTGTATACTGCGGACTCCAGCGTAGGCTCAGCGCCGTCGAGTGTGTAGCGGATCACGACATCTTTCAGGTTGAGGGTACGGATTTCTGTTGTGATCGAATCCGTAAATGTGCGCGAAGTCGCTGTGAAATAGGGGACGGGGATTACTTCTTCAGGGATTGTTTCCTGCTCAGGGATTTCTGAACGGTAGGTTTTTAAAGCGGAATTCGGCATGTCGCCCATGACGATGTGCAGTTTGCCACCCTTGACGATGTCGAGGTGATTGATGTACAAGGCTGTGTAAGGTTTACCGTTCAGCGTCATCGATTGGATGTACTTATTTTCCGGCGAATTGTTTTCTGTACTGATCGCAAAGTCGGAGCCATTGTCGAGCTGGATACCGGCTTTTTCCTGTAAGGGCCTGCCGATTGCATACACGGGTGAACCGGGACAAACCGGGTAAATACCGATCGCGCTCAGGACATACCAGGCCGACATTTGTCCGCAGTCTTCGTTGCCTGCAAGTCCGTCGGGTGCATTTTTGTACATTTCGTGCAGGATCTGGTCTACGCGTTCCTGCGTTTTGCCCGGCTCGTTCGTATAATTGTACAAATAAGCCATGTGGTGGGAAGGCTCATTGCCGTGGGCGTATTGACCGATCAAACCTGTAATATCAGCCTGCTGGCGGCCTGCGAGCGCGCTTCCGCCTGTGAATAAACGGTCGAGCCACGCTTCGAGACTATCTTTGCCGCCTAGCATTTTGCGCAAAGTCGGGATGTGCTGTGGTGCAGCCATCGAGTATTGCCAGCTGTTGGCTTCGGTATAATTGAAATTGACTTCAGCAGGATTGAAGGAAGGGATCCATTGGCCATCGCGGCGTGCACGCATAAATTTGCTTTCCGGGTCATACAGGTTCAGGAAGTTGTAGGAACGCTCCAGGTAAGTTGCCTGTAGCGACTTGTTGCCGAGCTCCTGTGCAAATGCAGAGATGCACCAGTCATCATACGCATATTCCAGTGTTTTGGAAACGGATTCAGGTTCTGAATCCACGCTCAGGAAACCATCTTTTTCATAGTGTCTGCGACCTAGCTTGTCCATTGTTGCCGTGTGGTTCATCGCCTGTAGCGCAAGCTCTGCATCGAATCCACGGATGCCTTTGCGGTATGCATCAAGGATCACGGAAACGGAATGGTAGCCGATCATACAGTCGGTTTCGTTTCCAACGAGCTCCCAGACAGGCAGGTTTCCGGATTGTTGGTAATGCCTGAGGAAGGTATTGATGAAGGAATTCGTACGGCTCGTTTGTGTCAGCGTGTACAGCGGATGTGCAGCGCGGTGCGTATCCCACAGTGAGAATACGGAATATTGGATGTGATCGGTTTCCTGGTGTACTTTTCCATCCATGCCGAGATACCTGCCGTCGACGTCCGAAAAAAGGGTCGGACACAGGAAGGCATGGTACAGCCCGGTGTAGAAATTCACAATCACCTCCGGGTCTTTGGATTCGAAAGTAATGCGGCTCAGTTCTTTGTTCCACTGCTGGCGCGTAGCCGTTTTCAGCGCTTCGAAGTCCCAGTTTGGAATTTCTGTTGCGAGGTTTTGTCTGGCGCCGGCTTCATCCACAGCGGAAATGCCGATCTTCAGGAGCAATTCCTTCGTGTTTTCAGGAAATTCGAGCAGCAGTTTGTATTTGCCGTCTTTTTTGATCAGCTTGCTTTGTGTGTACGGCGTCTGCAATTGCAGGTAAAAGAAAAGCTTTTGGTTGGTGGCCCAGGCTTTGGAATGCCTGTAACCGGAAACCGTCATTTTGTCGGGGGATGCAATGTCTGCCGCAAGCAACTGGTCGCGGTGGTTGAGGTCGATGAGAATGTATTTTTTGCCTTTGGGCTGGTTGAACGTATAGGCATGCATTCCCGCTCTTTCGGAAACAGTCAGCTGTACATCGATGTCGTTTTTCAGCAGTTTGACCTTGTAAAATCCGGGGCTTGCGCTTTCATCGCTGTGCTTGAATTTTGAGCCATAGCCTTTGGGTTTGCTGTATCCCGGTTCTGTCGCTGCTTTGCCTTGCTGCGGAACGATCAGTACATCTGCCAGGTCCGGAACGCCGGTGCCACTGAGGTGCGTGTGACTGAATCCGTAGATCACAGAATCTGAATAGTGATAGCCTGAGCAACCGTCCCAGCCTTCGTGCCGTGTATCCGGGCTGAGCTGCATCATGCCGAATGGCGCCGCGGCGCCGGGGTAGGTGTGCCCATGTCCGCCGGTGCCAATGAACGGATTGACATATTGCGACCAGTCGCGCGCCACATCCGGTTTTTTCTCCGGGTTGATGTATTCTTTACGTTTGTCCTGTGCCTGCTTCAGCAGTTTCGTCGGTTTTGTTTGTCCGAAAGCAATGCTGATGCTGATCAAAGCAATGAGGATGCAATATAATTTCATTTCTGAGTGGTTTTAACGGTTTTCCAGAACAGCGAAGCTGCGGTTCCGAGTACGGCGGCATTCTTATTGTGTAAAGAAGAAATGCGGATCTCGACTTTGCCTTTGTAGATATTCAGCATATTTTCTTCCATGTAGAATTTCACTTTGTGGGCAAAATCCGCACCGCTTTGGGCGATCCCCCCGAAAAGCACATACGCTTTCGGATCGGAAAAAGCTGTAAAGTCGGCCAGTGCGCTTCCGAGGATCTCAGCCGTAAAATCAACGATTTCCTGGGCAAAAAGGTCTCCGTGCTCTGCGTGTTCAAAAACCTGCTTGGCGCTTGGTTCTTCCAGCTGGAGTAAGGTCGATGTGGCTTTATGTGGCGAATCGAGCTCCCGGATGCTGCGGATCACGCCCGTGGAGGAAGCGTAAGTTTCGAGACAGCCCTTGCGCCCGCAGCCACAAAGCCTGCCGTTGGGAATTACACGGATGTGCCCGTATTCGCCGGCAATGCCGTGTTGCCCATACAGGATATCTCCATCGATGACGATTCCGCTGCCGAGGCCGGTGCCAAGTGTCACGGTTACAAAATTATCGAGGTCTTTGGCGTTTCCGAACAGTTTCTCGCCATGTGCAGCGGCATTTGCATCATTGGTGAGCACAGCGGGTTTGTGGAAGATGTTCTCAAACAGCTCTGCCATCGGGATCAGGCCTTTCCAATGCAGGTTGGGCGCAAATTCGATGCTTCCGGTAAAATAATTTCCATTTGGCGCGCCGATACCGATGCCGAGCGTTACGTCGAGCAGGTTTCTTTCGCTGAGGTAATTGTGGAGGTAGCGGACGAGGTCTTCCGGCGTATCGAAGTTACGCGTCGGCACGCTGTGCTCGAAAAGCAACTCGCCCTGCGCGTCTACAAGTCCGAATGCAGTATTGGTCCCTCCAATGTCAATTCCCAGTGCGTGGTGTGCCATTCTTATCTTTTTGGAGGTAAAAGTATAAAAAATGCTAAAAAAACGGAGTAAAAGTCTGTTTTAACCGAAAGTCCAATGATAGGAACGCCGGACACCCGGCTTCAGGCTTTTGACCTGTTTTAAAATTCACTGTCCCATTCCCGGTGGAAATGCGTGAGAAAATCTTCCATCAATGCATGTCTTTCAGTGGCAATCTGCCGTGCGGTGGCTGTGTGCATACGGTCTTTGAGCAGGAGCAGCTTTTCGTGAAAGTGGTTGATCGTATGGCTCTGTGCTTTCGCATATGCTGCAAAGGTATCGTGCAGCTCCGGCTCGAAACCGGGGATATACATCGGCCGGTTCCGGCTTCCTCCGTAAGCAAAAGCCCTCGCAATGCCGATGGCGCCAATTGCGTCCAGCCGGTCAGCATCCTGTACGATCTGCGCTTCTACGCTGCTCATATTATCAGCTACGTGTGCACCTTTGAACGATACACCGTCTACGATTTCGGCTACTTTTTGTATGGTTTTGGATGGATAACCAAGACCTTCGAGGATTCCGGCAGCTACTTTTCCGCCTGCATTGAGCTCCCCGCCATTCATCTTGTGATCGGAGATGTCATGCAGGAGCGCTGCGAGCGCAATGATTTCCACGTCACCCCCTTCGTATTGCTGCAGGTGCATGGCGAGTTTGTAAACGCGTTGCATGTGGAACCAGTCGTGTCCACTTGTTTCATTTTCAAAGTGTCCGCGAATTTGTTCGATCAATACCGGGATTTGAGAATTGCTCATAGATTCTTGAAAAATAGTTTTAAATTATGCTTGCATATCAAAACTTAATTATTAATTTGCATGTGTAAATCAATTAAACAAAGCTATGAAAAAAATCATCTTTACTGCGGCCACGGCCATTTTAAGCTCCGTTGCGATGGCGCAAAGCGGATACGTTTCCCTTAATTTAGGATATGGATTGGCATCGCCAGGTGAAAAGCTGGGGACAGATACCGAATTGGTTCCGACAGGAGTTCCGGCGCCGCCTTTGAAGAAAAATTCGGAAAGCAACATTTACGGAACGCTCGGACCAGGACTCAATATCGGTTTGACACCGGGGATTATGCTGACTGAGCATTTCGGACTGGAGATCGGTCTCAATTACTTTATGGGTTCTGAGGTAGATGTCAACAGAGTGAAATCACCGCTTGGAGAATACAACATCACCGCACAATCGACACAATTCCGTTTATTGCCGGCGATTGTACTGAGCACGGGGACTGACAAAAAGATCAACGGATACATGAAGGCAGGATTGGTGATCCCGGCTACAGGTGTTACGACAACCAAGTATGACGATTCCGGTTACGCAGGTCCGGGAACAGGCTTTACAGCAGAGTATGAGACGAAAGGCGCATTTTCACTTGGTTTCTCGGGGACATTGGGAGCGAACGTGAAAATGACAGACAAATTCTCTATTTTCGGCGAATTGAGCGGAAACCATTTGCGTATCAATGCGAAAGAGCGCACGATGACTGCTTCTTCTGCGAACGGTACAGAAAACCTTGGCACAAAAACAACCTACCAGAAAGAGGTTGTTTACAAAGATGAGCTCACTTCCTCTTCCAACAATGCAGGATACAATGCGAATTTTTCTCAAGGTTCCGCACAGGAAGAGTTGAGAACACGCAACAACTTCGGAGCTATTTTCATCAACATTGGTGTGAAGTACAACTTCTAAGTTTACAATTTTTAAAATGCTGAAAAGGAGGAATGTCATGTTCCTCCTTTTTTTGTTTGGTAATTCGGAAAATAGGCTTATTTTTGCACCCTTATAATCATTATTAACTGAGGTTTCGTACCTCAACTTATAAACAAAAAATGGCAACACGTATTAGATTGCAAAGACACGGTAAAAAATCAAAAGCATTTTTTCACCTGGTAGTCGCTGATTCAAGAGCGAAAAGAGATGGTAAATTCATCGAAAAATTAGGGACTTACAACCCAAACACAAACCCGGCAACAATTGAAATCAATTTTGACAGCACTTTGAGCTGGTTGCGCACAGGTGCTGAAATGTCTGAGACTGCACGTGCAATCCTTTCTTATAAAGGTGTTTTGTACAAAAACCACTTGTTGAACGGTGTTAAGAAAGGCGCTTTGACTGAAGCTGATGTAGAGACTAAATTCGCTGCATGGGTTGAAGAAAAAGAAAACAAAGTAGTTGCTAAAAAAGACGGTTTAACTGAAAGTGCTGCATCTGCTAAAGCAGCGGCATTCAAAGCTGAAACTGAAACCAAAGAAGCAAGAGCGAAAGCGATCGAAGCTAAAAATACACCTGAGCCGGAAGTAATCGAGGAAGAAGCAGCAACTGAAGAAACTTCAGAAGCAGCAACTGCCGAGGCAACTGAAGAAGCTCCAGCTGTTGAGGAAACTCCTGCAACTGAAGAAGGTTCAGAGGAAAAACCTGCTTAAGATTAAAATATTTAAATGAAAAAAGCAGATTGCTATCATTTAGGTTATGTAGCGAAACTTCACGGATTTAAAGGTGAAGTTTCGCTGTTTTTAGACGTTACCGATCCCTCGGAATATGCGTCCCTGAATAGTGTTTTTATTGATATCAACGGTCAGTTGACCCCTTTCTTTATTGAATCCCTGCAACTGAAGCCGAAAGGTTTTGCAGTCGTTAAATTTGAAGGCATAGATTCCGAAAATGATGTTCGCGCACTCCAGCGCAAAGAGCTGTTCCTGCCGGTGGCCGATCTTCCGCCGTTGTCAGGTACCAACTTTTATGACCATGAAGTGGTCGGTTTCCAGGTCGTAGATGTTAATTTCGGTCCTGTCGGAACTTTGCTACAGGTCATTGATCTGCCGGTGAACCCGCTGTTGCAGGTAGATGCAGCCGGAAAGGAAGTTTTGATCCCATTCGTCAAAGGCCTCGTGCAGGAAGTAAACCGCGAGACAAAAACGCTGACTGTCCAGGCACCGGAAGGGCTGATCGCGATCTACCTGGGCTGATGTCCGTTTTTAAATTCAAACAATTTGATGTCAGGCAGACCGATACGGCGATGAAAATCGGCACGGATGCCATGGTATTCGGCGCGCTGATTAAAACTGCGCAGCACAACCAGGCACTCGATATTGGAACGGGAACCGGTGTGTTGAGCCTGATGGTCGCACAGCGGAATCCGCAATTGCAGGTACAGGCGCTCGAAATTGCCCCGGAAGCCACCCTGGAAGCCCGGTTCAATTTCACACAATCTCCGTTTGCAGCACGATTGACAGCCACACAGGCTGATTTCACACGGCATGTTTTCTCCCAAACTTTTGACCTGATCTTTAGCAATCCACCGTACTTCGAAAAAAGCTCGAAGTCGGAAAATCAGCAACGCAATCTTGCCCGGCATGACGATGGCCTGCCGCTGGAAACCCTTTTTACACGTGTTGCCGAATTGCTCAGTCCCGCGGGAGTTTTCTGGCTGATCCTGCCGCACGAAACCATGGATGCTTACCTGGATTTCGCCGCAAACCTGGGATTGTATCTCCAAAAGGAAATCACAATCTTCGGTAAACCCGGAAATCCTGTCCGTAAAATTTCTGCCTTTTCAAAAATCCCATCAGAACCGGTTTATGATGCGCTGGTGGTTCGGACTGAAACCGGTCAATATTCAGAAGCGTATCTTGCGCTTACGCACGCTTATCATTTCAATAAGCTACAATAAACGATTTTCTTCTTTTTAAGTGTCTGGATGTTATCCAGAAAAGTAATAGATCAGCTGCGCTAATTGATATTTCGGCATCTCCCGATATTCTTTCCAGCTTTCTATTTGTTGGCGCCTGAAATTGGGGCGGAATTGCTGATTAACAGACGATTTTACTTCTGGAGTGCTTATCGGCATATTCCGATATTCCAATATGTTGATATTCAGTTTTTACTGAATTCAGTAGTTTTCATGACAATTCTGTGACAATTCGAATCCAAATCTAAATCTGTTTCGTAACTCCTTCAGACACTAAAACCAAAGGACACATGAAAAAGAAAAATCGATTGAAAAAATGGGGCAAGGCATTGCTGATCCTAACGGGTATCACGTTTGTGAGCCTGTTTACCTGGGCGAACTGGAATGCGCCGACAATTACCGAACGGTTACCGAAAATTGAAATGTCGAGCTTTGACCTGTCAAACGTCAATGATGCTGCGACCTACAACAAAGTAAATACTGCCATGCAGGAAACAGCAGGTGTGACTGCCTGCTCTGTGAATCCGGTATCGCAAATGGCAACGGTGACTTTCCACCCGACAGAAACCTCCAAAGAGGAATTGCAGTCCGACATCAGCCGGGTCGCGGGCACTGCGGTTGATTTCAAACATTTTGAAACAAAAGCAGGCTGCCCGATGAAAGCGACTTCGGAATTCTTCGGAAAATTGAAACAATCACTTTGCCTGCGGGATTAATCAGTAACCATTAAACAAACATAAGTATGAAACACATGAGAAAAATTACGGTAGCCGGGCTTTTGCTGGTAACTGTGCTGGCGACGAGCTGCAAAAAGGATGACGATGAGCCGGCAATGACGCCGACAACGCCCACGCCGAGCTTGTATACACGTTTGGGCGGTATTGAAGCGATTTCGGCTGTAACTGATCAATTCCTGGCCAATGTAGCCAACGATGCAACGATCAACGGACGTTTTGCGGATGCTGTTGCCAATCCTTACCGTCTGCAATTGCTGAGAAACAACCTCATCGACCAGATTTGTGCAGGTTCAGGCGGACCTTGCCAGTACAAAGGAAAAACGATGCTGGCTGCACATACAGGCATGAATATCACGAATGAAGAGTTTGGGGCGCTGGTAGCAGACCTCGTAGCTTCTTTGGATCAATTCAATGTACCAACGAAAGAAAAAAATGATTTGCTGGCGATCCTCGGACCTATGCAGCCTGATGTTGTAGGCCACTAAGCAATTCGGTATTCAAAAAAATGATTTACAAAAAAACGGATGGACTGCGAGGAAAGTCCGTTTTTTAGATTGGAAATGACAAAAAAATGGCGGTTGAACCGGCCGGCATTTTCAATGATTGTGGTCCAATCAAAAAAGCTTGCTCTTTTTCGGGAGCAAGCTTTTTTCGTTAGGAGAATTATCCGATCTTTTTCAGCAAAGATTCCAGTTCCTTCTGGATGCTGACACCCTGGTCTTCGTTGTACCACAATTGCAGTTGTTCTTTCTGCTCGTCGTGATCTACATTTTTCGCCTTCATGTCCAGGAACAGCTCCTGGCATGCCTGTGGGCGCGGACCCCAGACACCGAGGTCTTCTCCTGCTTCATTGCGGATGATCAGCATCGGAATGGCTTTTCCGCCGTTGGTCAGGTACTTGTCGATCTCCGAGCGGTCATCACGCAGCTGGATCTCTATCTTGACATGCATCGAGAATTGGCTCAGCAGGTACATGAACGGCAGCGTATGTGCTGCATCTCCGCACCAGGGCTCCGTGATGATGACCCAGGTTTGCGGTTTGGAGATATTTTCCACGGCTGCTTTGGCACCCGGCAGGATTTCCCCGCGCTTCAGCCAACGGTTCATGCGTGACTTGTTGAGCTTCGCATACTTGAAATATGCTTCGTCGTCGTAAGGGGCATCAGGATGTTCGCTTTGCAGAATCCCATCAAAATAGCCGTTGAATATGAGCCAATCCATAGTGTGATTTTTCGTAAATTTTACTGAAACTATTCAGGCTTATTTCTTTTTATGTACGAAATAAATCCCGGTAGTCTTTAACGACAAATATAATTATTGCTGCGGATAACAGGTAATATTCACTTCTTTTGTGACAATTCCACCGTCGTGGTCGATGGCTGCAATGAAGCTCAGCTTCAGTACAGCTGTATCGGCAACGGTATTCTTCCAGGCTTCAGAAACTGTAAAATTGGCTCCATGTGTGTGATAACCCTGGTTCAGCAACAGTTGTTGCGTTTGCACATTGAAGAGCTTCACATTGTAGCCGTGCATGTCGTAAGTTGCAGAGATCGTACCGTTGATGCGGATCGTATCGCCGTAGTTGTAGACCTGGCCAACGGTCGGATTTTGGATTGCAAAGATTGGATCTGCCTTCGGTGTTTCGTTCTTTTCCTCTTTTTTACAGGCCAGCAGGCTGATTGCCGCTAAACCGATGTATAGGTAATTTTTCATTGGCGTGTGATAAAATAATTAATTCCCAAACGGAATGCTGCTTTCTGGACTACGTAACCATTTCCGAGCTGCTGATAAACCGGGACTTGTCCAAGCGCAGTCAATGCCCAGTTTTTGTAGAGTACGGCAACCGACAGCTGTGCATTCACAAGCGTTCCGCCATTGTAGGAGAGATCTGTCGGTTTTCTGTCTATGCGGTCCGAGAGGTTGTGGTTGTAATTCACACCGGCCTGCGGCAGGAATTTCAGGTTTTCGTTGATGTTCCAGCGGTAAAACGCCAGGTGCGTTGTAGAAACGGCGTGGCCAAACTGGTAGCCGGTTTGATTGGCCGTTTTGTAGCTGAAGCTGGATTCCGTCAGGTAACCCCAACTGCCGCGCTGGGTCGAATAATTCAGGTTGGCGATGAAATCAAATGTGCCGGTTCCCGGGTACATGTTGCGGCCGATCAGGAGCTCTTCAGTTGCTGTTGTCGTACTGCTGCGATCAAACTTTCCGGTCGGAGATTTAACGCCTATCCCAATGGTTCCGGATTGTTTCCAGCGACGCGAGAGCGAATCCGTATTTTGGATAAATACATAGTTTCCAAGTACGGTAATGTCACCTAATCCACGGATTGTATAGCTATTTGGGACTTGCTGTTCCTGGTTCTGAACATACGGAACAATTCCCAGCAATTGAAATTTCCGATTGATCTTCCAGCGGCCGTACAGCTCCGAAGTCGTGAAAAGCTGATCGCTTGGTGCTTCCTGCGTGCCAAACAAAGGCGGGTGCGTAGTCGTAAAAGTCCGCCAGCCTGAGCGGATGCCGATGAAATGGTGGTTGCTGCTCGGCAAAAGTCCCAGAGAAAAAGAGCTCGCCGCACAACCACAAACATCACAGGCATGTGAAAAAATGCCTGACAGGAGGATACCTGCAAGCAAAGTAATTTTGTGCATGTTGAATGAAATTAGAATAAATAACCTTGCCGCCGGTCTGTTCCGGGGCAAATGTGTGTGTTTATCCTAAGTTTGCGGGCGGATGGAAAACGGCCGAAAGATAAATCGTCGGACAGGGAAAGCTGAATGGGATGTGCGGCACGTTTTCCGCTGCGGGCATCGTAGCAAATGCATAGTTTACCGTGGCAGGGGCAATCCAGTCCATTTTCGCCGCATGCTCATACGGATTGGACTTTTTATCCGGCGAGCTTTGTTTTTGTTCGAGTTTTTTGAGTTGTTTGGCCAGGTAGCATTTTCCGTTGCAATGAAGCATTGGCCTGGCTTTGTTGACACATTTTGTATTGCTGATTTCCTGCTGATTGACAAGGTACCACAGTTCCCACGAAAGACTCGCAATGTCTTTCGCCAGAAAACCGGAGATACAGAGGACCAGGACCAGGATCCGCATAAATGTTTGTCAATTAAAAGTAAAAAAGGCACAGATCCGAAGAAATGTGCCTTTTGAAAATATCAATATAAAGCTGGATATTGTGCAGGATCAGCTTCGTTCATGATGCTGTATCCTTTTTCGAAAATATCTTCCGCAGCCGGTTTGGAGAAATAATCACCATCAGAACCATAAGGAGGTCTGTGGTCTTTCGCACTGAGGGTTTCAGGCGCAGAATCCAGGTGCAGGTAACCTTTCTGCTCCACGAGGATCTTGTCGAGCATGAATGCTGTTGCGCCGCTGCTCACATCTTCGTCTACGATCAGCAAACGGTTGGTCTTCTGAAGTGATTTTTTGATCATGTGGTTGATGTCGAACGGAAGCAAAGTCTGCACGTCGATCAGCTCAACGGAAATGCCGTTTTCTACAAACATTTTTAAGGACTGCTCGCAAATATTGAAAGTCGATCCGTAAGAAACGATTGTCAGGTCCGTTCCTTCCTGTACAACTTCCGGAATCCCGAGCGGTGTTCTGAATTCACCGATGTTCGTTGGCATTCTTTCTTTCGTGCGGTAGCCATTCAACGGTTCGATCACGAGTGCCGGCTCGTCGCCCTGCAACAACGTGTTGTAGAATCCAGCTGCTTTCGTCATGTTCCGCGGTACGCAGACATACATGCCGCGCAATGCGTTTACGATCATTCCCATTGGACTTCCGCTGTGCCAGATGCCTTCGAGACGATGTCCACGCGTGCTCACGATCAGCGGGGCTTTTTGTCCGCCTTTCGTTCTGTACTGCACAGTTGCCAGGTCGTCTGACATGATCTGGATCGCGTATAAAAGGTAATCGAGGTACTGGATCTCTGCAATCGGTCTCAGACCGCGCATTGCCATACCAATTCCCTGTCCGATGATCGTGCATTCGCGGATGCCGACATCCGAAACACGCAATTCACCGAATTGGTCCTGCATGCCTTCGAGACTTTGGTTTACACCGCCGATCTTGCCCGCATCTTCTCCGAAGATCAATGTTTCCGGGTATTTTTCGAAGATCGCACGGAAATTATCGCGCAGGATGATGCGTCCGTCCTCCATTTTCACCTCCGTGTCAAAAGTAGGGGCAATGCCTTCAATTTTTACCGCGTTCAGGTCAGATTCCGAATACAGGTGCGAGCTGTAACGTTCCGCGTTTTCTGCTGTTTTTTGCTGGATCCAGGCCGAAAGCATGGCTTTGGATTGGATGTTTTCTGTTTTAATCTGGCGCAGGATTTTGCGTGCAGCGCCGAGGATATCCCTGCGGATCGGGTCCATTGTCTTTTTCAGCGCATCGATTTCCGTTTGGATCTGTGCAGCTGCTGCCGATTCAGAAGCAACGGCCTGGAGAATGGAAACAGCTTCTTCGAAATCAACCTTCAGGTCGTCGCAAAAAGCTTTCCAGGCAGCATTTTTGTGGTTGCGCACAGTTGCTTTGGCTTCCTTTTCGATTGCTTCGAGTGTTTCCTCGTCCGCAATGTGATTGCCATCAATGTCAAACATCAGGATCCATTCCCTGAATTTGGCGTTGCAGTCGAAATCGGTTTCCCATTGCAAACGCTCTGCAGATTTATATCTTTCGTGCGATCCGGAAGTGGAGTGGCCCTGCGGCTGATTGACTTCCTGCACGTGTACGAGCACCGGTACATGTTCTTCGCGTGCGATGCGGGTTGCTTTTTCGTAAGTTTCCACGAGGTCGGCATAGTCCCAGCCTTTGGTAGTGAAGATCTCATAACCCGGCTTGTCATCGGTGCGCTGCATGCCTGCAAGCGCTTCGGAAATGCTGCCTTTTGTCGTTTGTTTGTCGCGTGATACGGAAATTCCGTAGCCGTCGTCCCAGACTGACATCACCATAGGTACCTGCAAAACGCCGGCTGCATTGATGGTTTCCCAAAAAGGACCTTCGGAAGTACTGGCATCGCCGATTGTTCCGAAAGCGACTTCGTTTCCGCCGTTGGTAAATTTTTGAAATGCTTCAAGGTTTTTCAATTCAGGATGTTCCCTGTAAACCTTGGAGGCCTGCGCCAATCCGAGCAAGCGCGGCATTTGGCCGGCTGTAGGTGAGATATCGGCAGAACTGTTTTTTTGTTCCATCAGGTTGACCCAGTTTCCATTTTCGTCGAGGTTTCTCGAAGAATAATGTCCACCCATCTGGCGACCTGCGGATTGTGGTTCCTGTTTGACGTCTGTATTCGCATACAAACCTGCAAAATATTGTTCAACGTTCAGCTGACCGATCGCCATCATCAAAGTTTGATCGCGGTAGTAGCCGGAACGGAAATCCCCGTTTCTGAATTGTTTGGCCAAAGCGATCTGCGCCAGCTCCTTACCATCTCCAAAGATGCCGAACTTGGCCTTTCCGGTCAGTACTTCGCGACGTCCCAACAGGGAAGATTCACGGGAGATACATGCCAGTTTATAATCATTGATCACTTCGTTTTTGAAGGTTTCAAAATCTACCTGTGTTGCTTCCATTGTAGTCGATTCTTTTGCCATACTGAAAATTGTGAGTTGCAAATATAACGTTATTTGTGCTTTTCTCAAGGCCGCCGGGGCGTTAATTTTCAATGTCTCCTGTGGATTTATGAAACGGGCGTGGCAGTCTGAAATTCAAAGTCCCTCGCTGCGGTAGCGAAGGACTTTGGATGCTTCTATTTCCGGATGATCACTGTTTTCGATTTGTAACCTGGTCTTTCTTCTTCAAATGCTTCATAGGCTTCAAAATCTTCATCGGGGTCTTCTCCGTAATGTTCGTATTGCTCATTTTTGCGGATGAATCCCCATTCGTCGACCTGGTGCGGCATTATTTCCTCGTCCGGGAAAGCTACTTTCCCCTGTGGCGGAATCTGGATGATGAGGCGAACGGACTGGTCGCGCAGCTTGTCTTTTTTCGGGAATTTAAAGTGTGGTGAGATGCGCAGAACCTGCCCGGAAATGTCAATTGTGTGCCGGATGTCCTTGCTGCGCTGGATGGCTTTCTGTTTCGTTTCTCCGCGGGCGCTGTATTCGGCGTATACATGAAACAGGGAGTCGGTTGAATTGGCATAGTAAACATCGATACCGCCTTCCACGAAATCAGTGCCGCTGACTTCAAATACATTGTGCTCAAAATCATGATTGCTGCGCACGACATCGCTGCGGTAATCGGATTGTATCTGTACTGTCAGCAAAGAACCTTGTACATCGCCGATCTTATACTCTATTTCTCCGTTGATCGCGAAGTCACGTCCGGTGCGTATGCCTTGCAGGCTGGCGCTTACGATACCTACGACGATCGCGATTCCCAATACAAAGTGGATCGGCCTGGTCCATTTTGAACGCAGGTTGAAGAGCAGGGTAGCGCCGGTCAGGAGCATAGACAACACCAATGCAATGCCGGCAATCAGGATTGACAACCAAAGGTAGAATGCATTGGTTTTGTCTGCCAGGATCAGATCGCCGATTTCATTGAGGGTCATGATGTTTTCCGAGTTGTTGAACGGAAGCATCGACATGTCGATGAAGCTGAAATAGATGACCATGATCAGCAGGAAACAGCCGAAAACCAGGAGGGCGAGACCAATTACGCGCTTCAGCAGGTCAGTTAGTGTTTGCAGGCGCTGCCTGAAAGGACTGTTCGGATTGCGGAGCTCGTTTTCAAAATTGCGTGAGTTCTTACGGACCCGTTGCGCGGCGTCGTTGAATTCTTCTTTCAGGTTTTCGATATTTACCGGGCGTCCCTGCATTTTCAGCCTTTCGAGGTTGGTGCGAACTGCCGGCACAACAATCCAGAGGATCAGGTACGCAGCAACTGCAAAACCGGCGAAAAAGGCTGCAACGACAAACAGGATGCGGATCAGCACGACATCCAGACGGAAATAGGCTGCGAGTCCCGTACAAACACCGCCCAGTAAACCCATCTCCGGGTCCCGGAACAGTCTTTTGCTGCCGTTATCATTGTTGGTAGTGTTTTCCGACCACGGGATTTCATCCCCGGCATCATCCAGGAATTCTTCCGGTTGACCGAGTGTTGCCAGTATTTGTTGCATTTCGGCATAAGTCAGTACCTGTTTTTTCTGTTCGGTTAATACCTCTGTAGCGAGCTCTGCGATGCGGAGTTCTACATCCTCGCAGATTTCCTGTTGGTCTTTTGAATTCCGCAGGGATTCTTTCAGGCGGTCGAGGTAATTTTTGACCAGTTCGTAAGCATCTTCTTCCAGCAGGAAATTGAAGCCTGTTAAATGTATGCTGATTGTTTTTTTCATAACAGTTAGTTTTGCGTGATTTTGTTGACGGCCTGTTGCAATTCTTCCCAGGTTGTAGTCAATCCTTCTAGGAATGCTTCTCCGATTTTCGTGAGGGCGTAATATTTCCGCGGTGGCCCCGAGTTGGATTCTTCCCAGCGGTAGGTAAGGAGCTCGTCGTTTTTAAGCCTTGTGAGCAAGGGATACAGCGTTCCTTCCACCACGATCAGCTTGCCGGATTTCAACGATTCGATGATTTCGGAAGGATAGGCCTCCTTGTTCTTCAGGATCGACAGGATACAGAACTCCAATATCCCTTTCCGCATTTGCGCTTTTGTATTTTCAAGATTCATGTGCGTTCGTATTGGTATGGCAAAGATATGTATATAAAATGGTATTATGCAATACAAAGTACTATAAAAAATTTATTGAATGCCTGCTTCCCAGTAAAATAAGGGATTTAGAAGGAGAATGTATTTTTCAATTGCAAGGAAAAGGGATATCTAGGCTTCGCAATATCGGTATATGCCGATATGCCTATGCCTGTGTCAACAGGTGACAGGTCGCTCTTTTACGAAATGGAAAGGGAACATGTTGGCAGCAGGAATTATGGATACTTCATGTAATATCGCCATATTCCTTCCAGGTCTGCCTTCGGTGGTGCGAAGTCCCGGATGGTAAGTAAGAGAAAATAAAAATAGAGAACCCAGTGTCAGTAAGCAGAAAACGAAACGATAATTCAAATGGGACGAGGCAGAAAAACTACCGGTAGAAAAACCAGTAGATCAGTACGGAAACACCGATAAAAACAAGCGCAACGTGCAGCAATGCATCGTGTTTATGCATATCGCGGCGGGCGAGCAGCCTGAAAATCGCCCAAATCACGACGATGGCAAGTATTCCCGGAACAACGTATAGATTCATGACAAATGTGTTTCAGGCTAAAATAATATTTTCTGCCTGCACACCCTTTTTTTAATTGCTAAAAAACCTGAAATTAACATCTTTTCGGTAGCCCGGGACACAAAACGGGGATTTATCCGCTGATTTTTTCGAGGTGTTTGAGCACCTTGCGTGCGCCTGCGCGGTAGGCGGGACTTCCTTCTTCCATGCCATTTTCAACAATAGATTTCAATTCGCCTTTCAGTTCGGGATAATCACCCAGGAAACCGAGAATCAGCTGCATGCTGTAGGATTTCAGCGCGACCTTGAACTGGGGATCCTGGAGGAAATGGAACAAAAGCTCAAGCCATTCGCCTTCTTTGTACGCAATCCGTGGAAAATTCAGCAAAGCGCCGGCAATATTCCGTTGTACCGAATGTTCTGTACTTCCGAAGACGATATCGATCAATTGTGACTGAAAGCGCTTCAATAAATGGGGGTGCTTGTCTGCAACATGCGCCAGCAGCCACGAGCTGTACTGCGGAAAAGGGTATTCCTTATCAAGACAAAGCGCGAGCAGGTCGGGGATCAGGTTTTCCTGTGCTGCGACAAGTCCCGCATAGTATTTGAAATCGCGGCTCTCCTGGTTGGACCGTACGGTTAAGATCAATTCCCTGGCTGCTTGCATGTGCTGTGTTTTAAAAACGGATCGTTGGTGGACTGGCCGGTCATAAAAAAAGCTGTCCTTGCGAACAGCTTTTATATTTTGATGGAAGTTGAATTAAGCTAGGATGCCCATTACTTCTGCCATTTTTTTACCGATTTGAGCAGGAGAATCCACTACGTGAATACCGCACTCGCGCATGATGCGTTTTTTCGCTTCAGCTGTATCGTCGTGACCACCTACAATTGCACCTGCGTGACCCATTGTACGTCCTGCCGGAGCAGTTTCACCAGCGATAAATCCAACAACCGGCTTCGTACCGTTTGCTTTTACCCAGCGTGCAGCATCTGCTTCGAGGTTTCCTCCGATCTCACCAATCATGATGATACCTTCCGTCTCCGGGTCGTTCATCAGCAATTCAACCGCTTCCTTGGTAGTTGTTCCGATGATCGGATCTCCACCGATTCCGATGGCAGTTGTGATACCCAAACCTGCTTTCACAACCTGGTCAGCCGCTTCGTAAGTCAAGGTTCCGGATTTGGAAACGATACCGATTTTCCCTTTTTTGAATACGAATCCTGGCATGATACCTACTTTCGCTTCACCTGCCGTGATTACTCCCGGACAGTTAGGGCCGATCAGACGTGCACCTGAACCTTTCAGGTATTCTTTGGCTTTCACCATGTCGTTTACCGGAATACCTTCTGTGATACAAATGATCACTTTGATACCGCCGTTTGCTGCTTCCATGATTGCATCTGCTGCAAATGCAGGTGGAACAAAGATAATGGATACATCAGCACCTGTTGTTTTTACCGCATCAGCGACTGTATTGAAAACCGGACGGTCCAGGTGAGCAGTTCCTCCTTTTCCCGGAGTGACACCACCTACGACGTTGGTTCCATATTCAATCATCTGACCAGCGTGAAAGGTACCTTCACTACCGGTAAAACCTTGTACTATTACCTTTGAATCTTTATTTACAAGTACGCTCATGTTTGCGGATTTTATGTATGCTTAAATTATTTGATGTCAAATTTAGAACTTTGATTCCGGAATGACAAGGGAAAAACAGGAATTTATTCTTAAATGCCTTTGTGAAGTTGTGAATTTTCTGCGCCCTTTTCTGCTGCGGAAAGCCAATGTCTGAAAAGGAGTTAAGGAAGTCAGCGCACGTCGGTAATTTCGATGTCAAACAGGAGCACGGAATTGGGTGGAATGTGGTCGAGCTCATAATCGCCGTAACCGAGCTGTGGCGGGACGATCAAGTGGGCTTTGCCGTCTTTTTTCATATATAGCATCACTTCCTGCCAGCCCTGGATCAGCTCGGAAACACGGAAAGTAACCGGCTTGCGGCTGAATTTCTGGTCGAACACCTGTCCCGAAAGCAAACGTCCCGTGTACATAAAAGTCACTTCATCGGTGTATTTGATGAATTCTCCCGTACCTGGCTTTTCGATGGCATAATACAGGCCCGTTTCGGATTTTTCATATTTCCGTTTGGAGCCGGCGATGTACTTTTCAATCTTTTGATCAAAGGTTGTTTTGTCTTCTTCCGAATAAGTTTTGCAGGCGCTCAGCACGAACAATACGCCGATTAATATCAGTATGGATCTCATGTGTTTCGTTTCAGGATGAAGGAACGAATGGTTCTTCATCGGTTAAAATTGTACAGGTGTTACTTTGCAGCCTGCTTTCTCCAGCAATCTGATCACCCCGTTTTCGCCGCCGAGGTGACCCGCGCCAACTGCAATGAAGGCTTTGCCCCGGGTAGCATAGGCCTGGATTTTTGGGATCCAGTTTAAGTTGCGCTGATCGAGAAAAGCATTTTGCTCGTCCGCCAGCACGCCGCCTTCTTCGTGGATCATCGCGTAGAGCGAATCGATCTGCTGTCGCCTGTAGAGTGCCTGCATGTGGTCGGTCAGGGCTTTTGCTTCTGCCTCGTTGCGGATGCTTTCCATGACCATTTCCGCTTGTTGTGCCTGCGTCAGGTCATCGAAGATCTTCATTTGTTCGGCCACGGTTTCCAATCCTTCGAGCGGAATTTTATTTTGCTGCGCGAGCGTTTGTATCGTTACTTCGTAAGATTCGGTTTGCCCCATGAATTGCAGCTGTGTCGCAGTCTGGATGACAATAAAAGGCTTGAACATTGAGAACGCGGAGCGGAACAGGTCTTCAGACATGCCCATTTTTTGCTGCGCCCATTGCAGGATCGTGTCGGTTTGCTGTGGCGTGAAATAGTCAAAGAAGGAACCTTCATCCAGCATGATGTATTTCATGGCTTCGAGCGGATCCGGCAGGCCCGGGAGCTCAAGCACGACGACCGAAGATTTTTTGATGATTTTCTCCAGGCTTGCGGGGAAATAGAAATATTCTTTCCGGATCAGGTGCATCGTCCCAAATAAGTAGGAAGGCTGTTTGACGCCGGGCGTTTCGATCTTCCACAACAGCGACGCGGCTGGCTGAACATGTGGCACAGGCATTTCCCTGCCGGACCAGAATCCGCTCAATGCGAGCCAAAGTCCGACCAGCGGTACGAGGAAAAACGCGAGGTATTTCATGTTACAAGGTGATTTCTGCGAGGTAATTATCGTCTCTTTCAAACAGGCGAACGGCTTTCAAACCGGCGTCTTTGGCGGACTTGAACAGGTTGTCGAAATCGACATAGAGCCAGTCAAACCAAGGGCCTGTTTCCTTTTTGTATTTCATCTGGAAGCGGAAATTGCCGTAATACTCCGTATTCAGGTCAATCCAGAGCGAACCGTCTTCGTCCTCATAGAGGAAACGGATGTCGCAGGAATCACAGATGATCTTTCCGCCTGGTGCGAGCAGCGTTTTCGCATGCGCAAAGGTCTTTTCAAGGTTCGAAAGCATGCCGGCGATGCCAATGCCGTTCATCAGCAACAGGACCGTGTCGTATTGTTCGTCTTTGAGGTCGTAGAAATCGATCTGGCGGGCGTTGAGGCCGATGCGTTTCATGAATTCAACGGCTCCCGGTGAAATATCGATTGTTTCGACGGTGTGACCGTTGTCCTGCAGGTAAATGGCGTGCGAGCCCGCGCCTGCACCTACATCGAGGATCCTGCCGGAACAGCGGCTGAGCGCCATTTTTTCGAGCTCGGGCATTTCGTCGTACTGCCGAAACAGGACTTCGATCGGAATGATATCGTCTTCACAAATGTCGGAGCAGACAATGATGTCATCTGGTTTTTTCGTCTTCGCGTAATCCAGGATCGCCTGGCCGATCGGATCGCCTGTAAATTTCTTTTCCATCGTCTTTAATAATCGTATTCGTCAAAAGCGGAGAGGTCTTCGTCTGCGTATCCATCGTCGAATTCATCACCGTCTTCGTGGTCATCTTCATCTTCTTCGCCCCAGGCCATGTCGTCTTCATCGTCGAGGCTGGCGATCCTGGAATCTTCCGGTGGCGCCATGCCGATGGCGAGTAAGGTTTCCGGTGCAGCGATTGTTTCATCGTTCCTTTCCACGAGCTCAATCAGGAAAATCCACATCCGCAGGAAATCGTACACGAGGATGATCTTCTGGTCCGGCTCGCTCATGAAGTCGCGCAGCACGGCATTCGACATCACGGAAGCGAGCTCATCAATGGACTCGTCGCCGTAATGCATGTCCATCAGGCTGATCTCATGTCCTTTGTCCCAGTTGTCATTGGAAATGTAGAAAGAAGCCATCTGGTCTCCCTGAAAGCGGAAGGAAGAAATGATGGCCTGGTAAAGGGATTCGAAATTGTCGTTTTCATTGATAAGAATATCCCTGAAAATCTCACTTTCTTGTTCTGTATCGAGTAAAACACGGAATTTTAATGCACCCATGGGTTTTATTTTTGTTCTAATTTAATAAGAATCTGTGATTCATTGAAGTGTTACAGGTTTAAGGCCAATTTCGGCAGCTACCTGGAGCATGTACTCAAAAGCGGCTTGTTCCTCATTTTCGATGATGCCTTCGAGTATCGCGTCTTTGATGCGCATTTTCAGGATCCCGATCTCCGCACAAGGGGTGAGGTTAAAGGTTTTCATGATCAGGTCACCGGAAACGGGTGGCTGGAAATTGCGTACGCGGTCTTTTTCTTCGACGTCCCGTAGCTTCTGGGAAACGGTATCGAAATTTTTCCGGTAGCGCGTCACTTTGAACTCGTTCTTGGACGTAATGTCTGCATTGCACAAGGTCATCAGGTCTTCGATATCATCACCGGCTTCGTTCAGCAAACGGCGCACGGCGGAATCGGTAACATGTCCTTTGACAAGCGCGATCGGGCGGAGGTGCAGGCGAACGAGCTTCTGTACGTATTTCATTTTCTGGTCGAGCGGGAGCTTCAGGTTGCTGAAGATCCGCGGTACCATGCGCGCGCCCATGTCTTCGTGGCCGTGGAAGGTCCAGCCGATCACCGGATCAAACCTTTTGGTCGGCGGTTTCGCAATGTCGTGTAATATCGCCGCCCAGCGTAGCCAAAGGTCCGGACTGTTCTGCGCGACATTGTCGAGCACTTCCAGCGTGTGGTAAAAATTGTCCTTGTGCGATTTGCCGTTGATTGTTTCCACGCCGCAGAGGGCCACCATTTCCGGGAAGAATTCTTGCAGCAGCCTGGTAGCAAGCAGCAATTTGAACCCGCGGGAAGGTTCTTTGGCGAGGACGATCTTGTTGAGCTCGTCGCTGATGCGCTCGCGTGAAATAATTTCCAGGCGTGCTGCATTTTCGAGGATCGCTTCGAGACTTTTGTTTTCTATTTTGAAATTGAGCTGGGTCGCAAAGCGGATGGCGCGCAGCATGCGCAAAGGATCATCGGAATACGTTTGTGCCGGATCCAATGGTGTCCTGAGGATGCCTTTTTCGAGGTCTTCGAGTCCCCCAAACGGATCCACAATGTCGCCGAAAGTATCCGGGTGCAGGCTCAGGGCAAGGGCGTTGATCGTAAAATCACGGCGGTTCTGGTCATCGCTCAGGGTACCGTCTTCGACCACCGGTTTGCGGGAGTCGCGCAGATAGGATTCCTTGCGGGCGCCAACGAATTCGATTTCGAGGTCTTTGTATTTGAATTGCGCGGTGCCATAGGTTTTGAAGAGCGCGACCTTCTTCACGCGCAGCGATGCTGCACATTTTTCTGCGAAGTCCATGCCGCTGCCGAGGACAACGATGTCGATGTCTTTAGAAGGCCTTTCCAGTAGCAGATCGCGTACATAACCGCCAATCACAAATGCCTGCATGTCATGTTCTTTGCAGATCGCGGAAGCTACCTTGAAGACCGGATGTGTCAGATGTTGAGAGAGATTCATTTTTGTCATGATGCGTCTGCATTTTGCCTTTAAAGCGGTGCAAATATAGGTAGAATAAGTCGGAAAGTCCAAAGTCAATAAAGTCTAAAGTCCGCGAAGTATTAAAGCTGCGATGCAGAAAGCTGAAAGGAAAGTCTGTTGAAAAGTAAAAAATGGCTTACCGGCAGTTGTACACTTGTTCAACGAAAAGCTTCGGGAAGTTGGGGCAGCACATCCGTGCATCGAAAGGGTAGATCGGGAAATCAGCCGAAAATAGTTCAGAAGTACAGCGTTCTTTTGAAGTGTAAACAACACAGTATTCATTATTTAAAAATTGTTACCATGAATTTAAAGCAATTAACGGTAGCTACTGTTTGCATCGGCTCGATGCTTGCAAGCTGCCAGAAAGAAAAACCAATGACAACGCAACAGGCGACAAAGCAGTCCTTGAAAGCGGCCACGACTATCGGCTCGTTTTTTGTCGCGAACCAAAATAATGCGACACAGTATTTCTTAGTGGACCCGCAGCTGGGAGCGACGCTTACCGGAAGCCAGGGCACCCAAATGATCATTGCGCCGGGAGCCTTTGTATCCGGGAGCAACCCCGTGACGGCGCAGGTACAGGTTGCGCTGGTCGAGAACTATACGCTCAGCAACATGCTGCTGAATAATATGTCGACGGAATCGCTTTTGGGCGAAGCCATTGTTACAGGCGGTTCATTCATTATCGATTTTTCGACCCAAAGCGGGGTGCCGGTGACTTTTGCACCGGGTACGATCAACATGGTTGTTCCGGCAGCGAATACGGGCGGTATTGATCCCGGCATGACCTTGTGGAAAGGTGTTGCTTCAATTATACAGTCCGGCGACAACGCCTGGTCTGATCAGGGAAATGCGCCTCAGCTTGCAGGAACGACCTATGATTTTCCGCTCATCCCTGGTGAAAAATGGGTCAATGTAGACAGGAGGTTTTTCGGCGATATCTCTGACCTCCGGGTGGTCATGCCACAGGGATTTGATTTATCCAATACCTCTGTTTTTGTAGCGATGAATGGCGTCAAAAATATGCTGACGAGCCTGGATGTGTATACGGAGGGCAACAATTCTTTTAGCGAGCCAATTCCTTTTTCCGCTCCCGGACAACAGGGGCATATCATTGCTGTGACCGTGAAAGACGGGATATTGCGCACGAAGATACAGCCGTTTACGGTGAGTCCGAACCAGGTGATACAGCTCTCGAACCTGACCGCAAATACAGTAGCAGGTTTGCAGGACCAGATCGATGCTTTGCCTTGACCTAAATTAAAATCCTTGGGGAGAAGCTGCCAGTCAGGATTGGTAGCTTCTCTTTCCATATCTATCACAAATCAAAACACTTACACATTAAAGCATTCTTAAAAATAGTTTTTATGCATAAAATACATTATCTACTGGTCATTGCAGTCTTGTTTGCAATTTCCGGTTTGAAAGCCCAAAGCTGCGCGAATTACGTACAGCCTGCGAATGAACGTGTGAAGGACGGCAGCATGGAGTACTTTTCCATGCCCTGTAACAGCCTTACGATGAACAATGCAACCGATAATGCCACTTTAGCTGCCGGATATCCGTGCTGCTTCTGGAAAGGCGCTTTGGTATCCAATTCCCAAACTTTGCCTGTTGGCACGCCGGATTATTTCAATATCTGCGCCAATGTGCCGACCAACAATGCGCAAGCAGGCGGTTCTTCTGCGTATGCCGGTTTGAACTGGCAGAATTTTAATACGAGCGGATCAGGCCCGGTTGCCTATATACCTGTGGCTCCACATACAGGGAACGCTTATTCAGGTATCGCCGTATTCCAGGGTGCAAACTCGCCTGATTCGCGGGAATACATTTATAGTCAGCTGGCATCTACCCTGACAGCTGGCGCGAGCTACCAACTGAGCTTGTGGGTACGCCTGTCGCCGAACAGTGAATACGGCATCAAGGACCTCTCGGTCTTGTTGAGCAGTTTAATAACAATCCTTTTCCACAGGTTATAACTCCTGTAGCAGGAAATTTGCTGGTACAACTCAGCAATACGCCGATCACCAATAAAAACGGCTGGGTGCAATACATCGTTAATGTTACAGCCCCTGTGGGTTCGAACTTTTCTTACCTGACCATTGGGAATTTCAAATCGAACAGTTCGACTACAGTAAGTGGTGTGTTGCCGGTCGGTAACATCAGCTTTCCATCCTACTACTATATCGACGACGTCTCTCTGAAGCCTTGCGGTAATTTAACGCCATCTATCTCCGGGAACAGCTCTTTCTGTCTCGGATCATCGATCGGGGTGACGGGTTCTGTGTCCGGCGGAACACCGGCGAGCCACAGCTGGGGCTATGTGGAATGTGATGCAGCAGGGAATGTCATTGCAGGTGCTACACCATGGTGGAGCGCACAGCTGTTTGGAACTGTGGGGTCTTACGGCTTTGTTTCAAACGGAACACAAATGAAATGCGGCAAATATTACCTCGTCAGGCTGGCTGTGAATAATGCCTGCGGACAGACACAAACAGCCACGAAGGTTATTTATATCAATTGTCCTCCGACGATCAATCTGAACGGCTCAGCGACGTCCACCTGTGCCGGAAACCCGGCGGGAATCAGTGCGGGTATTAGCGGAGGCAGCGGAAATTACACGATGAACTACATACAGCTTTCACCATCAGGCGGAACTATTTACAGCGGGCCGCCTTCATCGATTATGGTTTCGCCGACTGTAACTACGACTTACCAGGTAACTGCCACAGATAATGTAACCGGCTGTACGGCAGGCGCGCTGCATACCATTACTATGGC
>Ga0247806_10000405_pt1 | contig 27626 bp, 26 predicted proteins | sample UWRJL059202B1_FD_179935 | JGI IMG/M metagenome (GOLD analysis project Ga0247806, IMG submission 179935) | Plant litter microbial communities from Arlington Agricultural Research Station in Wisconsin, United States - UWRJ-L059-202B-1 | ecosystem: Environmental > Terrestrial > Plant litter >... | reverse complement strand
GACAAAACACAATCATGTCATAATGTTGTGGTGCGTCGCTACTTACGCTTATTTTTTGATTAGTGTTTTTTTGGGCATTTTTTAAATTGTTTATCATGGTTTGTAGTAATTAAAATGATTTGTTTTCAAGGAGTTATAAAAGCTCAAATGCTTGATATGGGTACAAATGTATTGGCATGAATGATCAATTTCTTACAAATTAAATCACAGCAATTATATAATTAACAGGTGTTTAGTGTATAATTATTTTGAATAATTGTGTAAGTAAATGATTACTGATTGATTTATTTTTAAAATTATAAACCATAAAAAAACTATTATGAAAACATTATTTAGATCAAGAGCAGCATTACTTATTATTGTTGCAGGACTTGCATTTTCGTGTAAAAAAAATGATAATGCTCCGGCAGATAATTACACTGGCGAGGGTGACAGCACAGAAACAACAATCGACAGTGTTGATACAAGCATCGATACAACAACGACGAATACCGGAACTAACGGAACGACCGGCGCAACAGGCGAAGGTTCTACAGGTTCTGGAGCGGCAGGAACTACGCAAAAAGGGAATAATTCTGTTAGAACAGATTCAACTGCAAATGCTCCCAAACAATAAATGTTGAAGAGAACAAAAAACCTGTAATACTGTACATTACAGGTTTTTTGTTCTTATCAATTTTTAAAAGTCTTAATTTATCAATTAAAATTTATGAAAACGAAATACATTCTACTTACCATTTTTGGCTTTATAAGTATTTGCGGTTACAGCCAAAAAGGAATTCCACCTAAGGAAGATACAAAGAAAGTAAACATCACGAATTATCCAACTCACTTAGAATACAGCAGCACATTAGCTTCTGGCCTAAAAACTGCAAAAGGCTGGACAGCAACTTCTGCAGCTACGGGTTTAGGCAAACCCAGAATGCTTTTTGTTGGAAAAAAAGGACAGCTTTACGTGACCCGACGCGATGCCGGAGATGTTTTAATGCTAACTGACAAAGACAGTGATGGCAAATTTGAAGAAATGATTCGGGTTGCTGATTTTCCCGGAGTTCATGGCATCACAGCAAAGGATAACTTTATGTATCTCTGCAATAATAATAAATTGCTGAGATATCCATTAAACGCAGACGGCACTCTAGGTAAAGTTGCCGATACACTTATAAAAGATTTACCAAGCGGAGGCCAGCACGCTAACAGAACGATGGATTTTGGTCCTGACGGAAAATTATATATTTCGGTAGGAAGTGTGTGCAACGATTGTAAAGAAAGCGACAAAGAAACAGCTACTATGGTACAAGTTGATCCATCTACGTGGAAAAGAACTTTGTTTGCTTCTGGTCTTCGTAACACTATAGGTTTTGATTTTCATCCTGAAACTAAAGAAATGTGGGGTGTTGATAACGGCGGTGATACAAAAGGGGATGACTGGCCACCGGAAGAATTGAATCATATCGTTATGGGCGGAAATTACGGTTTTCCATTTGCTTACGGCAAAAAAGTTGTTGATGAGAGCCGCGAAGATCCGGTGGGGAATACAAAAGAAGGATGGGTAAAACCAACTCAGCCATCGGTATTAGAATTTCCGGCGCACAGTGCGCCAATTGCGTTTGCGTTTTTTGATAACGGATCAAATAAAGGTGATGCACTGGTTTGCTGGCACGGATCATGGAACAGACAAAATCCATCAGGTTATAAAGTAGAACGAATTAAGTTTGACAAAAGTGGCAATGCAACAGGATCTGAAGATTTTTTGAGCGGATTTTTAATTGGAAATGAACGCTTTGGCAGACCTGCCGGACTTGCTATTAGTGATAACACAGTTTATATATCAGATGATGCGAATGGTATTATTTATGCTTTAAAACAAAAATAAACAATGAAAAAGTTACTTATATTATTCTTATTTGTCCAGATAATCTGGGCACAGGAACCAACAAAACGTATTGAATTTGAAGCGCCGGAATCGTACCCGGAAGGTGTAGTTTTTGATACCAAAGCAAATGTTTTTTATGTATCATCTGCGCGATTAGGCACTTTGGGCAAAGTTACGAAAGAGGGAAAATATACCGAATTGTATGCCGATAAATCTTTAAAATCAACTTACGGACTTAAAGTGCATCCTGACGGTAAAAGAGTATTTGTTTGCACCGGCGATGCAAATTACAGTAAATTCAGTACGCCCGAAACCAAAAAGAAAATGGCAAGATTGATAAGCGTTGATATTAAATCTGGAAAAAAACTCGCTGATATTGACTTATCGCAATTGATTCCCGGAGAGCATTTTCCAAATGATTTGATTTTTGATGCTTCCGGAAATGCTTATATTACGGATAGTTATGCTGATGCTGTTTATAAAGTGAATGCTTCCGGAAAAGCCAGTGTTTTTAGTAAAAACGAATTATTAAAATCGGCAGGAGTGGGGCCTAACGGAATTGTTTTTCATTCGAAAGGTTTTCTTATCGTAGCAAATAATGGAAGCGGAGCTCTAATAAAAATAGACCTTTCCAACCCTGAAAAAGCTGTAAAAATAAAAATAGATCAGTTTTTTCCAAATGTCGACGGTTTGTTACTGGATGATGATAACACTTTGACATTAGTTCAGAATGGAGGTGTAAATAAAATTTTTAAAATTAAAACTTCAGATAATTGGATTTCGGCTCAGGTAATGGAATCAACTTCTGTAGAAGACCGTTTTGCATTTCCGTCGACAGCAGCGAAATCAGGAAAAGAAACCTGGATAATGAATGCCAATTTTACTGAACTTACAGAAGGAAATAATGTACCGTCAAAGAAATTCTCGCTGCAGCTGGCAGTATTTAAACCTCTTAAAAAGTAGATCTAATATACTTTCCAGTAATAGAAAAGCCTGTAATTCAAATTACAGGCTTTTTTTGTCATTTCGCATAAGCATGATTTAAATTCGGTAAGACAATCCAATTTTTGCAAATTTATCTGAATAATGATGCATAACACCGGTTCCAGCTATAATGTCCAATTGAAGCTTGTTGTTTACAACAAATAAAATAGCAGTATCTGCCGTATTTTGAGCATGGTGATAAGGCGCTGCAAAACCATACGTTTCAACTGTAAGTTTTATTTTTTTTGTAAGCGAATGATCCGCAGATAACGTGTAAATATATTCCGGTTTTGATGTATCCGACAGCCACTGAACGCCCATATTATAACCCAGATGAGTAGTTTTTGAAAATTCGTGTTGTACCAGTACTCTTAATTCCGGACTGTATTTTTCTTCCTTATAAGCACTTTCAGCCAGCCACGGAATACTCACACGTCCTAACAAAGCAACATCCGGAATTATTTTTTTATGATCTATTATATGGTATTTTAAGCCTACGACAACGGGCTCAATTCCGTAATGAGTATCATTTTCTTCTTTTGCGATTTTGAAATCACTTTCAATACGAAATTCAAGATTTTTTATAAATCCGTAGCGAAGTACAATTTCGGGAACTTCAAAAGTGTTTTCATTATTTTCCTGTTGAATCGAAAGGCCGGATTCTATTTGTAAATGATGTTTAGAAATAGTACCAGGACCTTCGGTTTCGTTGGGTCTGTCGGTTTGAATTTGTTGTGCCGAAGTTATATATGATACGCACAACAAACATACAACGATAAATTTGCTAATTATTTTCATGATAAATGAATAGATTTTTTGCGGAAATTTTTATGAAAACTGTTTATTATTTTATAACAAATCCGTTTGCACTCAGCACTTCAGCGACTTTAATGACAATTTCAGAACGGTGTTTTCCGTCAGTAACTTTTACATCTGTTTTAACCCAATATCTGACAATAATTTGTATTGTGGCACCAGTAATACCAGCAACAACAGCCGAGTTAGAATATCCTTTGTTTACAGTTTCAGTATCGGCTTCCAAAATGCCGGTTATCAAATCAAGAGCTTTCTGATAATCAGATCCGTATTCAAGGCCTATGGTAAAATCCTGAAGCAGATATCCTTCACTATTAAAATTAACCAGTGTGTTTTTTATCAACAAAGCATTTGGAATATAAATATTTTTACTGTCGCTTTTTATTTGCGTATCTCTAAGATTTAAGGCAACAACTTTTCCTTTTACGCCATTACTTTCTATAATGTCGCCAACAGAAAATGGTCTTTTAAAAGCAAGTAAAATACCTGCCAGAAAGTTTTCGCCTATATCTTTTAAGGCAAAACCAATAATAAATGCTGAGATTCCCGCACCGGCAAGTATGCTTTGCGCAACGCCGGTAAGGCCAATAACACGAAACATGAAAAGAAACCCTACAACAATAAGCAACGCTTTGATAAGATTGGCAATAAAAGTAGCAAGCAAAGGATCATGCATTCTTCTTTTTAGCCTTTGATCAGCAAAAATCCGAACACGCGATGCTATAAACCACGAAATTAAAACTACTACAATAGCTAGTAATAATTTTGGGGTAATGTCTACAATGTTTTGATAATATCCTTCTATGTGTTGGGCAATGTCATGCAGGAATTCTTCCATAATTTATATGTTTTAAAATTTGATGATTTATTTGAATGCAAAAACACCTGCACAAAGTACAGATGTTTTTTAGTAAAAATGAAAAATATATAGTATTGGTAAGAGCTTGCAGCTCTATTAGTTATTCTGCCGCTACCACATTTACGGTGTTTAAAGCAACATCGTTAAGGATGCAGTCTGCTTCTTTTTCTTCCGCAAGTGTTTGCGTTAATAATTTTGCAGCATCATTTTCTCCAAGTGCTTTTGCAAAAGCTACTAAAGTTCCATAAGTTGCAATTTCATAATGCTCTATTTTTTGCGATGCCGAGATAATTCCTGCATCTCTAACAGCTCCGGGAGCTGTTTCTAAAACAATGCTGTCGCCTTCTTTTAACAATCCGGCCATGGCCTCGCATTTTTTTCCTTCGGCTTTTTCTCCCAGTAAATCAAAAACTTTTTCAAGTCTTGCTACTTGATTTTCAGTTATCAAAAGGTGTTCTAAAATTGCACTCGACAGACCAGAAGCCGTAGCATTTGCAGACATTTTTGGCAAAGCGCCCACAAGCGCATTTTCTGCCCAGTAAATATCTTTAAGACTGTCAATAAATAATTCTCTTAAATCCTGAGCCGCATCTGCAGCTGGCTCTACAAAATTATCTTTAGTGTTTTTTACAGCATTTATTTTGCTTTCAGTTGGTTTTTCTGAATTTTTCATATCTCTTTATTTTGAAAGTTAATTGTATAGGTTTGTTTCACGTTCCCAAAAACGGTGTTGTGCCATAGCAGCAATAAAATCTAATGCAAATGCCTCAGAAGCAATCTCTCCGGACAAAATAAGTCCAGCATCATCGTTTGTTATTTTTGAAGCGAAAGGTGCAGCACTTAATATGGCTGTTGCTTCACCATCGGCACCAATTACTTTGCAGTGTTTGTAAGCGTCATTTAAAAATTCCATTACATCGTCATTCTCAGCTAAAACAGTAAGTCCTAAACCATGCGGAATATAAACGGCATCAAATAATACAGAAGATGCAGTTAAGAAACTAAAATCAGCTGCAAGAGCTCCATCCTGATCTGTAAGAACAGATCCTAAATGTGGGGCAATTACCAAACCTTTTGCATCTTCTTTTAAAAGCGCAGATTTTATGTTTTGAACAGCTGCTTCAGAAACTCCGTCAGAACAAATGATTGCCACTTTTCTCGAAGCGATTGTTGGCGAATTTGTTGGATTTTTAAGCATAGAAAGTGAATCAGAGTTTTGAACTGATGATTCTACTGTTTTAGGTTCCTGATCTCCATTTTCATTTTCAGGAGATACACCATGATTGACAGGTGTTTCTAAGATCGGTGGCACTGTAGCACCAAGACCTACTGCAACTTGCTCTGCCAATTGCATGTCTACCTGAGATAAAAGTCCTAACATCCTAACTCTGATAGCAGTAGTTTCAACTTTTCCAAGCTCAAAACGCAATGCTTTTACAATATGGCTTTTTTCTACCTCTGTTTGGCTGTTGAAGAATAATTTGGCCTGACCAAAATGATCAGCAAAACTTTCGCTTCTTGCTCTTACTTTATGTGCATCAACACGTTCATTGAAACTTGCAAAACCACCTTCGGCAATTTTAGCCTGGTACGGACATCCTCCGCCTAATGAATTTGGATGGTAGCTTACACGGCCTTTATTGATTTCCTGACGCATATGTCCGTCACGTTGGTTGTTGTGAACCGGCGCAACACTTCTATTAATCGGAATTTCATGAAAGTTCGGACTTCCTAATCTTGATAATTGAGTATCTGTGTATGAAAATAATCTTCCTTGTAAAAGTGGATCATTCGAAAAATCGATTCCAGGAACAACATGTCCCGGGTGGAAAGCGATTTGCTCTGTTTCTGCAAAGAAATTATCCGGATTTCTATCCAAAACCATTCTACCAACGATTGTAACCGGTACTAATTCTTCAGGAACAATCTTCGTTGGGTCAAGTAAATCAAATTCGTATTTGTGTTCATCTTCAGCAGGAATGATCTGAACGCCTAATTCCCATTCAGGAAAATTCCCCATTTCGATTGCTTCCCATAAATCTTCTCTGTGAAAATCAGGGTTTTTACCAGAAATCTTCTGAGCTTCATCCCAGGCAACTGCGTGAGTACCTAATTTAGGTTTCCAGTGAAATTTTACAAATGTAGATTCTTCGGCTTCATTAATTAATCTAAATGTATGAACCCCAAATCCTTCCATCATTCTGTAACTTCTTGGAATGGCACGATCAGACATCACCCACATAATCATGTGCATAGATTCCGGCATTAATGAAATAAAATCCCAGAAAGTATCGTGTGCAGATGCAGCTTGTGGAATTTCGTTATGCGGTTCTGGTTTTACGGCGTGAATTAGATCAGGAAATTTTGAAGCATCCTGAATAAAAAACACGGGAATATTATTTCCAACAAAGTCGTAGATACCTTCCTGTGTGTAAAACTTAACAGAAAAACCTCGTACATCCCTTGCAAGATCAGTAGAACCGCGAGAACCTGCAACGGTAGAAAATCTTGCAAATACCGGAGTTTTTAATCCTGCTTCTTTAAGAAATCCTGCTTTTGTTAATTCCGGAATTGGATTTGTTACTTCAAAAAAACCATGAGCTCCTGAACCGCGTGCGTGTACAATTCTTTCAGGAATACGCTCATGGTCAAAATGCGTAATTTTTTCTCTTAAAATAAAATCTTCGAGTAGAGAAGGTCCTCTTTCGCCGGCTTTTAGCGAATTATTATCGTCATTAACGCGAACACCTTGATTGGTGGTCAGGAACTTATTTGTTCCGTCAGATTTGTTTGTAGACAAATCACGCTGTTTTTCGTCTTGAAAATTCTTCATGTGATTAATTTGCTTTGTTAGATTTAATTTTTTTGTCTTTTTTTGATTAACTTAATCTCACATAATGAGGTGTTTGTGACGATTAAGATTATTTTATAAATCAAATTTAACTGATCAGTATAACTTGAAATTATAAGATTATTCGCGAATATTGTACAATTACCATTAAGATAAGAAACATGTCAAAATCTCTTTTTAAATAATCTGAAGATGTGGTCGAATTTGCATTGTCACAATATCACATCTCTTCGGCTGAGACAGACAAAACAAAGTGCTCATGGCAATATCTTCTGCTCTAAGCATTTCCATTTTCTCAATTTTTTCATCATGTTCTTCCTTAGTTCCTTCCTGCATGTCGCTGGTAACGGCTCCCGGTTCAATTAAGGAAACTTTGATTCCCAGCGGATTCAATTCTTTACGAAGCGAAGTACTAAAACCGCGTATTGCAGATTTGGTTGCCACATAAATAGTACTTGTTGGACCTTTACTTTCTGCGCTCATAGAACCAATATTGATTATATGCCCTGATTTTTGATTTTTCATTCGTTCTGCAGCTTCCTGAGCAAAGGCAAGATAGCCGGTAATATTTGTGTCTATTATGTATTTATATTCATCAAAGCTTTCCTTTGTAAGTCCAGGCGCGCCTAATGCCGCATTATTGATTAAAATGTCAATTCCGCCCAATTCTTTGTCTACTATTTCAAAAATTTTGGCAATGTCTTCTTTTATAGTTACATCAGCAGGAGTTCCGTAAACTACACTGCCAGGAAATTGTTTTTTGATATCAGCAACAGCTTTTTCGAAAGCTTCATGATCTCTTCCAAAAATAAGAACCTTACCACCAAGCGATACTAATAAGTCGGCAATTGCTTTTCCTATTCCTGTTGTTCCGCCTGTAATAACAATTCTTTTTTGTTTGATGTTTTCTCCAAGGTAATCTGTAATTTGTTTCATAATTTTCGTCTTGTCGTATTAAATAAATTTTATAAGGTTACCATTGCACTTTAATTATTCCCTGTCCGGAAACTTCATATTCATGGATTTTTGCATTTTTATTAAATGGTTTTAAAGTTTCGCCATCTTGTACTACTTTCATAACAATCGCTTTTTTGTTTAATCTGATGATTTTTAAATTGCATGACAGCTCTTTTTCACCATCGAGATGTATGGTAATTGAGGCCCCTCTTTTGCTATGCTGCGTCATTGGATAGTCGATAAAAACGAAAAAATCTTCGTCGATTTTGATGTATTGTCTGGCTACTATTCCAAAAGCCATTCCGGCGCCATAAACTTCCTGACCAACCTGACCGCTTTGTTCCCAGCCATTGTATAAATCCTCTAATGGAATCCACAAATCGGCTTGAATTTCTCCGGTTTTCACCTCTTCTGAAAGCATTTCTTTAGGAAGTTTTGATGGATAATAATAAGCAATCCTGTTTACAGCATATTTAATAAACTCGGGAATCAGGGTTTTTAAAGCTGGCAAAATGTCAATATCTTTCGACTGAATAAAATATTCTGATAAAGCAGCATAAACTTCAAGTTCTTCATATGCAGCCGTATAAGGCGCATCATTGAGTGGAAATATGGAAAAGAAATTGGTGTAATTTTTACCAAAACCATATTTGCAATCATACAACTGTACGTTTTTGAATAATCCGGTAAGGCAGGTATAACTAAGATCAAGGTATAGTTTTTTATGGGTAATTTTATAGAGTTCTAATAAAGCTCCGGCTGCAAAAGCCGTATTATTAGCCTGATACAAAATTTCGACTCCAAGAGCTTCCAATCTTTTTGCCGCTTTTTCTGCTTCATTCAAATAGCGTTTTTCTTTGGTTAATTTAAAAACAAGCAGCATTAAATGTGCATAAGCACCAGGAACATCTCTTTCGCCTCCGGCACCCGGGGCTGTTTCCTTTTTTATTATTTCCAGCGTTTCCATATCATAAAATACAGGCCATTCGTATTTAAAACGATGCGCCACTTTTATAACATAATCGATTGAATCTAAAACCAATTTCTCTGCTACTTTGTCTCCGTGTAAAGCCAGTCTGGCCAAATTCATCAAAGGATGGTGTAAATACCAGGAATCCATTACCATTTCCTTTTTTTGTTCTTCTGAATTATCCAGTTTATCGGCAAGTGCGGGAAGCCATCGGTTGATACAATTTATTTTTGGATCGTAAAATGCAGGCAATCCGTTGATTAAGTCATTATAAAGCGCATGTTTTTTGCCACTCCATTTTTCATATTCATTATATGGACCTAATACAGCCAGCTGAACCATGCTTTCGGCAGGCGTTTCGTAATCGCACAAATAGGCATTTAGGTAGGGACTTCCGTTTTTTTGTGTCCATGCACCTTTATTTTTTTCTAAATCGTTTAAAACATTTTGAGCAATCTCCGGCCAGTCATGGTATTCAATTCTAGGCTGTTTAAGCACTTTATATATTGTAACAAGATTATTTAAAAAGTATTCGCAAATCGCTGTTGTTTCTTCTACAATTTCAGTATCAAGTATAACATAGGCGTCTGATATTGTAAAAGTTTTACCTCCCGGAAGAGGTAATTTATCTGTAATAGGAAGCTGAAACCCAATTTCAGGCCAAGTTCCGCCTACAGTATTTTTCGATTCTGTTTCGGTTACTTCGCAATATTCCGATAATGAAGTCAGATTTTGGAAATAAAAAAATGACCCTGTTTGCGGTTTTGTAATACTGGCAAATAGTAATCCTGATCGGGATCCGAATTGCTCCATATGAATTTTTCCACTCGTGTTTTCTATATTCCCATTTTCTGTAAGCGGAATTATATCCCGTGGCCAAAACGGAATCATTAATGGGGTATTTGCTTTAAAAGTCGTTGTATAATGAAGTAGGGGCGAAGAGTCATCCGGAAAATTAATTCGGACTTCGTAACTTCCCAATCTGGAATCAAGTACAAAGACAGTTGTGTCTTCATCATCAAAAAGGTTGACCACCTCAAAACAGCTGTTCATTGCAAATGCTGCACGAAAGGCAATTTTTCCGTTATCGGGCATAAGTGCCACAATCCATAAAGAATCGCCAGTATTGTAAAATTGATAGGTATAATCAAGAATTTTTCTTTCTAAAAGTATTTCGCTGTTTTCAATATCTGCCTGAGCAGTCGTGCTCCACGCTGTAACTGTATGCATAATGATAAGTTTTAATTGATAAAGAGATTTCTTTTTTGCTTTAGATAATTAGCAGCTATTCGCCTGTTTGCATATGCGGAGCGTCAACGGGTTTAGATTGCGAAGAGCCAATTTGTCTTAAATAAATAGAAAGCATTACAATGGCAAAGACCGATAGGAATTCGCTTTGCCAGTTTTGAAAAGATTCAAACCAAAACCTCGAATCGGTTATATAATCAGAAGCAGATTCTAAAGGCATTTTTTTTAGTGCTAATTGCTCATTTTCGTCTTTAAGACTTCCGTAAAAATGGGCAATAAACGAAAGTGCAAATAATAAAAATAAAGCGATCGTAAGTGAATGTTTGTAAATTGAAAGAATCCACCCGTCTTTTCTTACCGGCCATGGCGCATCTTTTCGCGTAGGCGAGGGAACTCTGTCTACTTCTTCCTCTTTGTCAAGATCTTTAGATTCTGACGAACCTTTTTGCATTAAAAAAATGGTTAGCAAAACAAATAATGCCATTTGCAGAAATTCACTTTCCCAATTCTCAAACGTCGATTCTATAAAATGACCTGAAACAAAATAAGCTGATAGATCAATTGCTGTGCTGCCTTCTTCAATAAGTTCTTTATTATGTTCTTTAAAACCAAAGATTACCTGGCCTATCATTGTTAACAAAAACAATAATAAAAATGAAATACAGAGTCCGTTGTTTCGTAAAAATTTCTTCATGGTTCTTATAATTTTAAACAAAATTGAGAAACACGACGGATATAATTTTATATAATTAAATTAATGATTTACAAGATTTTAAATGAACGATTAAGGATTGCCTTCTCCACCGCTTGCACCAAATATCTGACCTGTTGAATAACTGGCATCATTAGCTGCGAGCTGCACATAAATAGAGGCAAGTTCTGCCGGTTGACCAGGTCTTCCCATTGGAGTTTGTGAACCAAATTCCTTTAGTTTTTCCATTGTTGCCCCACCGCTCACTTGTAAAGGTGTCCAGATTGGTCCCGGAGCTACGCCATTTACTCTAATACCTTTTGGCGCCAATTGTTTCGCCAGAGATTTAATATAATTTGTCGTCGCTGCTTTTGTTTGAGCGTAGTCGTATAAATCCTCAGTAGGAGCATAGGCTTGTACAGAACTCGTTCCGATGATAGAAGCACCCGGTTTTAAATACGGAAGTGCCGCTTTTATAATCCAGAAAGGAGCATAAATATTGGTTTTCATTGTAGCGTCGAAATCCTCTGTTGAAATATCCAAAATAGAAGCATGGGTTTGCTGTCTTGCGGCATTATTGACAATAATGTCAAGTCCACCAAGTGCTTTTTCAGCTTGTTCTACAAGTGATTTACAAAATGCTTCATCGCGTAAATCTCCCGGAATTGCAATAGCCTTGCGTCCTTCGGCTTTTATAAGCGCAATTACTTCTTTTGCGTCTTCTTCTTCATTTGGATAATAATTGATGGCAACATCGGCACCTTCTCTAGCGTAGGCGATAGCTGCAGCGCGGCCCATTCCAGAATCTCCTCCTGTTATTAGTGCTTTACGGCCTTTTAGACGTCCTGAACCTTTATAGCTTTTTTCACCGTGATCAGGTCTTGGATCCATTTTGCTTACAAGTCCTGGCCATGGCTGCTTCTGTTCTTTGAAAGGAGGTCTAGGGTATTTTGTTAAAGGATCTTCTGAACCGTTTGACAGCGGAATTTCAGCTTTTTCTAAAGTATTTGCCATTGTAGGATTAATTGCTGCAGTGGCGAGTACAGCTCCCATACCAGTAAGTGCTGTGCGACGGGATATAGCTTTTCTAATTTCCATAATAGTAAGATTTTGAGTTCTTAAATTGTCATTTCAATTGTAAATTGATAACGATCAAATTTAGAAAATGTCAAAACCACCATTTTATAGAATTCTTACATTATGTTACAGAAATATAAGACAAATCTTGAGGGTAAGTAGCACTTAAAATTATGAAATTATTCGTTAGAACTCTTTTTCTTTAAGCAGCGTCCTCTTGGTTCATCGCCTTCATGAAGTACGATTTCAGAATGCAGAAATTGCGCAGCAGCTGCAGAATCTTTTACTTTTACAGCACTTCGCTCTAACATTTCGGCTTCAAAATCATTTAAAACTCTTTCTCGTAATCCGGCTTTTTTCCATTGAGACAGCGGTTTGCATCCTTTTGCGATTCCGCGGGCTAGTGAGAGAGCATCGAGCAATGCCTGATTGGCACCCTGACCTTTAAACGGACTCATGGGGTGTGCTGCATCGCCAATAAGTGTTATGGATCCGGCTCTTGCCAATAAATCTGCCTGAAGTAATTCTCTGTCGTACACCGGATATCCAGAAATTTGAGCTTCATTAGTGGCTATCAAAATTTGCGGAATAGGGTCGTGCCATTGCGTTCTGCGACAAGCTTCTTCTTTAAGAGCGTGGTTTCCCCGGGCACTTAATATTTTAGCTTCTTCTTCGGGCATTGGGAAACTTAGCTGCCACATGACGGAGTCTGAAGTAAAAGGCATAATATAGATTCGTTCATTGCCATTAGCCGTTTGAAAAACAGTCGCGGAGTCCAGCAAAGTATTATCAACATTTTTAAGGGCACTTAGGGGACAAATACCCAATATAACAATGCAATCCAAATAACGTAATGGTGTACGATCTTCGCCAATTAAAAGCTTTCTTACTGAACTGCGAATACCATCTGCACCGACAACAAGATCTGCTTTAGCGCTTTTTGTTTCACCATTAACCTGAAAAGTTAAGTCGATACTTTGATCCTCACATTTCTTTAAATCAGTTAATTGATATCCCCATTGAACCTTTTCATCTCCAACGAGCTGTTTGAGCAAAGCGAATCGTAAAGATTGTCTTGCGATATGAATATTGCTGCGTTTTGGGGCTGTTTGGGAATTGGAAGAAATCCATTTTCTGTTTCCCCATTCGCCAATTACTTTTCCTTCTGTAGTGTGAACCAAATGTCTGGTTGAAATCACGCCTTCAGCTAATGAGAAAATCCCCAAGCCTTCAATTGCTTTACTCGCTTGCTGCAACGTGAGTCCGTAGCCTTGAGATCGTGCATTAAAGTTGGTATCGCGCTCATAAATTGTAAACGGAATTCCGCGATGTAAGCACGCAACCGCAAGAGCAACGCCGCCAATTCCGCCGCCAATAATAGCGACATGCGGATAGTTTTCTTTATCGGCTTTTGGAGGATTTTTAGCCGAAATCAATCCGGATCCTGAACAATTTAAACAGTTGGATAAGTGAGCTTTAGGGCGAACAGGTATTGGTCCTTCACCATTCGTTTTTTCAAATTGATCAAGCTCATTTTGGTAGCGAAGCCTTACTTTTTTGGTAAGTCTTTGACTTTTTTTGCCGCGTCCCTGACATTCCGTACAAGTGGTCCAGCTTCCTTCTTCATTTTCAATTTTATTCACTTCCAATTTCTTCACTTGATTTTTTCTGGCAATTGGGCAAATTTAAGTTAAAAGATGACCAGTACAAAACTACTGTATGATTTTTGCAAAAAACAAAAAATCATAAAAAAAACCGTCTGAAAGTCAGACGGTTTTAAATGATTATTGATTGCGATTAGGATCTGTAAATTCTTCATCTTCTTCATCCAGGCTATCCGGCGTTTCGTCATCAAATTCTGTTTCATCATCAAAATCTGTACTTCCGCCATTTTCAAGTTCGTCGTTTTCAAACTCTTCTGGGTTTTCAGAATTATTTATTTCATCCGTACTTAAATCATTCCCATAATCTGGTTCTGCGTACTCTGTTATAGAATGATCAATTGAAGGGGATTCTATTTCCATTCCCTCGCTAGTCGATTTGTCATCTTGAAAATATTGGTCATCCTGACGGTTATTTTCTAATTCATCTAAATTCATAATATAATTTTTTAAGTTAGTGTAATTAAAGTATTTGCGATTCGGCTATTAAGAGCCGCTTTTGTTTTAATAAATTTATAAAAGATGCAACGCCGCATTTTACAGTTAAGTTATAATCTAATTATATAATTAACAGGTATTTGGCTTTGTGAATATCGCGTAGATTTATTAGAAGAGTAATATTTTATAACTTTTGAAAAAGATTGTATAACTGGATTTTCTTTATATCACCTAATTTTAGAAAAATTAAAATTTACAAATTATGAAAACAAATAATCAAAATTCAAATCATACTGATAAAGGTGGGTTTGATAATCGAAGCGATACGAGAAAACATCAGTATAAAGAACATGATGAAGTTTTAACAAACGATGAAAACTATGATGTTGATACTAAAAAATTTAAAGGTGAAAAACCTGAGCTTGATGATAAGCTGAACAATGAAGAAAAGAAATAAAATCTAAAAACGTCTTAAAACTCTAGTTTTGAGACGTTTTTAATTTTAAAATAAAATAGTACAGAACTAATTAGATATGAAAAAATATAAAATAGGAATTGTGGGTTACGGAGGATTTGGAAAATTCCTTCATCATTGGTGGAATAAGTTAGAAAATGTAGAAGTTGTGGCTGTTTCGGATACTGGTCATCATTCACAACATGTAGAAAACTGCAAATTGTATCACGATTGGACAGAACTGATTGCGGATCCTGATGTGGAAATTGTCAGCATTGTTACACCGCCACATTTACATGTTGAAATGGCCATTGCCGCAATGAAAGCGGGTAAACATGTTTTACTTGAAAAACCAGTAGCTATTAGCAATGAAGGCGCGAGGGAAATCCTGAAAATTCAGAAAGAAACAGGTATGGTTATTACGGTTAACCACATGATTCGCTACAACCCACTTATTCAGAGTTTTATGAAATTGGGTGAAGATGGTACATTGGGTAAACTCAGACACGCCGTAGTAAACAATTATGCTCAGGACGCTTCATTATCTCCTGACCACTGGTTTTGGAATCCGGAGTCTTCGGGCGGAATTCTTATAGAGCATGGTGTACATTTTTTTGATATTATAAATGCTTTAAGCGGCGAACATTTTACGGAAGTTTATGGAACTTCAAATGCTAGAAATGACTCACAGCGTGATAGAGTAGCGGCTTTGGTTTTGTATAATGAAGGGCTTATTGCCAATTATTATCATGCATTTTCGGGCCCGGGATTTTTTGAAAAAACCACTATAAACCTGGTTTATGATTTGGCCAGAGTTGAAATTGAAGGCTGGATGCCGTTGAGTGGAACTTTGAAAGCGATGGTAAACAAACAGACCAAAGAGCAGCTAAATAATATTCCGGGCTGGACCATTACAAAAGCGGAAACACTTGATAATGTAAATGATATTTCGAGACCGGAAGGCTGGGGAGATTCAGAAGATCAACAAGAGCCGGCTAAAGATTTAATTTACTGTGGCGGAAAAGGTTATGAAATTGATGAAGTAGTCTCAGGAAGTTTTGAAATCAACGAAAGCAAAGGCGAAGTATACGGAAAATGCGTACAAGCAATTCTTTCTGATATCATCCAAAAAATAGAAAACAAAGATCACAAGCTAACGATCACTCTTGAAAATGCAGTTGAAAGTTTGGAAATTGCTGTTCTTTCTTCAAAATAATTTTATGGGATTTAGAATATTTTATAGCCGGATTTTCTAGAGATTTAATATAAAATTACTACAAAAAAATAACTGAAAAATGCCTCAAAAAGTATGTTTAAGAAAGTACTGTTTGAGGCATTTTTTTTACACATTTTTGATGCTGAATTTTATTAAAAAAAGACCTTTTCCTGTGCCTGAAAAAAATCAAATTTTCCACTAGAAAAATGATGTTTTTTCCATTAAAAAAAAGTACATTTACAGCTTTAAAAATACGAGATAAATTACTTAATAATTCATTGTAAATGAGGGTTTTTGCTGGATTTTTCTTAAACTTTTACTATGGTGAATTTGCATGAAATTTTAGAAATAGATTCCAATAATTTTGAATCTGTAAAAGACATTATTTTTGAGTCAAAATTAATAGATGAAAAGCTGCTAAATTTAGAAAATGCAGTGTTGTTTATAAAGCACAAATTAGACCGAAATAAAGCGAAAGTTTTTGTTAAAAAAGAAGATGATATTCCGGTGGCATTTATTGTACTTTATTACAAAGTAAATCCGGTGTCGCGAATCAAATATAACTGGCATATTTCATATTTATACGTGAAGCCAAATTATAGAAGGCAAAAAATTGGAAGAGAGATTATGATAAAATGTATTGACTATGCGCGAAGAACAAAAGTAGATCATATTTCTCTAAATACAGATACCGAAAATTTTGCAGCACATCAGCTTTATGAAAGTTTTGGTTTTATTCGAAAAAATTTTATCTCCAACTATTATTATTACGAAATGAAAATATCCTACGAACAATAAAAAGTGCTTTTTGAGCGCTAGCCCTAAAATCTATTTATACTTATATCCCAAATTTACTTATTTATGATTCTAAAATTACTTAAAAATTATTTGAAAAATTTCAGTCAGTTTTCTGTAGAGGTTAAAGTTTTAGCTATTACTACTTTTATTAACAGAATCGGCGCGATGGTTGTACCTTTTCTTTCGAAATATATGCTCGAACAACTTCATTTTAGCTATAGTCAGATCGGTTGGGTGATGGTGTTTTTTGGTGTGGGATCTTTTATAGGAACCTGGATCAGCGGAAAATTATCTGATAAAATCGGCTTTTATAAAGTAATGGTTTTCAGTTTATTCACAAGCGGACTTATTTTTATTCTGCTTCAGTTTCTAACTACTTTTTACAGTTTTTGCTTTGGCGTTTTATTGCTTACAACAGTTTCAGACATGTATCGACCGGCCATGCTGGTTTCATTAGATACTTATGCCGGTAAAGCCGAAAGAACAAAAGCGTTGTCGTTAATACGATCGTCGGTAAATCTTGGTTTTATGTTTGGTCCGTTAATTGGCGGAATTATTATTACATTTTTAGATTATACATTTTTGTTTTACATCGACGGACTAACTTGTATTTTGAGTATTTTATTATTTGGTATTTATGTAAAAGAAAAGAAATTACCTTTTAAACTGAACTCTTTTAAACATCTAAAAGAAGAAAATTCTATTTTTAACGATAAGCCGTTTTTAGTTCATCTTGTGGTTACGTTGATTACCGGTATTTTATTCTTTCAAATGTTTACCACACTTTCACTTTATTACAAAGAGGTTTTTAATTTTACAAGTATCGAAAGCGGTTTATTTTTAGCACTCAACGGTGTCATAATTTTACTTTTCGAACTCCTGATCGTTAATTATGTAGAGTCTAAAAACATCAACAGACTTTTAGTAGTTTCGTATGGTGTACTTTCAATGGCAGTGAGTTATCTGTTTTTACTAATAGAACACAGTGTTCTTGCACTTATCGTGATGATGATTTTTATGACAATAGGTATAATGTTTACTTTTCCTTTTGCCAATGCGTTTGTGAAAAACAGGTCGTTTAAAAAACACGAAGGTAAATTTATGGCCGTGTTTACAATGAGTTACAGTGTTGCGCATATCCTGAGTACCAAAACTGGAATGGCTATTATTGCAGATTATGGATATAGAGCTAACTGGCTGTTTTTGTCTGGTTTAGGATTTGTAGGTTTTGTTTTGGCATATCGTTTGGTTCATAGAGTTTCGAAAGAAAAAGAAACTATCAAGAAAAAAATTGTTAATTCGCTTTTTGCAAGTGGTGCTAAGTAAAAAGATTTAATAGCATACTTTGCAAGGCCGTATGCAGGTAGCGCTGATGAATTCTCGTAAAGTCGCCAAGTCGCAAAGAAGTTTATATATAAAATTAAAAGAAAACTTGCGACTCCGCAACTTTGCGTGAGATTACTAAAAAAAAATAAGGTTAATCTTTTAAAGATATCTAATAAAAAAGCTCGTTGAAATTATCTTTCAACGAGCTTTTTTATTTATTACAATCTAAAGTTTTATTTAAAAACAAAACCAGATTTAATCAGGTAACGATTTTAAAGATTTCTGATTTAAAATGAATTACATTTTTTCAGTAATATCTTTTTTGAATTTGTTTAAAAGTGCTTTTGTCATTCCTAAGTTTGCTTTATTAGAATCTACAGCCAAATAAATAAAATACTCATTATTTTCTGAAATGTCAATAATGTGAATTTGATTTGTTAATGTAATCATGATATCATCAATACCTTGTTCTAAACCTAAAGCACTGATTGCGTTTAGTTTTGCTTTAACTACTTCTAAGTTAAAAGCCGAAGCTAATTCCGGATCAAAACTAGAAACAGAAGAATCGCTAAAGTAAGAAATACCACTTTTAATTTCGGTTACTGCAACTGCGATATAACCAGGAATGTTTTTTTTAACTTCATCCCCAAATTGTTGTAAAAAATCTGACATTTTAAATTGTTTTAAATTATTATTTATATTTATTCAATGGCGTTTAATAGCTTGATAACAATTAAACAGATTAAATTTATTTTTAGAAAAGGATTTTCTGCAAAGAGTTAAAAATTGTTTTTAATCTTTTTCGAACGATCCACGACATAAGAAACCAACCATGCTATTTGTCCTTCTTTTGCAAAATATATTTTCTTTGATTTTAAATCGGGAATACTTTCCAGACAGGCAATCAAAATATTATTTCCTGAAATTAAGTGCTTTTGGCTGTACGTATTTATAACTTTATCTGCTTCAGGACTTTTTTTGGCTAAATTTTCGTACTTCACAAAGTTATTTTTCAAAATAGCATCATAATTTATAATGTCTTCCATTTTTAATGGTATAAAATGGTCGTCGCTATTTTTGTCGTAATATAAAGTTACAAATGCCCAGATTGCGCCTCCTGACAAGTATATTTTTTTCTTTTGAAGCGATAAAGGTTTGCTTTTAAGCATCTCCTGAATTTTCTCTCTCAAAAGAGGCGCATATTCAAACGATTTTTCTTTATAAACCTGCATATCATTTGTTTCCCGCGGAATAACAATCGTTTTATTGATTGCTTCTGTAAGTGTGATTGTACCGTAATCTAATTTTAAAGGAAAAAACTCAAATTTGTTATCGTTTAGCACATCCACATAACCGCCTTTTGTATTGCCGCCTCCTATGTCTAAAACAATAGCATCCTGATAATCTGTAGTAGGTATAGAGCCCTTTAAAAGCATTTTACCTTCTGCTTCTGCAGTAATAAAATCAAGATCCTTAGTCGTTACATATTTAATTCTATCAATCAAGGCCTGCTTGTTACTTGCCAGCGCAACACCGGAAGAAGCTACGATATAAATATTTTCATCAGTAACTTTGTACTTGTTTTTAATTCTGCCAAGGTTGTTCGCTACTACGGCTGCTGCTTTATCTATGTCTTCCTGGGCAAGATTACCGTCAATTGCAATACCTTTTGCAATGCCCACATTTTCTGTCCAATAACCCAGAATATCGTAGTCTCCTTTTTTAATATTATTTACATCTATAACCGAAATTTTGATTCCTTTGCTTCCAATTTCAATTCCGGCATAAAGACTGTCCTGAGCAAATGCTTCAAAAGAAATGAAAAGAATAAAAAGCAAAAAGGGTGATTTCAAAAAGTATTTATATTGCATGCGATTCTTAGTATTAATTTTTTAAGTGCTTTTGTTTTTCAATCAATTACGTAATTTTACTGGTTAAGGTTTGTTAGTTTGTTATTTTATATAAATAATGCTTTAACATGGCCTTAAATGGCCGCTATCTACATTAAATTGGTTTTGATGGTATGCTTTTTTTATTTTAAATCTGAAAAATGTCTGGTTACATTTTTAAAATAAACGAACGTGCAAAATTGATCTTTATCTGATAACTAATTTGTAGCGCATATATAAAGCTGATGTAGAATTAATTCGACAGATTTTTCCTTGCCATTTTAGATAGGATAAGTTTTAATAAAAGCAAGCAATTGACTGTATTTTTCTTAAAATGAAAATAATTCATTAAGAATGACATCTTAATCAATGAAAAATTTAAAGATTATTTAATAATGAAATATAAGAAAAGTAGGAGTGAAATATTTTTTAATAGACTTTATCAGAAAATAAAAACTACAATGAGTTATCCTTACGAAATGTATGGAAGGATAAATGCAAAATAAAAGGGAGGATAATGATAAAATGTTCAGACAAATACTGATTTTTACCTGAAGAATAAATTAGGATATATTAAAAGTGGGAGCAATTTTAATTCTTGTAAACCCTTAAAATTTCAACGAGTTTTACAACGTTATTGATACCCAGCTTATCAAAGATTCTGGTTTTAAAAGTGCTTACCGTGGTCATTTGAATTTTTAATTTATTCGAAATTTCAAGATTCCCATCGCCGTTTACAAGTAATTCTGCGACTTCGATTTCCCTGTCAGATAATTTTTCTAACGGGTTAACAGGATTTTTTAATAAAGCATTTTCAATGATTATTTCTTTAACCACATCACTTATATATTTGCCGGTTTCAAGCATCGATTTTACAGCATTAATAATTTCTTCGTCTTTGCTGTATTTATTCAAAAAACCATTTGCTCCTGCATGTATATAGCGCAACGCATATCTGGACTCGTCATAAGCCGAAAACATCATTATAAGTAATTCGGGATGTTTTTCTTTGATTTTTTCGACCATTTTAGTGCTGTTGCCTCCCGGAAGATTGATGTCAAGAAAAAGTAAATCCTGTTTTTCATTCAGTTTAAGGAGCAAATCATCAAAATTGTCTGCGTGGGTTATCGTTACACCTTCAAAGGCTTTTTTTAGTAATACCGAAACTCCGTGTCGTACTACGCTATGATCATCTACAAGTAAGATTTTTAAATCTTTGGTCATTTTTTATTTATATTAAAGCGATGTATTAAAGTTCTAATACATTTTAGAAAAGCCTGAACAAAGCTTCAATTGAAATTGTGTTTAACGATTAGTTCAAAACCATAAACAACAAATATAATACAAACGAATAAAATCAGAGAGAATACTATTGGAAATTTTATGATTTCTTAATGTATTTCAGCTGTTTGAAGTAAAATACTTTCAATACTTTTATAATTTTTAACTTTTATGCAAAAAAACAAACCTTCAAAAATCAGCTGACTTATGAAGGTTTGTTTAGTGTTTTTGAAGAATAGATTATTCTTTAATAAAGTCAAGAATATCTTTATTAATTGTATCTGCTTCTGTAGTTGGCATACCGTGCGGAAAACCTGGATATGCAATTAGTTTTCCGTTTTTCAAAAGGGCAGCCGCTTTTGGTGCCTGATTGAACGGTACTATTTGATCGTCTTCTCCGTGTAAAACCAGAACCGGAATATCTAAACTTTTAAGATCTTCTGTAAAGTCAGATTCAGAGAAAGCTTTAATTCCTTCATAATGAGCAAGAACAGATCCCATCATTCCCTGACGCCACCAATTGTCTTTAATTCCTTCCTGAACCGTTTTTCCTTCGCGGTTCCATCCGTAGAATGCTATTGGAAAATCATAAAAATATTGTGCTCTGTTAAATCCTGTTCCTTGTCTTATTTCATCAAAAACTGATAAAGGCACACCTTCAGGATTTGTTTCAGACTGAATCATTATTGGTGTTACGGCGCTAATTATAATAGCTTTTGCAACGCGTTCTTTTCCGTATTTTGCAGCATAGCGTATCACTTCGCCACCGCCTGTTGAATGGCCAATATGAATAGCATTTTTTAAGTCAAGTGCAGCTGTTAATTCGGCTATATCCGATGCGTAAGTTTCCATGTTGTTGCCTTCAGAGCTTTGTCCTGAACGACCATGTCCACGACGATCATGGGCAATTACGCGATATCCCTGTTTTAGGAAAAACATCATTTGTGCATCCCAGTCATCGCTGGATAATGGCCACCCATGATGAAAAACAATTGGCTGTCCATTTCCCCAATCTTTGTAATAAATCTCTGTACCGTCTTTTACTGTAAATTTGCTCATAATTTTTTGATTTTAGATTAATAAAATTTAATGTTTATTATCTCAATTCTAAGGATAATAAATCAAGGTTTTTAATTGTATAATTTTGTTTGTTTGATTCTGATACAAATTTACAGAAGCAGCAGAGTTCCATAGGTTAACCTAGATTAAGAAATAAATATACCATTTTATTAGCGCTTCATAATTTGATAAAACCGTTATAAAAAGGTTAAAAAAAAAGGCTGACATTATAGCTTTTGAAATTTTACCAAATGGTAAATTCAGCTACGACTATTTTCTATAACTTGCAGCTATGAATGAGTTAATAGAATATATTTTACAGTTTGGCGACCTGAACAAGCAACAAATTGAGCTTGTAAAAAGCAAAGCGACAGTAATAGAACTTTTTAAAGAAGATTATTTTTCTGAAGCCGGAAAAGTTCCAAAAGAGGTTGGTTTTATTGTTGAAGGTGTAATTCGCGGATGTTATTACAACAACAATGGCGAAGAAATCACACGGTGTTTTATCAGCGAAAACAGTTTGGTCTCAGACTATGTCAATTTTGAAGCCAGTATATCTTCTGCCGAATATTTACAGGCATGCACTAATTGCAGACTTGTTGTTTTTTCTAAGGAAAATTGGGAACAGCTTTCGCAAACCATTGTAGGATGGGACAATATCAAAAACAAGATGGTACAAATCTGTATGCATCAAAAAGCCAGAAAAAGTCCTGTAATATCGCAGGATGCCACGACACGCTATTTAGAATTCATGCAAAACCATCCAACGCTTATTAACCGCGTTTCGCTTTCTTACATTGCATCTTATTTAGGTGTTACGCAGCAATCACTGAGTAGGATTCGAAAAAATATCCGGTAACTTGCTTTTTACCAATTGGTAAGTGGTTTCATTTCTTTATGCTTCAATTTTGTATTATTAATTTACAAAAAAATAAAAAATGAAATCAGTATTAATAACAGGAGCCAACAAAGGCATCGGATTTGAAACAGCGACACAATTTTTACAAAAAGGATATTTTGTGTATATGGGAAGCCGCGACTTAAAAAACGGCCATGAAGCCGCAGAAAAATTAAATTCATTGGGTTTCACAAATCTGGAAGTAGTTCAACTAGACGTCACCCATGAAAAATCGGTTAAAAGTGCTCGGGAAACCATTGGTAAAAAAACAGATGTACTCGATATTCTGATTAACAACGCGGGTATCAACGGAGGTAAAAGTCCGTATACGGTACTGGAAGCCACAAGCGGAGAATACTTGGATGCGTTTAAAACAAATGTTATTGGAACAGCAAACGTAACACAAGCATTTCTTGATTTATTACAAAAATCACCGCAACCTCGAATTGTTAATGTAAGCACGAGTGTAGGATCTCTGGCCTTGCAGAGTAATACGGAATGGCCTGCTTATACTTTTGCTAAATATGGTGTTTACGCAGCCTCAAAAGCGGCCTTAAATATGTATACTATCCATTTGGCCTACGAATTAAGAGATACGAATTTTAAGGTAAACGCCGTATGTCCCGGATTAACCAAAACTGATTTTACATTTTTTAATGGAGGAGAAGCAGAAGTTGCCGCAAAACGCATTATAAAATATGCTCTGATCGATCAGCACGGGCCAACAGGTAAATTTTTTAGCGAAGAAACAAATCCTGAAACAGGGGAAATTCCGTGGTAATAAGAATCAGGACGATAAATAAAAAATAGTGGATGAGCAGCATAAGTTTCTCATCCACTATTTATTTTAAAAGCCCATTTCTAAAAAAAAATGGGCTGTCTACAAACAAATTCAAAAAATTAAAACGTCTTAACATCAATTCCGTGTTCTTTTGCATATGGCAAAGCGAGATCCCAGAGTTTTTTATATTTGGCTTCAAAAACCGGAAAAACTTCTGCTTCTATATCTGCAATTGCTTTGTCTACCGTCTCTTTTGGTGCTTTTTTGTCCATTAAACGGGCAATTTTTACATAATCATTTTGATATGTGTTTTTCACAAAATTGAAAAGATCAAGCGAGGCATCTATCATTGGTTTTGTTTCTTCTGTTGGCTTTAGGTCTTCTATCTTTTTTATAGATTGATTTAAATAGGCAATTTTGAACCTTAAAATGTGATCTTCGTACGATTTTGCCGGAAAGGTTCCTTTTTCGTCAAAGGCAATAAGCTGATTGGCGTTTTTATTTTGTTCCATGGTTTTAAAATCCTTAGAACCAAATTCCATAAATAAATTAGTATTTAAGGCAGATATGTCGAAATATTCTTCTGGCGTATTTTCCATTTTGCACGATTGCAAAACGATTAAAAGCAAAAATGCTATCAGTATATTTTTTGGTTTCATTTTCATTTTTTTTTATAATTATTTCTCTTTTAAATGGCGTATACTCAATAATGATTCACAATAAATTTTAGTACTGATAGCAATATGGTGGTAATGAGCTCTATCATAATTACTTTTGTTTATTCCATTTCAAGCTGAATCAAAGCCATAGCCGATTTTTGACTTCCTTTTTCGGCACCTTTATTCCACTGGTCTACGGCTTTTTCCTTTTGACCCAGAATATAATAATAACTTCCCAGGAGCGTATAACCTTCTGGTTCATCCTGCGAAATTATTTTATTTCCAAGCGCAATAATTTCCTGATTCAATGGCTTTTGTTTTGTCTTTTTTTCAGGATTTAATAACGTACTCAGACCCTGATCTTCAATAAGAAGAATTCCGAAATAATCCATACACGCTTTACTTAAACCCTCATTGCAAAGTTTGCTTATTTTTTCTTTTTTTGCTTTGGCAGCAGCATCATCCATCATCAGTTCAAGCGCCATTTTTTCATTTGCTATCTTATAATATTCGTTCAACAAAGCAGCTTTCTTTTTAGATGCGGTTTCGTTTTTTCGATTATTGGCAACAATGGTATCTTTTCGAATCCAGGTTTCCTTCTCGACCCAGTTTGAAACTCCAAGAAGGATATTGTTTTTTATTTTAAATTTAAAAATGCTTTTGTCAGGATAAATAATAAGCGAATCGCCTTTGATAAAATAATCGCCGGTTCCTATTCCGGTAATGTTTACTTTTCCGTTTCCATCAAATTCAAAAAAAGAATACATATTAGAATCTGATTTGGCCTGATAATATCCCTGAATATTATTGTCAATCACCTGACCGAATGCCCAATTTGAAAGTGAAATCAGGAGCAGTAAATAATAGAATTTTTTCATGATTTTAAATTTTGAAGCGAAATTAATTCGATAAAAAGCCAGTATAATACGTAGTTTCATACTGGCAATTCGTATTTATTTAATGAAATCAAATTTATCAGTAAATAATTTTCCAACTACAGGAACCGGAATTTCCTGTTCGTTATTAGCATTGATGATTCCCATAATCCATAATACCAATACACCAAGATTTACCAGACTTAAAATGCTGGCCAATGTTGGTACCACAATTGCAATAATTGTCAGAGCAACAGAAATTACAATTCCTAAAATAGCAATTCCTAAACCTTGTTTCAGGTGAAATCTGGTCAAAGAATCTTTAACTGTTAATTTATTGTAGTTTACGTAAGCGATAATCCAGCCGATAATAGTAATGTACGAAATAATTGAAAGGGTTTTTTTGTTCATGATTTGGGTTTTAAATTAGATCCCAAAACTAAACATGTAAAGGCAAAAGAAATAAAATATCACATATACTAACCATCTACAACACTTGTTTGGGTATCTATTTTGTATCTACAAGAGAATTTTTTTTTCAATTAAAAAAGGTCTTAAGTATTGATTTTACTGGACAGATGTGATATAAGTATCCAAATCTGTTTCACGATCCAGATTTAATTTTTGTTTAATTCGGTATCGCGCCATTCGCATACTTTGAGTTTCAATATTCATATGATTCGCAATTTCCTTTGTGCTCATTCCTAACTTTATGTATCCGCAATATTTAAAATCAAGTTTCGTTAAAGTGCCTGAAGCCTTTTCCTGTAAAGTCGAAAAAAACACCGGATTAGTATTGGCAAGACTTGTTTTTAATAACTCAAATTCATCATCGACTTCCATACTTTTGTCAATCGTTTTTGACAGCGTTTTTATGTCAGATGATTTCTCGGATTTCATCACTAATAATTTATTCTGAATGTCTTTTAAAACCTCATTTTTCTTTTCTAACTGCAGGTTGTTGGTCATTAATTCCTGCTGCAATTTTATTTTTTCCTGTTCATTTATTTTCTTTTCCTGAATCGCAATCTGAAGTTCTTTTTCTGTCAATTCAGATTCAAGTAAAGCTACCATCGCTTCTTCTTCTTTAATTTTGGATAAAAGAGTAGCTTCTTCATTTGCTTTTTGCAGTAAAAGATTGGTTTTAATATAAGATCGCTGTCTAAAATGGTATGAACGCAGCATAAACAGCAGCGTAAAAAACACCAGAATAACCAGCGCCGCATACAAGTAATTTATCTTTTTTCGTGATTCCAGATTATCTGTAAGCAGTTGAATTTGCTGCGATTTTTTCTCCGTTTCAAAACGTACTGAAGCATTATAATCCCGGGCTCTGTTTTCCTTTTCCATCATAACTGCAATCGCCTTGTCATAAAGATTGAAGTATTTTTTATACGATGTAAAATCATTTTTAATGTCTGCCAAATCCATGTAATTTTTATAAAGCAGGGCAAAATATCTCGGATTTATTTTTGGATGTTTTTCAATAATATCAGAAACTTTTTTCAATACCTTTTCAACGTTTGAGATATCATTTAAGTTCGTATAAAATTGTGCCTGTTGACCGTACATCACCATAAGCTGCATTGGTTCATTTAGTTCAACGCAAATGGCTTCTGTTTTTTTTAAGTGCGCTAACGTTTTTTCAGGCTCGGTTTCAAAAAAATGATACAGGTAGAGACTCGTAAGATTTAAGCAGGTTCTGCCATAAGAGCCAATAATATTTCCTTTTCTTTTTTCATTTTCAAATATTTTAATAGCTTTCAGGTAATTGTTTTCGGCAGTTTGAAGTAAATGTGGATCAGCCGGTGTTTTTTGCTCTGCATCTCTTACCAGAAAAAGTGCCCAACTGGTTAAACCATTGGCAATATTAACCTGATTTTGACTTTCGTAAGCTAAATCTAAAGCCTTTTTGTTGTACTTTTTAGAAAGTATAAGGTCGTTGTGGTCTATGAAATAGGC
>Ga0247806_10000404_pt1 | contig 27700 bp, 36 predicted proteins | sample UWRJL059202B1_FD_179935 | JGI IMG/M metagenome (GOLD analysis project Ga0247806, IMG submission 179935) | Plant litter microbial communities from Arlington Agricultural Research Station in Wisconsin, United States - UWRJ-L059-202B-1 | ecosystem: Environmental > Terrestrial > Plant litter >... | reverse complement strand
CGTCTCAAACGCCTGTTGTCCGTCACGAGCGGCCTGACGAACGTCGAGGTATGTCAGCTGATTGCTGATGACCTTCTTACGTGGCTTTTCAGTTTTCTTGGTGGTGGCCATGGAAGCCTCCAGAGGATGTGTATTCATGCCTAAAAGCTTATTCCAATAATCATTTTTGAGCAAATCGCGACAGGGTAAAATTAGATATTCCGTCGTCGGGAACGGGCCCATTATAGCCTTTCACAGGGATGACGGCTCATCATGGACCATAGACGCTTTCCATTCCTGCTCAGCACGAATCAACCGCTTACGAACACGGTGCATCGCTATGAACGAAATCACCCTTAACCTCCCTGCCGATCTCGCCAATCACTTGGCACTAATGGCACAAAGAACCGGACGTGACGAGTCAACCCTCGCGCTGGAGTCATTGAGAATCTACCTGGAACGCGAGCAAGAGCAAGTCGCTGAGCTTCAGCGTGCTGTAGAGGAAGCGGATGCCGGTGATTTCGCCAGCGATGAAGAGGTTCAGGCTTTGCTCGGCAACGCATCATGGCATCAGGCCGCGATTGCCGAGGGCCTGGCGGACATTGATGCGGGCCGACACACAAACCTGGAAACGATAAAGGCCTACTGGGACAAGCGCTCGAAACCTTTGTAGATCCGCGGACTACAGCCCCACCTAGCTGCATCCTGTCTGCACTCCCGCCACCATTGGCGGCATGAACGACACCGCGACCCTCTCCCGCCTGATCGAAAACCTCATCCGCTTCGGCACCATTGCCGAAACCCAGATGAAGCCCCCGCGTGTCCGAGTCAAAACCGGTGGGTTGACCACTGGCTGGTTGCCGTGGCTAGCCTTACGAGCAGGTGCCGATGTCGATTGGGATCCTCCGACGATAAACGAACAAGTTTTGCTGCTCAGCCCATCCGGCCAGTTGGCAAACGCCGTGGTAATCACCGGCATCTATAGCGATGCAATCCCGGCCAACGGCGATCGCCTGGGTTTGCACCGCCGCACGTATCAGGACGGCGCTGTGATCGAGTACGACAGCGTGGCCCACGAGTTGCGGGCGCAACTGCCTGAGGGCGGTACCACAGAGCTAATCAGCAGCGGCGGTATTCACCTTGTCGGGCCGGTCACTCATGAAGGCGATTACACCCAGACAGGCAACTTTACCCAGGCGGGGAGTTACAGCCAGACCGGCAATCAAACCATCACCGGGAAAGTCACCGTGTCCGCTGATGTGGTCGCCGCCGGCATCAGCCTGGTTAAGCACGTGCACGTGGGCAACCTCGGTGCTCCGACGAGCCCGCCGCAATGAATCGGCACACCGGGGGCAGCCTGAGCAGGCGCGAAAGTATCAGCCAGTCGATTACCGACATCCTCACCACTCGCATCGGGACCCGTGTCATGCGCCGTGAATACGGCAGCCTGGTGCCCGAGCTGATCGATGATCCGTTCAATGACTTCACCCGGCTGCGGGTGTATGCCGCCACGGCCATGGCCCTGCTGCGTTGGGAGCCACGCATACGCCTGAGCCATATGGAGTTGCTGGGTGCCGATCAGCAAGGCAAATCCGAGCTGGATCTGCACGGCAGCATCATCGATAGCCATGAACCGCTGAGCATGAGCATCCCACTGCAACTGGGAGGCAGCGTTTGAATACCTTTGCCGCCATCGACCTCAGTCAGCTACCACCGCCGCAAGTGGTCGAACAGCTGGACTATGAGCAGATCCTGAGCGAGCGCAAAGCCTACGCCATCAGCCTCTGGCCACAGGACGAACAAGCGGAGATAGCTGCACGTCTGGCACTGGAATCCGAGCCGCTGAACAAGCTGCTCCAAGAGAACGCCTACAGGGAAATGATCTGGCGGCAAAGGGTGAACGAAGCCGCCCTGGCAAACCTGCTGTCCAGCGCTGAAGGCACCGACTTGGAGCAGCTGGCAGCCAACTACAACGTCAAGCGCCTGGTGATTCAGCCAAGCAACCCGAAGGCCTCGCCGCCGCAGACGCGCATCATGGAAAGCGATGACAGCCTACGTGAGCGGGCGCAAATGGCGTGGGAAGGCTTGAGCACCGCAGGGCCGCGTAACAGCTATATCTTTCACGCCCGCGCCGCCGATGGTCGTGTAGCAGATGCCACAGCCGATAGCCCAACACCAGCAGTCGTAGTGGTCACCGTGCAATCAGTGATGGGCGACGGGACCAGCCCGGACGATCTGCTATCAGTTGTCGCGCGCTACTTGAGCGACGAAGACCGTCGGCCTGTTGCCGATCGACTGACGGTTCGTGGTGCGGAGGTCTTGCGCTATCAGGTCAAAGCGACCCTGCATCTGATCACCATCGGTCCGGAGTCTGAACCGATTCTTGCGGCAGCCGAGAAACGTTTGCTCGCCTTCGTGCATAAACGTAGACGGCTGGGCATGGAGGTTTCTGAATCGGCACTACACGCGGCGCTCCACGTCGAGGGCGTGCGTAAAGTCGTGCTCCACGACTGGAAAGACATCACAGCCAGCCTGCAACAGGCACCTTTTTGCACAGGTATCGATGTCGCGCTGGGAGCATTCTCATGAGCCTGCTCCCCGGCAATGCCACTCCGCTGGAACGCCTAGCCGCCCAAGCATTGGCGCAGATCCAGCGCACGCCCATTCCGTTGCGCCAGTTGTGCAACCCGGATACCTGCCCTGCTCCCTTGCTGCCATACCTGGCCTGGGCGTTTTCCGTAGACCGCTGGGATAGCCGCTGGCCTGAATCTGCCAAGCGGTCGGCCATTCGCTCAGCGCATTTCGTCCACTCGCGCAAAGGCACCATTGGCGCGTTGCGCCGAGTAGTCGAACCACTGGGATTCCTGATCGAGGTCCGGGAATGGTGGGAGGAAACACCAACGACCACGCCTGGCACTTTCCAGCTCACCGTTGGCGTGCTGGATACCGGCATTACCGAAGAGATGTATCAGGAGCTGACTTGGCTGATTGACGACGCCAAACCCCTCAGTCGCCACCTGACAGGCCTGGCTATCAGTCTGGAAACCAGCGGCCAGATCCATGTCGGGGCTTGCCTCTTCGAAGGTGACCAGACCGACATTTACCCGCCCGCCCAACGTGACATTGAAGTCGTAGGACGCATCGGCATGACCGGTGCCGAGCACTGTATTGATACCCTGGACGTATACCCATGATTGACCAGAACTCTCAATTTTTAGCGATCCTCACAGCCGTGGGAGAGGCCAAGCAGGCCAACGCCGATGCACTCGGTATCCCTTGGCTGATCACTCAAATGGGCGTCGGTGATGCAAATGGCAGCGACCCAATTCCCGATCGGCTACAGACTGCATTGATCAACGAACGCAGACGCGCCCCGTTAAACCAGCTCACCATCGATGCAAAGAACCCTGGCCTGCTCATCGCCGAGCAAGTCATTCCAGCTGACGTGGGCGGCTGGTGGGTCAGAGAGGTCGGGTTATACGATGCGGACGGGGATCTGGTAGCGGTATCGAACTGCGCGCCGAGCTACAAACCCTTGCTCGGCCAGGGTTCCGGCAGGACGCAGGTCGTGCGCATGACATTCATCATCAGCAGCACGGCTAACGTGGTGCTCAAGATCGATCCGAGCGTGGTTCTGGCGACACGCGAATATGTTGATTCCCGAATAATTGAGCAGCTTTTCAAGCTCGATAACAAACAGTCGGTACGACTGGCTACCACCGCCAATATCAGCTTGGCGGGGCTTCACATCATCGACACCCAGCAGTTGGTCACGGGTGATCGAGTCCTGGTAAAGAACCAGAAGGTGGCCAAAGACAATGGCATCTACATTGCCAGCCCTGGGGTATGGGCGCGCAGCGCTGATGCTGATCACCATAGCGAAGTTACCTCGGCGCTCCTGGTATCAGTCGAGCAAGGTGCGAAGCTGGCGGACACTCGATGGCAGTTGGTGACTGATGGGCCCATTGTGCTGGGGATCACTGCGCTAAAGTTTCAGGACGTCACCCTGGGCTACGCCCCAATGAACGCCCCAACACTGACTAATCCGACGGCGAATACTCCCCCGCAATTCGATAGGTCTGGCGCGCTGGCGACGACCGAGTTTGTAATCCGCAACCAGGGTAGTTATTCCGAAGCCGTGACCTATGCCGGCGACGTAACGCTGACGGCGGCGGATGTTGGGCGACTCGTTTCGATAACCGGGACAAGCGCTGCAATCACATTGCCAGACGCAAGATCAGTCGCGTCGGGCAGCCTGATTACAGTTTTGTCCCGAGCCACGGAAGACCTAACGGCGACCACCTGGAGCGGCCAGGCTCTTCGCACACTATCAGGCGTAACAGGTCCTATCGCGATCATGCCTACCTCAATGGCAATTTTCCGCCGAGCTGATGATGCGAGCGGCTGGGAGCTGGAACGGGGTGATGCGGCGCTTAAATATTCGCCGGCTTTCTCAATCAGCAACATGAACAGCGGCTATAGGCAGCCGGGCGGCGCCATTGAGCAATGGGGAACGGGGGCATGTGATGCCAACGGCTATGTCTACATCACTTTCCCAATGGCATTCCCCGTCGCAATGCGAAACATCAGCCTTTTACACATCGGCACCGCCGGGCTAAAGAGCTGCGTCATCAATGGATCAGTAAAGACCACTGGCTGCACCGTCCGCGTACAAAATGCTGATGGGAGTGCGCAAGCCGGATGGGGTGTTTATTGGCGTGCGTTAGGGGTATGACCATGAGTGCAAATGTTTTTTTCAGCCCGTCCACACTTGGCGCTTACACCACAGAAATGCACGGCTCTCAGATGCCAAGTGATGTTGTGGAAGTCACCGCATCCGCATGGCAAGCATTGCTCGAAGAGTTGGCGGTCAGCCCCAAGAAAATGGCCGCAGGAGCAGATGGCTATCCGCAGCTGATTGACCCACCGTCCATGACTGTCGAGCAGCTAGAGGCCTTAGAACGAGCTTGGCGCGATACCCAGCTTGCGCGCACGGATGCCATGGTGCTCAGGCACAGGGACGAGGTCGAGAATCGCGCTAAAACCACGCTAAGCCCGACGCAATACACGGAATTGCAGGCTCACCGACAAGCTCTGCGGGAGTGGCCACAACTTAAAACCTTCCCTAAAGCCAAGTCGAGACCCTCCCCGCCTGGTTGGCTTGCCTCCCAGACGTCATGACGTAATCACGACTTCCAGTTCGCCACCACCTGAACATTCGCAAATGGATTTGCACATGCAAGACATCCGCTGCGGCCACTGCAGCCGCAAACTTGCCGCCGCGAGCGGCGTCATTGAAATACAAATCAAGTGCCCGCGCTGCCGGACACTGAACCACTTGAAGGCCGCGAGCCTCCTGCCAGAACGCCGTGAGCATCTGCACCCAGGAACAACCACCACGCAATGCCACAGCCAACCATTGGAAGCCTGTTCGCAGGCATAGGAGGTTTCGATGTCGGATTCGAAAACGCAGGCTATCGCACTGCCTGGCAAGTTGAACTCAACCCCGTTAACCGGGCTGTCCTTGCCGATCGATTTCCGCACGCCCAACAGTTCGAAGATGTGCGCCATTGCGGCGCGCACAATCTTTCCCGTGTCGACGTGCTCACCGGCGGATTTCCCTGCCAGGACATCAGCATCGCCGGAGCCAACCCCAACAATCAAGGCAAGCGGGGATTACGCGGCGAACGCAGCGGCCTTTTCTGGGAAGTCATACGCATCCTCAAAGAAATACAACCTCGCTGGGTGGTCCTTGAGAACGTCGTTAACCTGCTCGCTGTCAACGATAGCGAAGACTTTGAGACAGTCATCCGGGCCCTTGCGGACTGCGGGTATGTGGGATTTTGGCGAGTGCTTAATGCTCAATATTTCGGAGTCCCCCAGCAACGTCGTCGCATATTCCTGGTCGCCGGTTATCGACAAATGCCCCCCATGGAGCTGCTGGCTGACGCCACGCCAGTGGACGCAATATCTCCAGCGTCTGGCTCGATCCAGTGGCCACGCCCCGCGGATGCATGGGCTGCCAATACTCTGCTGGCAGACAACGCCCCAGGGCGAATCACTCTGGGCTGCACCACTTTCGTCGCTGAGCCGAACCGATGGGATCAGATGGTTGAGCGGCAGCGAGCGTCTGAAAATGATGGGCTTTGCCTCGGACTGGATGAGGCCAACCTTGCAGAAGCTTTCGCTAGCGGAAACGCCGTTGTGCCGCAAATTGCGGAGTGGATTGCATGTCGATTAATCAATACGCGCGCTAAGGGTGAAGCATTAGTCTAGAGAGAATGCGTTCAGACTCCTGTAGGTATTGGCAGGAAACCTGTTGCTAATTAACGACCCCAAACCAAGTGCGGCATGCATGTACTGATCAATCCAGTGCAATGCCTCGGCCACAGCCGCTGCACACTCTGCTAGAGATTTGTTAGGGAATTTTTTTATTGAAAGCGTCCCTTCGTGAACGAGATCATTCCGCATATTCCTAAAATCTGCGCTTAGCTGCGGCAACGTGAAACGAGTCGCAGCGAACTGAATTCTTTGGTTGAAGTTCATGAGGGATTGCCCAGCAACTTTCCCCTCTCGCTCTGCAGTTGCTGCGATTATCTCAAGTAGAGTCCCTGTGCTTAGGCAGAGGTCTTCCATCGACCAACATGCGACCGCATTGAGCCAGTGATGAACTAGAAGCCGATCCTTCTCTGCAAATCCCGACACTGAGTGATTACGCACGAAGGCTTCAACACGTTCAGCGAACTGTTGCTGAGTGTTTACTACACTGTCAATTTCACATACGGCCCGTAGCCTTGGAAAATGCGGACCGACTTGCAAAAAGCTGCATTCAGAAAACGGATGCGACCTACTCACCGCTACACTAGCACCAGTCAGGTAGCTCGAGGCTAAACAGATAGGTAGCAATTCATCAAACACTGCATCAAGAGAAGCTGCACGGCCGGACGGACCAACAACAACGTCGGTCATAATGCTGTATGTCTCTCCAACCCTACCGTCTGCGAGCGCTTGCTTAACCTCGAGGTAGCGATGCTCTCGTTCTAATTCCCACGTCCCCAGCCGAGTATTAATTTCAAGCTTCTCAGGCTCTCCTGGAATGATGAGATTACACAAATAAAAACCGAGATGCTCCGACATGAAAATTCCTTGTAGTCTTCCGTATGAGGGAAATGAGGGTGGGAGTAATTTCGTTGTTTGTTAGGCAGCAAGATATACCATGTCGCTCACCTAAACCTGTCATTAGCAATACGCCAAAGCTATTTTTTCAGTAGCTTCTGACCAAGCTTGTAGGCTCCCCAGCCCACGCCACCTAGCACGACGGCACCGCCGACAGCGCAAGCCACAATAGGGAGTATCGCGGTACCTGCAGCCGCCCCAGCTATTGTGGCGACACCTCCGGCCATTCCTGTGCCGCCTGCGGCAATAGCCCCCCCACCTGCTGCTGCAATGGCGGCCGTAGTCGTCGCTGCCGATGCGCCCGCCGCGATGGCCGTAGCCGCAGCAGCTTCGGCAGCTGCGACCCCAATAACGCCTACGCCATAAGCGGCACCTAATCCTGCGCCAGTCGCGGCGGCTACACCTACAGCAGCGACTTCACCTGCTTGCTCGACGTCCATATGCTTTCCCTGCCATTTTTAATTATGAATGCTTAGCAAGCATAATGGAGGCTATTTGCCATCTTTCAATAGGTTAGATTAAAATTTGTCTGACCTTGCCTATCCGGTCCGCTCTTGCCCTCTGCTGATATCCCACAACCTTCGTACTTTCATCCGCTTTTTTCCCCAGTCTTGCGTTAATTAGGCCGCGCCTCACTGAGGCCTCGAATGTTGTACGCCCACCCGTTACACCCACATCTAGTCGCCTCAACCATCTTTCGCCCGGCAATCTGTGCAGCATCACCCCAACACTGCACAGGCTCACCCCATGGCCGATTACCTTCACGGCGTGCGGGTCCTCGAAATCAACGAGGGCACGCGACCGATTCGCACCGTTTCAACCGCTGTCGTCGGCATGGTTTGTACCGCCGATGACGCTGACCCCAAAGCCTTTCCCCTGGACACCCCCGTCCTGCTGACCAATGTGCAAGCCGCCATTGCGAAAGCTGGTACCAAGGGCACGCTGGCTGCCAGCCTTCAAGCAATTGCCGACCAGACCAAGCCCATGACCATTGTCGTGCGCGTCCAGGAAGGCGAAGACGAGGCCGAAACCACCAGCGCGCTGATTGGCGGCACCTCTCCCACTGGTCAGTACACCGGTATGAAAGCGCTACTGGCTGCCAAGTCGCGCCTTGGGTTGGTGCCGCGCATCCTCGGTGTGCCAGGGCTGGACAGCCAGCCGGTTGCGGCCGCATTGGTGGCGGTTGCTCAACAGCTACGTGCCTTTGCGTACGTCAGCGCCTGGGGCTGCAAGACCAAAGAAGAAGCCGTTGCCTATCGCAAGAACTTCGGCGCTCGGGAAGCCATGTTGGTCTGGCCGGAGTTTCAGAACTGGAGCACGGTCAGCAATTCCACAGTGGACGCCTCTGCCGTTGCCCGAGCGCTGGGCCTACGCGCCAAGATCGATCAGGAAACCGGCTGGCACAAAACCCTTTCCAACGTCGCGGTAAATGGCGTTACCGGCATTAGTGCCGATGTGTTCTGGGATCTGCAGAACCCTGCCACCGATGCCAACTACCTCAACGGCAACGAAGTCACGACGCTGATCAACGAGGGCGGCTTTCGCTTTTGGGGCAGCCGCACCTGTTCCGATGATCCGTTGTTTGCCTTTGAGAACTACACCCGCACCGCTCAGGTGCTCGCTGACACCATGGCCGAGGCGCACATGTGGGCCATGGACAAGCCCATGCATCCCTCACTGGTGCGGGACATTATCGAAGGCATCAACGCCAAGTTCCGCGAGCTGAAAGCCCAGGGCTACATCATCGACGGCCAGTGCTGGTATCCGGACGACATCAACGACAAAGACACACTGAAGGCTGGCAAGCTCTACCTGGACTACGACTACACCCCCGTCCCGCCGCTCGAAGACCTGACCTTGCGCCAGCGCATCACCGACCGCTACCTGGTGGACTTCGCCAGCCGAATCAACAGCTAACCGGAGCGCCCGACCATGGCTCTGCCACGCAAACTGAAAAACATGAATCTGTTCAACGACGGCAACGCTTACCTGGGCGTTGCCAAGACCGTCACCCTGCCCTCCCTCGGCCGCAAGATGGAAAGCTATCGCGGCGGTGGCATGAACGGCCCGGTGAAGGCTGATCTGGGTTTCTCGGACGACGGTATCCAGCTGGAATGGAAAACCGGCGGCCTGGATCTGATTTCCCTACGCCAGTTCGGCGCGACCAAAGCTGCGGGTGTGCCCCTGCGCTTCACCGGCTTTTTCCAGCAGGACGACACCGGCGAAGACAGCCAGGTCGAGATTGTGGTTCGCGGCCGGCACGAGACCATCGAAATGGGCGACGCCCAGCCTGGCGAAGATACCGAGCACGGCATGACCACGACTTGCAGCTACTACAAGCTGACCGTGGACGGTGAGGAAATCATCGAAATCGATTTGCTCAACTTCATCGAAAAGGTCAACGGCGTGGACATGCTGGAAAAACAGCGCAGCGCCCTCGGCATCTGATAACCCTGAATCTGGAACAGCACCATGACCATCGAAGACACCGCAGCCGTTCAAAGCCCCGACGACAACACCATCACCCTCGATACCCCTGTAAAGCGCGGCAAAACTGAAATCTCCGAGATCACCCTGCGCAAGCCCAGCTCCGGAGAATTGCGCGGCATTCAACTGGCCGAGCTGATCCAGCTCGACGTGGCCAGCCTGATCAAAGTCATTCCCCGCCTCAGTAACCCCGGACTGACCGCCCCCGAAGTTGCCAACCTGGACCCGGCTGACCTGCTGGCCATCGGCGGCAAGGTCGTTGGTTTTTTGTTGCAGAAGTCGGCGAAGACGGACGCGTCCCTTGTTGCGTAGAAGACGCCATGGCCGATCTGGCTGTGGTTTTCCATTGGGCACCGGCTGACATGGACAAGCTGGGCCTGCAAGAACTGATGGACTGGCGCGAGCGGGCGCGGGTCAGGAGCGCCGGCGGAAATGGCTAACACTCTTCAACTGCGCGTGCTGCTCAATACGATCGATAAGGCAACCGCGCCGCTGCGTGGCGTACAATGTCAATCCTCACAGACCGCGCAGGCACTCAAAGCAACCCGCGAGCGCCTGAAGCACCTCAACGATACCCAGAAACAAATCAGTGGCTTCAGCGAACTGAAACGAGGCCTGAGCGCCACAGGTGCGGCACTGGATGCTGCCCGAATGCGCACCCAGCAACTGGGCCAGACCATCGCCCAAACCCAGAACCCGACACGGGCAATGGCGCGGGAATTCGAACAAGCCAAGCGCAACCTGCAGCAGCTCGCCGCGCAGGAAACCAGCCAGACGCAAAAGCTTCAGCAGATGCGCCAGACACTGCAAGCGGCCGGTGTGAGCACCCGTGAACTGGGGCAACACGAACGACGTTTGAGGCAGGACATCTCCAGCACGAACACCCAACTGGACACCCAACGCAAGCGCCTGGAAACCTTGGCCCGCCAACAGCAACAGGCTACCCGTGCGACTCAGGATTATCAGCGGGCGCAGCAGATGGCCGGCAGCATGGCGGGCAAAGGCGCAGCGGGTATGGCAGCTGGCGGAGCGGCGCTGTACGGCGGGGCGAAGATGTTGATGCCCGGCCTTGAGTTTGATGCCAGCATGAGCAATGTGCAGGCCGTGACGCGGCTGGATAAAGACTCTGAGGACCTGAAAGGCCTGCGTAACCAGGCACGTGAGCTGGGCAGCTCGACACAGTACACCGCAGGCCAAGCAGCAGATGCACAAGGCTATCTCGGCATGGCCGGGTTTGATCCCAAGGCGATCAAAGCCGCAATGCCTGGCATGCTGGATCTCGCTTCCGCAGGTGGTAGCGAGCTTGCAGAAACCGCCGACATTGCCTCAAACATCATGTCAGGCCTCGGCCTCGGCGCAGCCGAAATGGACAAGCTGGGTGACGTGTTGGTGGGTACATTCACCCGCTCCAATACAAACCTGCGCATGCTTGGCGAAACCATGAAATACGCCGCGCCCATGGCTAAAACTTATGGCGTGGATCTGGAAACCGCCGCTGCCATGGCGGGCAAGCTCGGCGATGCCGGTCTACAAGGCAGCATGGGCGGTACCGCGCTCAGCTCAATCATGAACCGACTTGCTGCGCCGCCAAAAGCCGCAGAAAAGGCCCTCGAAAAGCTCAACATCAAAACCGCAGACGCCAACGGCAATCTGCGCGCCATGCCCGATATCCTCAAAGAGATTTACGACAAGACCAAAGGCATGGGCACCGCCGTGCGTGGCGGCTTGCTCAAGGACATTGCCGGTGAAGAAGCGGTAAAGGGCATGGCGCAGTTGGTCGAGCAAGCAGGCAATGGCGAGCTGCAGAAGATGATTGCCACCCTGCGTGGGTCCCAGGGTGAGTCCGCTAAAACCGCCAAAGTCAAAATGGACAACCTCAAAGGTGACCTGAAGACCTTGACCAGTACCTGGGAAGACCTGGGCATTGAGCTTCAAGATCAACAGAACGGCACGATGCGTGGGATGGTCCAGTCCTTCACTGACATCATCCGCAGCGTGAAGGCCTGGGCCACAGAAAACCCGGTGCTCGTTGCAGGGCTAGTCAAAGGTGCCGCCATCGTTGCCGCCTTGGCTGCCGGGGTCGGCGCGTTGGCCCTGACACTGGCCGGGATCTTCGGCCCGTTTTTGGTGCTGCGCCTGATGCTGGCTCAGGTTGGCATCCGCCTGCCAAGCCTGATCAGCCTGTTCTGGAATCTTGGTAAAAACGCGCTGCCCTTCGTGACCAAAGCCATCGTGTTGCTGGGCCGCGCGTTGCTCATGAACCCCATCGGTTTGGCAATCACTGCGATCGGCACAGCCGCGTTCGTGATCTATCAGTATTGGGACAAGATCGTCCCTTACTTCCAGGGGATCTGGGCGGAAATCACCGCAGGGTTCAACGGCGGGATCGGCGGCATCCTGGCGACGTTGGCCAACTTCTCTCCGCTGGGCCTGTTCTACAGCGCCTTCGCCGGAGTGCTGAGCTATTTCGGGATTGAGCTGCCGGGCAAATTCACGGATTTCGGCGGCATGCTGATTGATGGGCTGCTGTCCGGGATTACCGAAAAATACAACCTGGTCAAAGACAAGATCGGCGAAATCGCTGACGGCCTCACTGGCTGGTTCAAGGAAAAGCTCAGCATCCACAGCCCTTCCCGCGTGTTCGCCGAATTGGGCGGTTTCACCATGGCCGGGTTGACCCAAGGTCTTGAGGACGGCGAAAACGGCCCGCTCAGCGCCGTCGCTAGCCTGGGCAAACAACTCACCGCTGCTGGAGCGCTGACGCTCGGCGCAGCTGTTACCCCAGCGTTGGCGATCGATGACAGCCCACCGGTTGCCAGCGCCGGCACATCTTCGTATTCCAGCAGCGACACCTATGAAATCAACATCCACGCGGCCCAAGGCATGGACCCGCAAACCATCGCCCGCGCTGTGCGTGCGGAGTTGGCACGCATCGACAGCGAAAAATCAGCCCGCCGTCGCAGCAGCCTTCAGGATTTGGAGTAAACCCACATGATGCTTGCCCTGGGCATGTTCGTTTTCAGCCTGCACACCGCCGCGTACCAGGAGATGCAACGCCAAACCGATTGGCGTCACCCCAGCAGCAACCGAGTAGGCGCACAACCGGCACGGCAGTTCCTGGGCCGTGGCGAAGACGCCATCACCTTACCGGGCGTGATCCTGCCGGAACTGGCTGGGAGTGCCCTGAGCCTCGACGCCTTACGCCTGATGGCAGACACCGGCAAAGCCTGGCCCATGGTCGAAGGCAGCGGCCGGATTTACGGGCTGTGGGTAATCGAGAGCATCAGCGAAACCAGGACGCTGTTCTTTCGTGACGGCACGCCCCGCCGTATTGAATTCACCCTGAGCCTGAAACGCATCGATGACGGCTTGGTAGACATGCTTGGCGCGGCAACCAGTACCGGCCTGAACATCGCCAGGAAGCTGCTGTGATAGGCGAAGCGCTGGATAAGGTCACTGGTTTTATCAGGGACAGCGCCGACCAGATCCGCAAGGGAACCAGCCACCCTGCACCCGCGTTCCGCATTACCGTGGACGGCAACGACATTGCCAAGCTCATCAGCCCGCGACTGATCAGCCTCGACCTGACCGACAACCGAGGCATGGAAGCCGACCAGTTGAGCATCAGCCTCAGCGACCATGACGGCCTTCTCGCCATCCCGCCCCGTGGCGCAGTGATTCGGTTGTGGTTGGGCTGGAGTGATACTGGGCTGGTCGACAAAGGTACCTACACCGTCGACGAAACTGAGCACAGTGGCGCGCCGGACGTGCTGAGCATTCGCGCCCGATCGGCAGACCTGCGCAAAGGCCTGAAGACAAAACGCGAACGCAGCTGGAGCAACAGCACCGTGGGCGACGTGCTGGGGGATATCGCCATCGCAAACGACCTGACGGCCACCATTGCTGGCAAGCTGGACGGCTTGGCCGTACTGCAGCTGGACCAGGCCAACGAGTCCGACGCCAACCTGCTGACCCGCCTGGGCGAAGAGTACGACGCGGTGGCCACCGTCAAAGCGGGCAACCTGATCTTCATGCCCAGCAACGGCGGCAAGACCGTCAGCGGCCTCGACCTGCCCCACATCACCCTCACCCGTGCCGACGGAGACCAACACAGCTTCCTGCAGGCCGACCGCGATAGCTACGACGGCGTGCGCGCCTACTTCTACGACGTGAACAGCGCCCAGAAACAGGAGGCAATCGCCGGTGGCGGCGACAACCTCAAAGACTTGCGACACACCTACAGCGACCAACCCAGCGCCCTACGCGCCACCCGCAGCGAATGGAGCCGCCTGCAACGTGGCAGCGCCACGCTCACCTACACCCTAGCCAAAGGCCGCCCCGACCTCATCCCCGAACTGACCTACACCCTGCAAGGCATCAAACCCGATATCGACGCCATCATCTGGTACGGCGGCAACGTGCAACACAGCCTCAGCGCCGATAGTGGCTACACCATGAGCCTGAGCCTGGAAAGCAAACTGCCAGAGGATGCGGTAGCCGAGCTGGCAGATGACAGCGGTGGCGATTGCACGGGGGTGATTGCGTATTACCGGGATGAGAAGACCGGAAAGGAGAAGAGCGTGACGGCTGGGGACCAGAGCAAGCCCAGGCGGTTGGCGCATTTGTATAGTGGGCTGGGGAGTGCCAAGCGGGCGGTGGATAGGGAGTGGCAAAGAAACTAAGATACCCGTCCAAAAAATTTCAGCAGATAGCTGCTGTTCCGTCTGAAGAGATATGTCGTGCCGACTCCAATAATACCTGTACTCGTCGTTTTTTTTGTGACCTTGATAATATATTGTGTGCTGCGGCATGCTTTCAAACGCAAACCACTGTTTAGCTTACGCCCGACACCGACCTTTAATTACAGACCTGTTGACTGGTCCTACTCGGAATATCTTGCCGCGATAAATGCATTCAATATTTTGTTGCTGGTGTACATTGGATGCTTTATAGAATTAGGCTTCGACATGCCTAGGTCGTATCGCTGGTTGATACTGGCGTGGACATGCCTATGCACTGTCGCATTGATAGCCATGTACTACAAAATCATGACCAAGTACTCGAGGTTTTCCGGCATTCTTAATGTGTTTGCAGCATTGACGACTGCTGCTTTCGCCATCCTCACTGCACCTGTGGTAGACAGCTCTATTGCCAATCTTACGGGTATGAATGCAGATAAATTTCCAACCGCACAGAAAATCTTAGGTCTGGTTACGGTTATTTGGTGCTGGTCAGTGATGGGAATGTTCGTAACAATGTTCGTATTTCTATCCATAGGCTTTCATACCGTATTTAAAAAAGCTACGACCACGCGAGCATCGACGCTATCAATGATCGCACTCGTGGGGATTTCATACACCCTCGTCATTTTCCTAAACGCTTTCAGCGAGCTGTCACATGATCTGGCTAACAAGCGCGTAAAGGTATTATTGGTTTATTCATCTTTTCATGTTTCACCTGAGAGGTGTGGAATTGCCGGACAACCTGAAAACTCAAGCGTTGCTCTTTTGGATGACGACAAAGCCATCCTCGCTGTCGCAGATGAAAAAGAGGTTTTTACTTTTAAACCCGTCTCTTGCCCATTGCCGCTGCTAAAGAAGACGAGCAGCAGCGATCAGCCGAGTAAGGATGGGAAATAGCGGAACCGAGCAGTCTTGCCATTTTGTAGGTTCCGCCACTCCTATGGTAATAGCCTAAGGACGACGTGCTTCACTCTCAGAATCTGAACTTGCTTCTGATTAGTGAGCAAGCGGTGAAGACAATGTAGTTAGGATGTAGAACCAGCTCACGGGATTGGGCCAACCCCGGCCGACTTGGTCACCCTGTTTCAGGAAACACTCTAAGCATTTGAGTTGATATTATTTCTTTCCCGAAGCGGGGAGTCTTGAAAGGGTTTCTCGGCCTATGTGCAGACGGTTACTTGATGGTTTTGCGTGCGCACTCAGCTCGCAGCAGATACGATATAGGGATTCAGTCACGCTTCATGCCCTTGTCACCAGCCTGCAAATCTTCAATCTGTGGCTCCATTTTTGCCATGACTTCATCGTGGGCGACGTCAGCCGGCCCAGCTCGTCTATCAAGCTGAGGCCTGGGTTTCAGCTGCAAGCCATTGGTATACACATATGCTTCATGTGCCTTGCAGATCGTATGGGCCTGGCAGGGAAATCTTAATAATCCAACAAAAGATCGAAATCAAATGGCCTCAACATCAGAGCCGATGTAACATCGCCACTTCGAATGCGGATGAAATATTCATGACAAAGCAGCGCCAGAAGCTAGGAACCGAGAGTTTGACCAAATGGTTGATAGTCATCTTCGCGCTAGCTTGCCTTGCAGCCATTATTGTTTATGGTGCTTACTTCGTCAGATTTTCGCCAGGTTCTAGCTTCAGCACGGTAAACGGCGACTGGGGTACCTTCGGAGATTTTATTGGAGGTACGCTGAACCCAATATTCAGCTTTTTGGGGCTAATAGCCCTTTTATTAACTATAATAATTCAAAATAATGGACTTGAGCTCGCCCGGAAGGAGCTTGAACTGACGAGACTGGAACTTGAAGCCACTCGCGGTGAATTAAAACGAAGTGCTATGGCACAAGAGGCAACCCAAAAAGTAATGGATGAGCAGTCAAAAACCCAGCTAAAACAGCAGTTTGAGGGAACTTTTTTTGCATTACTAAACCAGCACAACGACCGGCTTACACAATTAAAAAAAGACGATGTGCTACGCGAAACTCTCTATCATTTAGCCAATTGCTGGAGGGGGCCTACTGACCTTTCATCATTCCGTACAGGAGACTTCGAAACATGCATAGAGTATCTCCGAATGATACAACAACTACTAGATTTTCTTGCGAACAACACCAAAGCTAAACTTGCGCTAACTTCGGAGGCCATTAGTGAAAAACTATCAATTCTTCAAGATGATCACATGTACGCTAGCATCATCAAAGCTCACCTGGGAGGAGAAATAATCTGCCTAATTGGCTATTACGCTGCATTTCGCAAAGCACATAATAGCAACGACCGATTTGCCTGGCTTACACACAATTATTCTCTAATTAACAATATCCCTGCACGCATATACTCGGGCAACAACATAGTCAAGCACATCAAGGAGCTTTATGGCCTTCCAGAATAATTTCGTCAGCAAACCTAAAATCTTAGGTGACAATCTCACTATCAATCCATGACCTTCATAAGAATTCTTCGCGGGATAAAACCATACGTTATCAACTCCTATTTTCGCCCTTGTTAATATAGAGTTCGTACCACCGGGTCGCACGAAATATTGCAAATACCGCACTAAATGTCTGAACCATCGAATACATATAGACAAAGTATCCTACAAACCAAACAACTCTATTAAGAACATAAACAACATCATAATAATATTCGGGAAGCCCTCCCACTTGAAAAAAAGCAGACTTCACAGTTAGTGCAATAATCACCGCAAAACACTGAGTTAATATAAAATGCACAAACGCTGACACCAACTGCATGAAAGGCGAAGTTTTTCCTTCGACCTCACCAGCCAGGAATCTACAAAAACCTGAATCCATGCCCAAGAAAACGGCGAGACCCGCAAGCGTAAAACCTAGGATAGTTGGGACGGTAGCAAGTACCAGATCCCACCAACCCGAGTGATACCAAGCGCCAAAATTGACAACGGTCAAAATGAGCGCAATGTAGAAGTATGTCGAGCTAAACAGAGCAGCAGTCCCCCCATAGGCGGACCAGTACTTACTCCATATAGAACGAACGCCTTTAAAATCAGCCCTAATTTTGCCGAAGCCAGTCATAACTACCCTGTAATCTCTCGATGTATTTCGACAACCTTATCATACAGAGCGTCGAACTCTGAGCTAATATTGGGATTGTATTTTGCAGTAATATGCAAAGGCATGTCTTTTGTAGACATGTAAGTCTTCAATCCGTCAGCACTCTTGCCCTCGGCGTATACAAAGCCATTATCATTTGCGACCTCAGCTAAAACCCTGAGCTCTCCATCTGGACGTAAACCCTCAGTATTGGCTGCCAAAAATTCAATTTTTTCAGTCTTTGCATTTATACGATTCAGCCTCTCAAGTATCTCCGCCTCTGCTTCTTCCAAATCGTCAGGATTCGGCCTTGCAATCTCCATCTTAATGACAGAAATGTTCCTCATGGCGAACAATTCGTCCAGTCGATTTGGGTCTGGCTGAATCGTTACGTTTAGAGATCCAAACTCAGCAAACTCTTCCCGCCTGAATACACTCTCGAAAAAAATCTTCACCAAGCGAGGTGAGAGACTTTGCTTTGGCTTAGAACTAATGAAATAAAATCGATGCCCTTCAGGGAAAAAAATGTACTGAAATCTTTTGAAATGAGGCTTAAGGTTCTCCGGAATATTTATTTCCGCCACTTCATCCTCAGTAGCCTCATCCATATTTTCGGTATTAAACCAAGCATCAGAAGAGTCCAACTTCAAAAACTTGTAAATATCACCTCTTACACCCTCAAGCGGGTTGGAAGGGTCCAAATACCGACATGTACCTAATAGAAGTGCATTATCACCATGCACTTGTGCATCAAACTTATAACGCGCCATTTTCTGCAGCATTTCAATATAGGTAATTGGTGTATGGGGCTGCAGCACGAGATTGAGTGCACCAATATGAATTGCAGAAGACCTTACCCTAGCCATTACATTCCCTATCTACTACGTCCATCAATGACGGCACTTATGGTTAACCCTGGACAGGCCCCATCATTCAGACGGATACAGTCCTCGCACAGAAGATCATTCTTACGTCTCGTTGAGAACGTACCAAACGAGAACAGATTAAGCTGGCCGTTTAATATCAGCAAGCACCATAGAAAGGTCAGCCAACCGTTTCTCTAACCCTCTCACTCGCTTTTTCTCCTCAATCAGACTACGCACAGTGCGTTGATCTTCCTCGGGAAGCTCGCGAAGAAGTGCTATCACCTCAGCTTCCATAGGTTGCAACGAATCATCGCACTCAACGCGCGAAGGCCCGTCTACGCGGGTAGCCGGGCCCTCCCCCATCAATAGCCAGTCCAACGAGACGTCAAGACGCTCAGCAATATCTACGCATATTGCGTAAGGCGTACTTTCACGGCTTTTCCAGCTGCTCAAGGTCTGAGGACTAATGCCAAGTGCCGTGGAAAGGCCCGTATCGGTGTCTGTGTTTGTCACTGATTTCAGTCGTGAGAGGACTGCCGCTGTACTTTTATTACGCATTTTGAGTATTTCCATTTGACATACGCATTATGAGTAGTTAACGTATGCGCTGTGAGTACATGTTAACCAATTGTGTACACCCGAACCACGAGCTGTGTCGCTCGCGCGGCAATTTTTCCTACGACATTCTCAGACGAGACTGATCGCGGAAGCTCCAACAAAGAGACATCAGCGTCATGAACAAGCACCAAATCCAGGCAGGTCTGGTCGAGCAAGGCAGCAATTTTCGACAGTTCGCGCTTCAGCACGGCTACGAACCACGCACCGTCACCCAAGCCGTGCAGCGATGGGCGGAAAAAGATGAATTTCCACGCGGACGACTCACTTTTCAGATTCTTCGCGATCTCTCCACCGCGATTGGTAGGGAGGTGTTACCGGGCATTCTCGCGATTGAGTCTGAAATTTCCGAATAACTCGAAAGCAACGGCAATGAAGAGGGCCGACTATGTATCAAGATCCAAAGCGCATCCGTAAACACCGAGCCACGCTAAACCTCGATGACTACGAGCAAGACCTAATAAAGGCATTGGTGAACTACACAGGTATGGAACAGGCAAGCGTGCTACGCACGCTAGCTTTGAGTGAGGCCCGAGAACTTCTACTACCAGAACCTATGTTATCGGCAGAGACATGCTGATCCCAGTCACTGGGGAGTTACTGAAATGCCCAAACTTGAGTTCTGTTGTGACGAGAAAGAAGCAGAGCTGTTAGAGCGAGTTCGTCTCAACCAAAAATTGGCAAGCATTGATCAAGCCGCTGAGTGGCTGATCAAGGCTCGTTTGCGAAGAGCAGCAATGAAGCTTTGCGGACGTAAACAGACGCTTTACATCGTCGCTACGCAAACGTCAGCAAGCACGGCGCTGATTAAATGAGGGTCTAATGAACACTTCACTTGTACCTGTTTTCAATGGCGAGCTGGATGGCCGCTACCAGCAGATTTGCGATGCGCGGGACCTCCATACGTTTCTAGGAGTAGGTCGATTTTTCAGCACCTGGATCAAAGAGCGAATTGATCAATATGGGTTCACCGACGGAGAGGACTTTTTGCCGGTTTTGGCAAAAAGTACGGGTGGCCGCCCTTCCCAGGACTACCACCTCACCCTCGACATGGCCAAAGAACTCGCCATGGTCGAAAACAACGACCAAGGCCGTCAAGTTCGGCGCTCTTTCATCGCCATGGAGCGACAGGCCCGGGAAAGTCGCGGTGCAGCGTATCTGACTGTCAGCCAACAGCTGGCGATCCATCGTCAGGTGCCGGTGTTGCTCGCCAAGCTAAAGGCCGAGACATCACCCGCAGTGCGTCAGACCTTGCATGCTCAGTTGAGCCAGCATTGCCACTTACTGGCGCTGCCGATTCCGCCGCTGGATTCAGTTGGTCGCTCCGCGGCTCCGCACCTGGGTGAGCAAACGCCCACGGATAACCATGATCTGTTCGCAGGGGATCAGCCATGAACGTTGCTCAATTCGCAAACCATGATGATTTGCGCATGCCGCAGAAACTGGTTTTGCCACACGACGTGATGGCTCTGTTTGACGAGCTGTTGCTGGTTCATGAGCACGATCTGATCGATCTGCGTCATGAGGTTCATCGCGCTCGGGAGTTCGGCGACTACTCGACCGTCAGCACGATCCTGGATACAGCCATGGAATCACTACAAGCTGCCAGAACCTTGATGGAACCCCGTTAACGCATGAGTACGTACAAGCTGGTTTGTCCTGCCTGTTATGGCCCCCTTGTCATTCGCACATCCGAGGGTCAGACCCCGTGTTTTCGGGCGCTGTACTACCAGTGCAAAAATTTCGTTTGTGGTGCGACTTACGGTGGCAGCCAGACGATTGACTACATGCTCAGCCCTTCCGGCTTGGCGCAACCCATCAATGTGGTGCCGCAAGCGCTCTCGCGCGCCCGGAAGCAGGCTTTGCTCGATACACGGAAGAAGGACGACCAGCTTGATCTGCTGGAGCAATTTGACGATACGGAGCAAGACCAATGAAGCATCACCTGATGTCCCACGATTACCGGAGCAGCATGCAGCGCGCTGCTTATGCCTACCTGCAACGTCATGAAGCGCAGTACCTGGCCGACTCTGACTTGCTGTTCGATAACTGCGTGCATCACCTTGCGTTCGCGCTGGAGGTGCCCACCTTCTTGGCGCAGCAGTTGACGCATAACGCCTGGACGGAACTGCAGGCCGCTCACCGCCGCGAACGCGCCGCACGTGGCGTGGCTGTTGAAGCGCTGCGCACGCCTGGCGCTCGGGTTGTGCATTTGATTGATACACGCACTCAACATCGCTACTGCGTGTCGGCACGGCTGCTACCCCAAGGCCTGCTCACGTTGAGCCATTCGGCACCGCATCACGCTTCCTAGTAACACCCCCTAAATCCTACTGCCCCGCCCCATTTCCCATGGGTTTGGGTGAGCTTTGCCCGAAATTTGAGGTGGACCATGTTTAACGCAGTCTCAGTGGTGCAGCAGTGAGCCAGATGCAAGAAAAGCTGCGCCAGCAGATCCTGCAACGCCTTGAAGCGGATTACGGGATTAAAAAATGTCTCTCCGACGCCAAGTTCCGGCGCGGCGGTAAGTGCCCGGCATGCGGCAAGAAAGAGCTGTACACCCACGATCTGAACCCGTGGGTGCTGCGCTGCGGCCGTCAGAGGCGTTGCGGGCAAACCTGGCATATCAAGGAGGTGTATGAGGATCTGTTTGAGGACTGGAGCGAGCGTGCGCCGTCCTCGGACAAAGAGCCGACCGCTACGGCGCGGGCGTATCTGGAGTTTGCCCGCGGCTTTCGGCTGGACCTGATTCAGGGTTGGTTTACCCAGGAGAATTTTTGGTCTCGGGAGCTGAATGCCGGCAGCGCGACGGTGCGCTTCGCGCTGGAGAAAGGCGGCTACTGGGAACGGCTGATCGATCGGCCCAAGCGTTTCGGCAAGATGAAGGCGCGTTTCAAAACCGGCGAGTCCTACCGTGGGTTTTGGTGGTGCCCGCCCTGCGTCGACCTGCTGAACATCAGTGAGCTGTGGATCGTCGAGGGTATTTTCGACGCCATCGCTTTGGTGCATCACGGCATGGCGGCGGTATCAGCGATGTCATCCAACGCCTTTCCGGAGGAGTCCTTAAAAGAGCTTGCCCGCCAGCGTGGCGGCAAGCTGCCGAAACTGGTGTGGGCCTTGGATAACGAACCCGGCGCGCATCGCTACACCAAACGCTGGGTGAAGATGGCCCAGGAGCTGGGTTATGCGTGCGAGGCCGCGCAGGTGCCGCAGCGCGATAGCCGCAAGGTGGACTGGAACGATCTGCATCACCGCTGGCAGTTCATTGATGACGAGCAGGAGCGTACGCGGCGTATCAAGAAGGACCTGGCGCACGCTCGGCACCTTGGCGCGGTATTGATTGCCGAGCGCGCAGAGGAGAAAGGCCTGCTGCTCTACAAGTGGGACGAGTGCCGGCAGTTTCACTTCAATTTCGACAACCGGCTGTACTGGTTCAAGTTGGACTCAGAAAAGCACAGTAAGAAGGTCGAACAGCTCCAGGAGTCGGACCGCCACGAAGATCAGCTGTTGAATGAAGCGCAGCGCAGGGATAAATCCCTGGCCGAATGTGTATCGGTGACGGAGCTGGCGGAGTGCTTTCCGCAGGCGCTGTATTACCAGCGCAACGAGGTGACGGACGAGGCCTGGTATTACTTCCAGGTGGACTTTCCCCACGACGGCGGCAGCGTGAAGAACACCTTCACCGGCGGGCAGATTTCAGCGGCAAGCGAGTTCAAGAAACGCCTGATTCATATCGCCCCTGGTGCGGTGTTTACCGGGAGTGGTCACCAGCTCGATCAGATCCTTAAAAAGCAGCTGTTCAAGATAAAGACGGTGAAGACCATCGACTTTATTGGCTACAGCCGGGAGTACGAGACCTATGTGTATGGGGATCTGGCAGTACGGGGCGGCATCGTTACGCAGATAAACGCCGAGGATTTTTTCGAGTTCGGGCCGCTGCGTCTCAAGACGCTGCAGAAGTCGATCGGCATTCACATTCAGCAGGACAGCAAAGCCAACCGGACGGACTGGCTGCCCATGCTGTGGACTAGCTTTGGGGCCAAGGGTGTTGTGGCCTTGGCGTTCTGGTTCGGCTCGCTGTTCGCCGAGCAAATCCGCAAGCGCTACAAGTCCTTCCCGTTCCTGGAGGCGACTGGGGAAGCCGGTGCCGGCAAGACCACCTTGCTTACCTTTCTGTGGAAGCTGCTCGGACGCGATTACGAGGGCTTTGACCCAACCAAATCGACCCGTGCCGGCCGTCAACGGGCGATGGGGCAAGTCTCCAATATGCCGGTGGTGATGATCGAGGGCGACCGGAACGAGCCAGACAAGCTGCACGCCAAAAGCTTCGACTGGGACGAACTGAAGGATTTTTTCGGCGGCGGCACGCTGGGCACCAAAGGTATGAAAACCAGCGGTAACGAAACCTATGAGCCGCCCTTTCGCGGGACGATCGCCATGAGCCAGAACGCGGCTATCAGCGCGTCTGAGGCGATTCTGACCCGTATCGTGAAACTGCACTTCGATCGCCCGGAACAGAGCGACGAGGGCCGTGCAGCGGCTGACAACCTGAACCTGCTGCAGGTGGAGGACCTGAGTCACTTCCTGCTGCTCGCGGTGAAAGCAGAAGCGAAGGTACTGGAGCGTTTTGCCGAACGAGTATTGATCCATGAGCAGCGGTTACGCGCCCTGAAAGAAATACGCATCGAGCGAATCATCAAGAACCACAGCCAGATGATGGCCTTGGTCGATTGCCTGGATCTGGTCTGCCCTCTCAATGCGCAGCAGCGGGAATTGACTCAGCAAACCTTGACCCGAATGGCGCTTGAGCGGCAGACGGCGATTAGTGCCGATCACGCGTTAGTGGCCGATTTCTGGGAGGTCTACGAGTACCTGGAAAGCCTGGGCGAAGGCCCACAGGTCAACCACAGCAAGAAGCCTGACGTTATCGCCATCAACCTCAACGAGTTCGCAGAGCGCGCCGCCGAGCACAAACAAAAGCTGGCGGACGTGGCGACGCTGCGCGCCCTGCTCAAGGAGTCGCGCAGCCACAAATTCATAGAGAGCAACAAGGCCGTAGACAGTGCAGTGCGCTCTGCCCAGGCCGCAAAGAACCAGATGTTTGATCGTTGCATGACGGTCAAGTGCTGGCTGTTTCAAGCATGACTTTCAACCAAGGAGCAACACCATGCAAAACACACTGAGAGACGCCATCCGCTTCGATGATTTATGGACCGCTTATGGAGCACAGGGCGTTGTTGCGCTGGCCTGGTGGCTGGGCGCGCAGCATGCGCAGCGGATACGACGCGAGTACGGGAGCTTTCCGCTACTCAATGTCAGAGGCCGGCCGGGCAGTGGAAAATCCGTATTGCTGAACTATCTGAGCAAACTGCAAGGGCATGCCCATCCCATTTGCGTGCCAGAAGGTGCCCCCTGTTTCAGCCGTGCGCGGGTCATGGCCAGCCTCGGACGTGAAGTGCTGATGTACGAGGTGAGTAACGAACGACGTAGCTCATTTCACTGGCGCGAACTGTTTGACCTGTACAGCGGTGGAGCCTTCCTGGTTCGGCCACCTAAAGGGTTGCCTGTACGAATCCCGTTCCGCGGCGCGCTGGTTATCAGTGGTAACTCAGCAGACATCGACGAGCTGGCAAACCGCCTCCTTCGCGTACAGCTGATTGGGTTTTACGCATCTGAGCCCGTTTCCAAGAGCGTGGAGGCACTTACAGAACTGACCTGCTGGCAAGCGGGCTGCTTTGCCAGCCTGGCGAAACACTGTGAAAAGGAGATTTTCGAGATTTTCAGCCGAGGCATGCCTTCGTACACCTTGGAGCTACTGGAGGAATACGAAGACGAAATCAGCGAGCGCCAGGCCAGGAATTACGGCCAGTTGATGTCTTTGCTGGACTGCCTGTGCCTGATGTTGAGCCTGAGCCCAACGAAGCGCCTGCTGGTGCGGCAAGCGATTCAGGACATGTTGCTGTTTGAAACGACGCCGTACTGATCGGCTGACGAAAATATAGGGGTATCGAGGAGTTGCACCTCCCCGATACCTACCACTACCAGGAGCAACACCATGCAAGCAGTACAACCAGTAAGCGGCACCGGGGACGTTACCACAAACGGTTTCAGGATCAATGACCCGGTGGTTTACCTGATCATTAGGGCGACGCCGCGCAGCCTTTATGTAGGGATCAAGAGCGGCATTGTTCTTGAGTTTGACGGATCACGGGCGCGGATTCGCCATCGCAAGGGGCGCCCTACTTGGGTAGATGCTCGGCGGTTGCGGCCGCTGAGTGCTCGGGGTGCGATGGAACAGATTTTTATGAAGAACATGATTTGAGGCAAGGAGTTGTGCAGATGCAGGCAAGGGACGAGGTGATGGGGGATTTACGGCTGTCGAGCGAAACGCTGGCTGACGAAGAGCTGGCCGTGATCACCGGCTACCGGGTGCCGTCGAGGCAGATCGACTGGCTGAATATGAACGGCTGGAAGTATGTGCTTACCGGTGCACGCCGGCCGATTGTTGGGCGGCTGTATGCGCGATTGAAACTGGCCGGGGTTAATCCGTCAGCAACCAATGCGGTGGCTGAGACATGGACGCTTGATTTGTCGCGGGTGGGTTGAGGGATGCGGCCAAGAAAGACTGTTAACCGTGACCTGCCACCGAGGATGTTGCGGCGGGTTCGTAAATTGAAAAGCGGCAAGATCTGGATTGGGTATTACTACGATGGCCGGGATTTATCGACAGGCAAGCGCCTCGAAATCCCTCTGGGTGTTGACCTGGACGTTGCCAAGTTGGAATGGGCCAAGCTGGATCGCAAGCCGGTACCGAAGATCGTCAGGCTCATGAACCACTTATTTGATCGTTACGAACGGGATGTGATTCCGAACAAAAAACAGAGTACGCAGCGCGAGAACCTTTTGGCTCTTAAACAGCTGCGCAACGCTTTTGGTGACGCACCCGTAGAGGCAATCACGCCCCAGGCGATTGCTCAGTACCGAGACGCCCGGACGGCCAAGGTCCGAGCCAACCGGGAAATTGCGTTGCTGTCTCATATTTACAACATGGCTCGGGAGTGGGGAGTGACCGCCATGGTCAACCCCGCCACCGGAGTCCGTAAAAACAAGGAAGTGCCTCGGGACTTCTATGCCACGCCGGAGATTTGGGATGCGGTCTATTCCAAAGCAGTGCCAGAGCTGCGTGATGCCATGGATCTTGCGTATCTGACCGGTCAGCGACCATCGGATGTGTTGAGGATGCGTGTTGCCGACGTGACAGACGGCTTCCTGTTGGTCGCCCAGGGCAAAACCTCTAAAAAACTGAAAATCAGGTTAATGGCAGGAGAGGCGTTGAACGGGTTGGGCCAGCTCGTTGCACGCCTGCTGGAGGCACACCGGGCAAGGGGCGTCATCAGTCCTTATCTGATCGTCACCGAGAGCGGCCGGCATCTCACCAAGGTGATGCTGCGTCACCGTTTCGATGATGCGAGAGAAGCTGCAGTGTCAAAAGCACAGGCTAATCGGGATCCAGCACTGGCAGAGAGCATCAGGAGCTTTCAGTTCAGGGACATCCGGCCCAAGGCAGCAAGCGAAATCGATGATTTGGCGGACGCCAGTCGGCTGCTCGGGCATAGCGACAGGCGGATTACAGAGACCGTTTACCGCCGCGTGGGGGAGATTGTGAAACCGACCAGATAGGCCTGTTTATAGCCAAGTTGCGGAAACGATCTAAAAAGATGCGGAAATGATCGCGTTTCGCTCTTGAGATTCACCAAACCCCAAAAACGACAAAGCCCTGAAAAATCAGGGCTTTGTCGTATCTAAGATGGCGGAAGCATAGAGATTCGAACTCTAGGACCTGTTACAGTCGGCAGTTTTCAAGACTGCTGCCTTAAACCACTCGGCCATACTTCCGTTTGCATTGCGGGCGCCATAATACCGGAATGAAACACGCTGTCAAACTCTCTGGGTGGCTGATTGCAGAGCGTCTGTTATGATCTTTGCAACTCAACATTTCAACCACTAGGAGTTTCGCCATGCGCGAACAGGATTACGCAGTTAATAACGGCGTGCAGGCCGATCAGCTAGAGGTTAGCCGCGTCCTGCGCAACACATACGGTCTTCTGGCCCTGACCCTGGCGTTCAGCGGCGTGATGGCCTACGTCTCTCAGCAAATGCGCGTCGGCTACCCGAACATTTTCGTCGTGCTGATCGGTTTCTACGGTCTGTTTTTCCTCACCAACAAACTGCGCGATTCGGCGTGGGGTCTGGTGTCGGCTTTTGCATTGACCGGTTTCATGGGCTTTTTGCTCGGCCCGATCCTTAATCGCTACCTGGGCATGCAAGGCGGCGCTGAAGTTGTCAGCTCGGCCTTCGCGATGACTGCGCTGGTGTTCGGTGGTCTGTCGGCTTACGTGCTGATCACCCGCAAGGACATGAGTTTCCTCGGTGGCTTCATCACCGCTGGCTTCTTCGTCCTGCTGGCGGCGGTTCTGGCGAGCATGTTCTTCCAGATCAGCGGTCTGCAATTGGCCATCAGCGCTGGCTTCGTACTGTTCTCGTCGGTCTGCATTCTGTTCCAGACCAGCGCGATCATTCACGGCGGTGAGCGCAACTACATCATGGCCACCATCAGCCTGTATGTATCGATCTATAACCTGTTCATCAGCCTGTTGCAGATCTTCGGCATCATGAGCCGCGACGACTGATCATCAGCTACGTTTCAACAAAAAGCCCGCTTAGCGGGCTTTTTGCTGTCTATAGCTATTGAATTCTTT
>Ga0247806_10000401_pt1 | contig 27831 bp, 31 predicted proteins | sample UWRJL059202B1_FD_179935 | JGI IMG/M metagenome (GOLD analysis project Ga0247806, IMG submission 179935) | Plant litter microbial communities from Arlington Agricultural Research Station in Wisconsin, United States - UWRJ-L059-202B-1 | ecosystem: Environmental > Terrestrial > Plant litter >... | reverse complement strand
TCCGCAGCCCCAGCCCCTACCGGTTCCCTACAGCCCGCCGCAGAACCAGGTGTCGACCAATGACATGCCCAGGTTCTGCACCGGTGAGGCGTCTGCCCGCTACGGCGTTCGTCCGACCGAGATCACCGTTAACGGCGCCATCAATGTCGGTCGCAACTATATTACTCAGGGCTATTTTGATACGCCGGACGGACGGAGCACCTTCTTCAACTGCTACTTCGGACCTGACGGCAGCTTCCAGTCCGTCAACTGATCGACCTGAGGTGCGCCCAATGGCCTGGGCGCACCGTGGCAAATACTCGACGCTGGCCACAAGCGCCTTGGATTGACGGGGCAATCAAGTTGCTGCAGGCACAGTCTGCGCAAAAAATGACACGATCACCAAGACTGTGATCATCAGCGCCACGGCACCGAAAAACAGCCCGATAACCAATGCAAACGCGCGCCACATCGAGACCGCATTTGCTTTTGCGAACCAGACCGTTTGCACGGCGAGATACCAGCCCACGCCGAGCACCATGACGGACCAGCCGATTACGTTTAACGTCTGCCCGACAATCGAGATTGCCTGCAAACCTGTGCTGAGCGAGAGCACGAACGGCACGGTCGCATAGCTTTGGCTGTAGAATGCTGGCTTTAGCGTGTTGCGTGTCAACCTGGCGCCGCGCAATCGAAGGCCAGCTGTCGCGTATAGCAGCGGAAACAGACTGAACACCAAGGCCCGTAAAATCAGCAGGTTTCTGTCATCCTGGAACAGCGCCGGCAGAACTAAAGCCCAGGCTGCGTTCACAGCGCTTTCCAGAAGGTGAAGCAGGACCAGGGTCAGCAGCAACAGTATGGGTGGGCTCACCGCGTCGTCGAACGGATCGTGGTCCTTTTCGGTCAGCTCGTTTTGCGCATAGCCCAGCATTGTGAGCGGGTGCCTGATGATGCGCCACAGGGTGAGTGGATAAAAGACGAACCAAGTTATCAGCTCGTAAAGCAACTCTTCGATCGACTTGAGAAGCTTCATAAAATCCATGCGGCATCCCCATGTACGGCACCACGACGATAGCTACTGAAGAGGCGATGACCCCGTCAGCGAAATCATAGCTGGTCGACTAGGCCAATGCCTTTGATGTTCTGCCCGGGCTGATGGCCAACGGCCCGCTCAACGTCAAGGAGAACATGGCCGACTATGGCGGCATTACTTTGGCCTATGACGCGCTCACGACCTATCTGGAGGAGCATCCGGAGGAAAACGTCGAAACCGACGGGATGACGCCGGCGCAGTTGTGCTTCGTGGCCTTTAGCCAGATGTGGGCCAGCAAAGGCACCGATCAATATACCGCCTACCTGGTCACCAGCGACGTCCATGCCACCGGCAATTACCGCTCCTTTGCGGCACTGCAGCATGTGGATGCCTTCTATGAGGCGTTCGGTATCGAGGATGGCGACCCGATGTGGCTGGCGCCCGCCAAGCGTGTCCATGCCTGGTAGGAGGCAAGCGTGAGCAACATGCATTGGCCGCCGCTTTCCTGCTCTCGATGACTGGTTTTGCCACCGCACAGGTTGACGCGGCGGCCGGTCCCGATTTTTGGGCAGTCAGCGGCCTCAGTGTGGGCAGCAGCCTCAATGTCCGCTCCGGTCCCTCGAGTTAGGCTTCGGTGACGGTGAAGATCGGCGAAGGCACGATTGTGCGAAATCTGGGGTGCCAGGGGACCGGCACGCAACGCTGGTGCCAGATCCAATCCCCTGACGGCCTCGCGATATCAGGCTGGGCCAGTGGCAGGTATCTTCGCGAATCCGGCCCGCCGCCCAATGCCGACGCCGTGGTCGCCGGCACGTCCTACAACGCCACCGGCACCTTGCCTTGCCGCCTGGAGGCATTTCCGACCGCAGAAACATGTCCATTTGGCGTGATCCGCGCCTCGACGGGCCTGGCCAGCGTGTTCATCACGCTACCCGATGACACCGAGCGGCTGATCGAGTTTCGCGACGGCGCTCCGGTCACCCCGACCGGCAGCACGCTGCAATCGAGCCGGGTCGACGACCGCACGACCCTGGTGCTCGACGGTGGCAGGGAGGCCTACACCATAGCGGATGTGGTATTTGGCGACTGACGGCACGCAACCCTGAAGGAGAGTTTGATGAAGAAGTTTGTTCTTGTTCTTGCGCTGGCCCTGGCCGCGCCGATCTTGTCAGTTGCACCGGCTCAAGCCGCCGTCCCAATGTTCAATTTCACCTGTGCAGACGGTATCGCCGTCCATGCCGATGCTGGCGGTCCCGTTTTTATTGACGGGAAGGAAGCCCAGTTGAAAGTCTTCAACGACGACTACTCCGAGGCAAGCCTCGACGGCACGACCATAACGATTGCGATCAAAACCGATGGAACCCCGGGTCTTTCCTTTACCGGACCCGGTGGCGCCAGCGGCGTTTGCAGCCCAGCCGAGGGCGTTGAAGCGGCATCGACAGGTTCTGCCACCATCCCCTTCTTCAGCGCGGAATGCCCCGGCGATATCTCCGTTCATGCCGACGAGGGTGGCCCGGTCTATCTCAATGGCGAGGAGGCGCAGTTCACCGCGTTTTCCGAAACCTATTTCGAGGCCAAGCAAGGCTAGGTGACGGTCTCAGCGACCACCATGCCGGATGGAACGCTCGACATATCCTACACCGGTCCCGGCCGAGCCAATGGAGTGTGCAAGCTGCAGTAGGGCACCTGGCTTAGTTTTGGCTATCGCCAGTTTGATTGATTGTGCGATTTTGCTGCGTCGTTGTTTGTCCTCACTGCAGAAATCCAATTCGTGGCGGTCAAGCGCTTCCCCACCGACTGGCCACCGATAGGGTCCCTGCCCTGTCCCGACGCAGCGGGTCAGCTTGAGGCGGGAGGCGCCATGAGGGCCTATTCGCACGCTGCCCCGAGCAGTCGTGATGCAACGTCTGGCCGGCACGGGTTTTGTGCCTGAGATTGTTCAGGAGGCCTCATGTCGCTCACAGCCCTTGCCATAGCACTCACGCTTGCGACAGCGCCCGTTCTGGCCGCAGTCGATCTGTCTGCCGTGCGATGGCAAAACCGCGTGCTTGTGCTGTTTGCCGAGCCTGGTGATGTTCGCTATGGCGAGCAGCAAAAGCTGCTTGACGCGGTGCGCGACGGCCTTGCGGAGCGCGACATGCTGGTGCTGGGCGTCATAGGACGGGAAGTCACCACCCTGTTCGGCCAGGTCTCGGGCTTCGATTTCGACGCCGTGCGCAATACAGCCGGCGGCGATGAGGTCTTCGAAGTCGTGTTGATCGGCAAGGATGGCGGGGTCAAACAGCGCTGGACGACACCCGTCAGCCCGCAGGAGCTGTTCGCGATCATCGATGCGATGCCGATGCGCGCCAGCGAAATGCGGCGTTGATTGACGGACAGCGCGCATTGATCCGTCGTTGCCATCATCGCCGATTCAGACAGCCATTGGCACAATACTGTGAACAACAATTCCAGGACATAAAGTTCTGGCACCAGCAAGTCTTCGCAATGTCTGCTGATCTGGGCGGGAAATGTGCCCCCAGCCGCCGCCCGCATGACAGGGACGGGAGCGGCGACTGGGCTGCCCAAGTCGGTCAGGCGGCCATCAGGCCTGTCGCGTCCAGCGTCGGTCGTGGTCGCCATGGCACAGCAGCAGACGGGCATGGCGGCGGATCGTCGTCATCGTCGTCCCAGAATTTCCACAGGGGCCGTCGCCCTGCATCGGGCTTCGGTCCCAGGCGTTTGCTGTCGGGCGACTCGATCCGGAACACGGACTGGTGTGTCTGTGTGTCGTCCAGGCTTTTTAGCGCACTCAAAATGGTGTCGATGTCCAGCACTGCACCGTTGTCAAGCTGGCGGAACGCGGGATGGTCGCGGACCGTTCGAGCATCCGAGGCCCAGTCGGCGAGCATGGCACGCTTGTCCTCCAGCGACATGTCGGGATCGACGACCACAGCGAATGGGTCTGAATGGTTTGGCTGCAGGTGCCTGCGCTTCGCATTTCCAGTGAGATGATCCAAACCAATTTTGTGCATTTGGTTCTCCATGGGCAAAAGGCTCCCCGGGTCCGCCGGAGAGCTGATCATGGTTTATTCGCCAATCAGCCAAGCGGCCCTGGCCGATTGGCTCCGGCTCGCGCGCGAATCGCATGAGTTTTATAAAGGTTCCGCTGATGCAAAAAAGTTGGCGGCATGTCCTGTGATCGCCACGTCACCGAGGGTGAAGAGACCCGCTAGACAATTGCGTCAGCTTGGGGATTTTCGTGAATACTGTGGCTTCAATAGAGCCCTACCAAACAAGCAAGATAAAACTTGATATTGCAGCACCTGAAATCCGATTTTGTGTTATGCTTCGCGCCATTAGCGTGCCTCGTATTGTTTTTGATTGCAAAAATTTTTAATTATTTATTGCTGACAGAGGTTTACATCCAGAATGGCTTTGGTGGACATTAATTTTGGCCGGGGGCGGCTGAAGGTAAAGTTGAAGCGCCACATGCGGCGTCCTGAGCGAGAACGTGAAGTGCGCGTATTGGACTTCGGGTTTTTTATCGTCGCCTGGTGGAGCGCAGAAAACCTGACGAATTACCAGCGCGACGGATAGAGCGCGATCGATCAGCAAACGTAGCGCTGTGGTTTGTGATGCTCAAAGCGGAATTTCCGCCGGTTTCGTATGCACGAATGTTGCCTTAACCGAGTTCGAGGCTGGAGACGCCAAAGACCTGGGACATCTGGATGGATGGCGCGGCGCCGCGATACATTCGCGTGGTGCGAAAGCCAGCGGTGAAGCCCTGGGCGGACAGGACCGCCAGAAATTGTGCCTGGGCCGCCGGGACGTCGATCTGGATCGAGCCGGAGACGGCCTGTAGCAGCGCACTGGCGACGCCAGGAGTTTTGGCAAATAGCGGGCCGAGTTTTGAGCCTTCGAGGCACGGTCGCAGCACGGCGTAGCCATCGATCTGACCATCTGTCTGGTGCACCACAGCCTGGTTCGGGGCGGCGAGCCAGTGGCTGAGGAAGGCGTCGCGGGCGGCAGGAAAGCCTTGGCCGTCGAGGGCGCGGATGGCGTCGATACCGTTTGCTGGCCGGGTCGCATCGCCGGCGAGGGCTGCCGGCAGCACGCCGCTCATGCGGATCGTCTCATAGGCCGGCACAAAGCCCATGCTGGCGTAGTTGGCCTGCTGTTCGGGCACGCCATCGAGGCAGACGGTGCGGGCACCGAGATAGGCCATGCCGGCGTCCCAGACCGCTTTGCCGTGCCCCTGCCCGCGCCAATCGGGATGGCAGATATAGAGCCCGATAAAGCCAAACCGCGCGTCATAGGCGATGGCGGCGATCCCGGCGACCATGACTCCGTCGACGAAAGCGCCATAAAATCCGTTTGGGTCGGCGGCCGCAAAGGCCACGGCATCGTTGCAGCCGGGGTTCCAGCCCTCTGCGGCAGCCCAATCCAGCAGACGCTGAATTTCGGGCAAAGCCAGCGTGCGGATGGTGCGGTTCATGCGGGAGCGAATTCGCCGAGGGCACCGGTGTAGCGCTTGGCGAGGGGCGCTGCGTAGGTACCGCGCTTGCTGGTGCTGAGGCCCAGCGCCACCAGAGCCTCGGCTTGCTTGACCGCGGCGCCGACGCCGTCGATCACCGGCAGGCCGAATTGCCGGCTGAGGTCACGCGCCAGATCCGCCATGCCGGCACAGCCCAGCACGATGGCTTCGGCGTTGTCTTCGGCGATGGCGCGGACGATTTCGTTGCGCAGCCGGTCGCGGGCGCCGGAGTTGGGGTCTTCCAGCGCCAGCACCGCGATGTTGGCGGCGCGGATGCGGGCGCGGCCCGCCATGCCATAGCGCTGCGCCAGCTCCTCGATCGGCACGCGCGAGCGCTCCATGGTGGTGACGACGGTGAACCGCTTGGCGATGAAGGCCGCGGTGACCAGGGCCGCTTCGCAGATGCCGATCACCGGAATGGATGCCATGGCCCGGGCGGCGTCGAGCCCGGTATCGTCAAAGCAGGCTATGACGGCGGCGTGGGCGCCATCGGCCTGCCCCTGGGCGATGGCCTTGAGCAGACCCGGCAGGGCAAAGGCCTCGTCGTAATAGCCTTCGATCGACACCGGGCCCATGCTCGAGGTGACGGGGATGATTTCGGTATCCGGCGCCGCTACGCCCCGCGCTGCGGCGGCAATGGTCGTCGTCATGCTGGCAGTGGTGTTGGGATTGACGACGACGATACGGGTCATGCCTGGGCCCTGCGGCGACCGATGAGCAGGATAATGCCAAGGGTCACGAGGATGACGAGGAAGGAAAACAGCGTCGTCACCGTACCGAGCGCGTAGAGCACCGGGGTCGTGACATTGGTGGTCATGCCGTAGATTTCGAGCGGGAGGGTGTTGGAACTACCCGAGGTCATCAGCGTGCGGGCGAACTCGTCATAGCTCAGTGAGAAGCCGAACAGCCCGACGCCGATCAGGCTGGGTGCGATCATCGGCAACACCACATGGTAAAACGTCTGCCACGAGCTGGCGCCCAGATCGCGCGCCGCTTCCTCGTAGCTCGGCGAGAAGCGGTTGAAGACGGCGAACATGATCAGCACGCCGAACGGCAGCGTCCAGGTGAGATGGGCGCCATAGCCCGAGCTGAACCAGTTGGGCCGCCAGCCCAATTGCTGGAACAGCACGCCGATACCCAGCGAGACGATGATCGATGGCACGACGAGGCTGGCGACGGTCAGGTAAAACAATGGACTGGCACCGACGAATTTGCGGCGGAACGCCAGGCCGGCCAGCAGCGACACCAGCACCGTGGCCGCCATCACCATCAGGCCCAGCATGAAGGAGCGCCCGAAGCTGGCGCCGAATTTGCCGACAGCCTGGGTTTCGAACAGATTCTGAAACCAGCGGAACGACACGCCATTGAGCGGAAATGTCAGGCCGCCGCGCGGCCCCTGGAAGCTGAGGATGAACACCGCGAACAGCGGGCCATAGAGGAACAGCACGAACACGATGAAGAAGGCGGCGAGAATGTAGAAGCCGGTGGTGCGCTTTTCCTGACCCATCCTAGAGCTCCTTGCGAATATCGACGATGTGCAGGATGCCTGCAACCATGAACAGCACCAGCACCAGCAGCACGATGGCATTGGCCGCCGCCGCCGGATATTGCAGCAGCGACATCTGGTTGCGCATCATCAGCGCGACCGAAGCGCTCTGGCCGCCTGACATCACCTGCACGGTGGAAAAATCGGCCATCACCAGCGTCACGACGAAGATCGAGCCGATGGCGATGCCGGGCTTGGCCAGTGGCAGGATGACGTTCCAGATCACCTGCCAGTCCTTGGCGCCAGCATCCCGCGCCGCCTCGACGAGGGATTTGTCGATCCGCATCATGGTGTTGAAGATCGGGGTCACCATGAACAGCGTGTAGAGGTGGACCATCGCCAGCACGACCGCGAAGTCCGAATACAGCAGCCATTCGACCGGCTGATCGACGATACCAGCACCCACCAGCCCTGAGTTGATCAGCCCATTGCGGCCCAGCACCGGGATCCAGGAGATCATGCGGATGATGTTGGAGGTGAGGAACGGCACGGTGCAGACGAGGAAAAGGATCATTTGCGTCGTGGCACTGCGGACGTGGAACGCCAGGAAGTAGGCGACCCAGAAGCCAATGAAGGCCGTGATCGCCCAGACCAGTGCGGCGAATTTGAGCGTATTGCCATAGGTTTTCCAGGTGACCCAGGAGCCCAGTGTCTCGGCATAATTGAAGGTCAGGAAACCCGGATACATGCCGGCGAAATCATAATCCCAGAAGCTGACGACGAGCAGCAGGACGATCGGGATGGCTAGGAAAAAACCGAGAATGAGCAGAAGTGGCGTGGCCTGGATATACGGCGTGGCGCGGGCGAGTATTGTGTTCATCGCAGCATCTCCGGCTCGAAACTGTCTCGGCAGGCGGTGGATACGGCGCCCGGGAGCGCCGTATCCGATGGCATCAGGCCGCGATGAACTCGTTCCAGCGGCGGACCATATAGCGGTCTTCGTCCATCACCGAATTCCAGCAGGCGACCTTGCCCATGCGTTCTTCAAACGAGCCGCCGTCACGCACGGCGCCGGCTTTTTCCATCACCGTGCCATCGGGAGCGAGGATGTCGCCCATTGCGGGCTTGCCTTCGATCCAGTAGCCCCATTCGTCCGGCGACATGTGCTCCTTGGCGGTGTCCATCGCCGCCGAGTAATAGCCCTGGCGGTTGAGGTAGCCACCGACCCAGCCGGAGGTGTACCAGTTGATATATTCATAGGCGGCGTCGAGCTGGGCGCCCTCGAGATGCGCCGCCAGACCGAGGCCGCCGCCCCATGAGCGATAGCCTTCCTTGAGTGGCTGGTATTTGCAGGCGATGCCCTTGGAGCGCACGGCGGCAACGGCCGGCGACCACATCGACTGGATCACCACTTCGCCCGACGACATCAGGTTGACGCTTTCGTCGAAGCTCTTCCAGAAAGCGCGGAACTGGCCGTCCTGCTTGGCCTTGATCAGGAAATCGATGGTCGCATCGATCTCAGCCGTGGTCATGTTGCCCTTGTCGCCATAGGTGATGTTGCCCATGGCTTCCATGATCATCGCCGCATCCATGATGCCGATCGAGGGCACGTTGATGATGGCGGTCTTGCCCTTGAAGGCCGGGTCCATGATATCGGCCCAGGTGGTGATATCGCGCCCGACGAGGTCAGGACGGATGCCCAGGGTATCGGCGTTATAAATGGTCGGCACCATGGTGAACCAGCCGGTCTCGCCCTTGGCAAAAGTCTTGTCACCGGGGGCCTCGACGAAGCCCACGGTGTGCGGCGCAGTACCCTGCGCGATGACGCTTTCGGGCAGCAGCTTGCCGGTTTTGAACAGCGGCACGATCTTGTCGTAATAGGTCAGCTTCGACGTATCCATCGGCTGGATCACGCCAGTGGGGAAGACCTTCTTCAAAATCCAGTATTCGATATCGGCAATGTCATAACTGTCGGGCTGGGTCACGGCGCGCTGGGCTGCAGCGTCGGAGTCCGTTGCCGTCATTTCGAGCGTAATGCCGAGGTCGGCCTTGCACTTTTCGGCAATGGCATTGAGGTTCGACACGCCGGTGCCGAACTGGCGCAGGGTGATCGGATTCTGTGCCCAGATGGTGGGGAAGCCGGTGATGGCGCCAGTGCCGATGGCGGCGCCGGCGGCGGCTGCCACGCCGGTCTTGAGCAGATTGCGGCGTGAAATGCCGGTGGTCTTGGTGGTCTCTGTCATAGCCTGATATCCCTGTTTTACTGGCTTAGAGTTAGAAATTGAGCGTGCCGAGGATGATCGCGTCCTCGGCGTCCCAATGCAGGGGCACCGCATCGCCGACCGCGACCGGGGTCGCGTAGAAGGCCTTGTCGGTGATGATGGCGGTGAATTCGGCAATGCCGGCGCCCTCGATCGTCAACTTGATCGTGCCGCCGCGATATTCGAGATTTGAGACGATGCCGGTGAAGCCGAGGCCCTTGACCGGGCTTTCCCCGATCCGGACATGATCGGTGCGGATCGCTGCATCGACAGCAGCACCAATTGGCTTTGGCTCGCCCGACGCAGAAAATGTGCCTCCGCCAATCACCTCAAAGCTGACAAGACCATCGGCCGCGCCGGTGACCCTGCCCGAAATCACGTTGTGATCGCCCATGAAGCGGGCGACGAAGGCGGTGGCGGGGCGCTCGAAAACTTCGCGCGGGCTGGCCGCCTGCTCGATGCGACCATCGCTCATCACCACGACTATGTCCGCAAGCGCCATGGCCTCTTCCTGGCTGTGCGTGACGTGCACGAAGGTGATGCCGAGCTGCTTCTGGAGTTTCTTGAGCTCGGCCCGCATGCGGATCTTGAGGAAGGGATCGAGCGCCGACAGCGGCTCGTCGAGCAACAGCGCTTCCGGGTCGGTGATTAGGGCCCGGGCGAGAGCCACGCGCTGCTGCTGGCCACCAGAGAGCTGTGCCGGCTTGCGGGTGGCATAGGCGTCCATCTGCATCAGCTTGAGCATGTCGAGCGCCCGCGCCCGGCGCGTGGCTTTGTCGATGCCAGCCATCTTGAGGCTGAAGGCGACGTTGTCGACGAGGTCGAGATGGGGAAACAGCGCATAGGACTGGAACATCATCGCCGTGCCGCGCTTGGCCGGGGGCAAATTGGTGACGACGTCCTTGCCCAGAACGATATCGCCGATCGAGACGCTTTCGTGGCCGGCGATCATGCGCAAGGTCGAGGTCTTGCCGCAGCCGGAGGGGCCGAGAAGGCAGCAGTAACTGCCGGCCGGAATTTTCAGGCTGATCGCGTCTACGGCGACAGTCTTGCCGTAAATCTTGGAAACCGAAGCGATATCGATCTCGGCAGCTTTGGACATTCAGCGTCCCCCGTGTGTCGGGCTCTTCTATGCATCCGCCGTGCCAGTTGGTTTTCGGGTAAGCCAAACCTCTGACAATGAACAATTATCAGCATGAGTGAGGACTGTTCTAAAATCAGGCACGTCGTAGGGCTGCTTGTTTGGCGGGCAAATGTCTTCATGAAACGCCAAAATTGTATGCAATCGTGTAGTGATGAGTATGCGACTTTTTCCTTTCGCTCGGCACCGGTTTTTCGTATGGAGGAGCGAAGCTGGTGACCCATGACTCTTGCCGACCAAAGTTTTGCTGCTGCCCCTGTCGTGGAAGACCGCACCGCGATGATCCGGGATCATTTGCGCGACGCCATAGTCGACCGCCGGCTGGCGCCGGGCACCAAGCTCAACGAGGCCGAGGTTGGGACGCTGTTCGAGGTCAGCCGCACTGTGGTGCGCGCGGCGCTGCAGGCGCTGGCATTCGAGGGTCTGGTCAAGACCGAGCGCAATCGCGGGGCCTTCGTTGCCAACCCCTCGCCCGATGAGGCACGGCAGGTGTTCGACTCGCGCCGCGTGGTCGAACCCGGCCTCGCTCGCGCCGCCGCTGCACGCGCCACCCCAGTCGACATCGCTGCTTTCCGCTCCCGTCTCGAGGACGAAAGCCGCTTGCTGAGCGAGCGCGGCCCTAGCGCCCGCCGTGCCGAAATTCACGCCTCGGGCGATTTTCACCTGCTGCTGGCCAAAGTTGCCGGCAATGCCATCCTCGAGCGGTTCATGGAAGAACTGGTGGCGCGCTCCTCGCTGGTGATCGCGCTCTACGGCCGCTCGGGTGCCTCCAGTTGCGGCCACGATGAGCACGCCAACATCGTCAGCGCACTCGAAGCGGGCGATGGTGACACAGCGGCGCAACTGCTGCTGACGCACATCGACCACATCGAAGCCGACCTCGACCTGCGCGCCATGGCCGATTTATCGCTGCACGAAGCACTGCGCGTTCCGGATTGAAACGCAGACGCCGTATCCGCCGCGCCAACTGGGCTGATATCAAGCGCAACAGGGGCCAACTGCGCATTTGGAAATCTTCGGCAATCTTCGGCAATCTAATTAAATGTTTGTGCGCGATCGGCTATTGTTTGAAAGTGCGCCTGGCTGCACATAAATACGCCAACACGCAAAATTGGCAAACTGCTGCTGGCGCTCAGTTTCGTGAATAGGTCTATCGTGTTGTCCTAAAAAGTTACTGGATGGCATTCGATTTCTTCATTAGGCAAATTCGATAATTCTCCATCCTGGCTGATCCGTGATCCAACAAAACCGCTCTTCTATCCTGGCCTTGGCGAGTTTTGGCTTTGTCACGCTTGCGCTCGGCGCCTGGGCTTTGACGCAGGAGACGGAAACCTATCTGTACAATGCCGGTACGGCGCTGACCTCGATCAACCTGCGGCCGGAGGGTGCGCCAGCGGGGCTGGGTATTTCTACCCGGCGCGATCTCCTGCAGGAATGCGATCTGACGTTGCGATCCGAGCAATCGATCGAACTCGCGCTGCAGCCTGAACTCGATTATGCCAGCCTGCGCTCCAAATGTGCCAGTATCGCCCAGTCGATTGCGCAAAACTCGCCGGCGTTTTCCCTGGCTTGGGCCGTTGCCGCTCAGGCAGCGGCGCAGACTAGTGACTGGGACGGCATGAACGAGTATCTCAAGGCATCGCAATTGAGCGGACCCAATGAGCAAACCATCGGCCGGGTACGCTTCGAAGTTGCCGACAGTCATTTCGACAATCTGAACGCCGACGGTCGCAGCCTCTACGACCTGGACCTCGAAATGCTGGTGATGAGTCGAAAGGGCATTCCCTATATTGCGCGCCAATACGTCCTCGACCCCGAGTTCCGTAGCCGGATCACCAAAGTTCTTGAAACCATGAGTCCTGACGACCAGCGTCGCTATGTTTCCACCCTGCGTCGCATGGTGTCGCGTTGAGCGGGGACGTGAGCGGCATCGTCATCAGCTCCCGCAAGTCGTCGCGGAGTGGCGTCAAGGGCGAGGAACTGCGCACGCGCGCCAACAAGTTTGCCTTGTGGGCCACCATGTTCGTGGCCGCCGTCGCGCCACTGCCTCTCGGCAGCAACCGGCCGCTGGCATGGGCTTTCTGGGCCGTGTATTGCGGCGCGATCACCCTGATTTATGCGTTCTTGATGCACCGCAGCCGCAAGGAGCTGCGCATCGGACTCGCCGGGCTTAAATTGCCCACAGCGCTGTTTGGCGTCCTGCTGGCATACATGATCGTCACTGTGCTGCCGATCGGCGGACTGTTTGGCGGCATTCCGATTTATGGCAGAACTGGCCTGATTGCTACGTCTGCAACGATCAGTATCGATCCGGGCGCGACCATCCTCATGCTGTTGCGCCAGTGCAGTTATGGCGTCCTGTTTTTTCTGGTTTTGCAGGTCGCCGCCCACCCTGCCCGTCGCGAAATTGCGGTAAAAATCCTGCTGTGGGTATGCCTGGCCTACGCGTTCATGGGGATCATCGCCCTCTATACCGGCGATTGGATTCTCGGCCTGCCAAAATGGGCCTATCTAGGATCGGCGACCGGGCCATTCGTCAACCGCAACAGTTTTGCCACCTATCTGGCGCTCGGCAGCGTCATCACTGCCGCAAAACTGGCCCGCCATGTCGCGGATCGTGTCGAGCGACACTATGACGATGGCCCGATCCGGCACAACATCAGCTCGATCTTGCTCTACAGCATGACTCTGCTGTTCTTTCTGGCCGTCATCGTCGCCACCCAGTCACGCATGGGCTTTGCCGCGGCGCTGGTCGGGGTTTTCGTGGTGGTGGTCGCGACGGCTGCCCGATCGTCCCGTGCGGCGCCGCTGGTCGTCGGCGGCCTAGTGGTCGGCATCGTCCTGACGGTGCTGGCGTTGTCGCTGTTCGGCGAAGGGTTGTTCGACCGGTTTGGTACTGTGGAGCAATCCAGTATCGGGCGCACCGACCTCTATGTGCAAGTCATCGAGCTGATCAAATTGCGACCCTGGACCGGGTTTGGCGGCGGCAGCTTCGAATTGGCGTTCCCGCTGGTCCACACGCTGCCGGTCAACCTCGATCTGTTGTGGGACAAAGCGCACAACAGTTATCTGGCGCTGTGGAGCGAGCTCGGCTTGATTGGGGGTAGCATTCCCCTGCTGATCATCGCAGCCCTCGTTCGACGCACTGCTTTTGCGCCTGGCGGCAGTCCCACGGATTGGCGATTCCGCGCGATGTCGCTCGGCGCCGTCGCAGTGGCGGCGGTCCATTCGCTCGCGGATTTCAGCCTCGAGATCCAGGCAAATGCCATTCTGTTCGTGATAGTGTTGGCACTAGGCTTGCCGACCACGCCCGAAAAGGGCAAATCCTGACGCATGAAGTTTTTCGACGCTATCTTTGGCAACAAATCGGCAAAGTCAGCCGCATTTGATGACCAGCTGATGATCGATGATTGGCCCGCTGCCATCTATGCGATCGGCGACATCCATGGCTGCCTCGATGAGCTGTTGGCGCTGGAAGCGCAAATCCTTGCGGACGCAACGGCGCCGATCGGCCCAAAACTGATCGTCACGCTGGGCGACTATATTGATCGCGGACCCAATTCGGCAGGGGTTATCGATCATCTGATACGGCCTTTGCCGGATGGCTTTTCCCGCATTGCGCTGGCGGGCAACCATGAGGAAATCCTCATGAATGCCTTGTCCGGCGCCAGCGACGACGCCTGGCTGCAGCTGGGCGGCGTCGAGACGCTTCGCTCCTACGGTATCGATCCGGACCTCTATCGATCTGCCAGATCCCAGCAAAAGCAGATTTTGCTGCAGAGCCACTTCCCAGAACATCATTTGGCGTTCCTGAACAGTCTCGCCGTGAGCCTACAGGTACAGCAGACGGTGTTTGTGCATGCGGGCATAAAACGCGATCGGCCCATGGACCGGCAGGACAAAAACGATCTGCTCTGGATCCGCCGGGAATTCCTCGATGCGGAGCCAACAGACGGCCTGATGGTCATCCATGGCCACACGCCCGTCGAGCAGCCGGAGCTTAGACCGGGCCGCATCGGCATCGATACTGGTGCCTATGCGACGGGTCGATTGACTGCCGTTCGATTGATTCCGAACAACGCGCCGTTTTTCTTCACCACTGCTGTATAAACATCTGCGAAGTGTGATTATGCGTGCAGCGCTCTTTCTACAACGCAGATTGGCAGATATCAGTGAACGTGAAACGCCGTCGGGGATTGTAGTATGGATGAGACTATCGAGCTGCGCGCCATTTTTGGTCTGCTGCAGCGGCAATTTCGGCTGATAGCCGTAACCGTATTGTTGGTCGTCGCCGTGGCCACCTTGGTGGCGTTCTCCCTCACCCCGATCTATTCGTCATCCGCACTTATTCTGGTCGACACGGCGCGCAAGGATCTCCTCGATCCGGAAACCCAGGGTTTCTCATCGGGCAGCGACAGCCCCAAGGTGGACAGCGAAGTAGAAATCCTTCGCTCCAACAACGTTCTGCTCCGCGTGGTGCAGTCTGAGGGACTGGTCGACGAATTGGTCAAAGGTTGGACGCCATCGTTACGCGAGCGCGTGCTGGCGACCCTGCGGCTGGGTGAACTGACCCCGCCTTCCGCCGATGAAGCAGTCACCCAGGCGCTGCAGAACCTGCGCAGCAGCCTCACCGTCCAGCGCGTCGGCTTGACCTATGTCATTTCGGTGCAGGTCCGCTCGCCACGAGCCGCGCGCGCGACCGAACTGGCCAACGCCGTCGCTAACGCCTACGTCACCGAGCAACTGCAGTCCAAGGTCGACAACGTGCTCGCCTCGCGCGATATCATGCAGGGTCGGATAGCCGACGCCCGCCAGAATATCGTGACGTCCGAAGGCGCTTTCGACGCCTATATCAACGACAACATCACCCGTATCGTGGCGGAAACCGGTCGCACCGAACTGGCCACCATGCAGCAGCAGATTGCCTCGCTCTCCGCGGCCAGGCAGCAAACCGCAGCGCTGGCCGATTCCCTGCAGGCCGGTATTGCTAATAACGATATCGATACCATCGTTCGGAACCTGCAGGATGACGCATCGCGGCAGTTGGAGCAGCGCCGCGCCGAAGTGAACAACCAGATCGCGACGGCCGAGCCGGCGCTGGCGGTTGATTTACAGTCGGAACTTGCCAGCATTGACGAGCAGCTGCGTTCGGCCGCGACCACCCAGGTCAACCAGTTGCAGACCCAGGTGGCGCAGAGCCAGGACCAGGAAGAGCAGACCCGGCAGCGCCTGCGCACATCTGCGGTGTCGAGCGGCCTGCCCGCCGAAATCCTGACCGAAATGTTCGACCTGCAACAGGGTGCCGAGCTGGCGCGTTCGCAGTACCAGCGCCTGCTTGGCCTAGAACAGGACCTGGCCACGCGCGCCAGCCTGCAGGTCGCCGATAGCCGCATCGTCTCGCCAGCGCTGGTGGACGAGCGGGCGGTGTTTCCCAACCGTCCGTTGATCCTCACCCTGGCTGCCATTGCGGCGCTGGGTCTCGGTGTTATGCTGGCGTTCGCCTACGAGAACCTCATTGGTGGGTTTACCCGCGAGGAACAGGCTGAAGCCGTGCTCAAGACCAAGGTCCCATCGGCCATTCCGCGCCAGAAGGGCTCGGCCTCGGATATCTCGGCGATGATGCTGAAGTCTCCGCTCTCGGTGTTTGCCGAATCGATCCGCCGGCTTCGCGCCGCCATCGATCAGTCCAAGACCGTGACGGGCGAGAAAACGGGATTTCACAGCCAGGTCGTCATGGTGACCTCGACAGCCCCCAATGAAGGCAAAACCACTATCGCCCTGTCGCTCGCCCGTTCCTACGCGACGTCGGGCCGCAAGGTTCTGCTGATCGACGCCGACTTGCGCAAACCCAGTATCCACCGTCATGTCGGGGTCCAGTCGTCGATCGGCCTCCTCGAATTCTTGAACTCGGATCCGGAGCAGGCTCCCGAAATCTCGTCTATCATCACGACGGATCCTCTATCCAAAGCCATTCTGCTGCTCGGCTCGGGCCGCAGCGGTGTTCCTACCGATCATTTGGTGACTTTGCCGGCTTTCGAGCGCTTGATCGCCTCGGCGCGCCAGGCCTTCGAAGTCGTGGTCGTCGATACGCCGCCCGTAGGACCAGTTGTCGACGCGCTTTATGTGGCCCCCTTGGCGGACAGCGTGGTCTTCGTCACCAAATGGGCCAGCACCTCGCAAATGGATGCCAAGGCCGCCATGAACAGCCTCAAGGCCGCTGCGCCCGACGCACAGTTCTTCGTAGCGCTCAATCAACAAATTGAGTCGCGCATTTCATATCAGCGCAAATACGGGTCTTACTACGTCGAGGCGTAGCCGCCCGAACTGCAATAAGTTCGATCGGCGACCCTGTGCCGATCGGATAGAAAGCGCAGACTATGATGCTATTAGCCCGGTATTCGACCGGTATGGGCATTATGAGGCCGATGAAGATAGCTCTACCCGGCGTTCATCGGTAAAACATCGCCAAATCTAGTGGCCGCTGCCGCCTAGGAATTCTCGCTTCAAGGTCTGCAGGATAATCTTGATGTCGAGGAATATGCTGAAATTTTCGATGTAGTCGAGATCGTAATCGATGCGGCGCAGCGCCAAATCGGCGTCCGCCGTAGGACCACGCAAGCCATTGGCCTGCGCCAGCCCCGTCAGGCCGGGCATGACATGGAGTCGAAGTTCATAGTAGGGCACCAGAGCGCGGTAGTCGCGACCGCCGGCCAACATGCCTTTGACGTGAGGGCGCGGGCCAACCAACGACATATCTCCGCGCAAAACATTCAGTAACTGGGGCAGCTCATCGATACTGGTGCGGCGAATAAAGCGGCCAACTTTAGTGACGCGGACATCGCCATGAGTTGTCTGCTTGATCCCAGTCACATCGGCATAGTCCCGGCGCATCGATCGGAATTTGATAGCGGTGAAGGGCTTACCGTTTTTGCCCTCGCGTTCCTGAAGAAAGAATACGGGGCCACGGCTCTCGAGGACGATAGCCAAGCCAACGATCGTCAATAAGGGCGACAATGCGATAATGGCAGAGGCAGAAAACGCTACATCACAAATTCGCTTAGCCGTAGCCTGCCAGTTAGAGAGATTGGAAGACGGTCGAAAAATTCTCTCCTGGGCCGACCAGATATTTGCGTGACCATTAGCCGGTTCAAAAAGGCCCGCATTGTGGGCCGACAGGCTAGAATCTTTGTGGTTTGATTGTGAGGGCTTAGAGCCTGAGACCATGTCGTCAGCCATCACAAGCTCGCCTTGAAGTTGACGGCCAGAATTTGCCATCCCAATTCACCTCTGTAAATATACTTCAGTACTATATTTTGATCATAATGAGCTTAGATGCGGCGCCAAGCCATTGATTCAACAACTCAGGCAAGTCACCAACGCAAGGCTTACTATTGATAATAAAGAGGTTTAGTAGACGCAGCAATATAACGTCTATCAGGAATTAAAAGACCAGCACACTGTGCGTGCTGGTCAAGCTTTCTACAACGCCATTAACAATTGGTCACTTCGTATAAAAATCACCAACATCACTCAAGAAGGACTAGCAGCTGGTGGAGTTGGCGTTGAGTCAGGCGGCCGCGACACCGCGGGCGCTGGAGTCTGTGTACTAACCGGCGCTACAAAGGTTCCTGGTGGAAGATTTGTCGGCCCGCTTGTCAAACTAGCCAAATTTACCAGACCTCGAGCAGCCAGTCCGGCGCCTTGAGGCGTCGCAGCCACCTCGGCCACAAAACTATTAAGCGCAGACAATGCGCTAGAGGCCGTGACCGTCGTCAGCGTAACGCCGCCAATAGTAATTGGCGCTGGCAAAACTACGTCAACCGACAGAGCTAAAACATCTTTCAAGGCGATTATCGCAAGTTCACACGCGGCTGGGCTGCCGGTTGGGCCACATGCCGTTTCTGCCGCCTGCACCGCGCTGGTTACATCGCCTGCAGTCTGTGCAAAAGCGCCGCTCATGGTGGAGAGACCCAACAAGCCAACGGTTGCGATCGTCAAGAGAGTCTTACGCATGGGGGAAGCCTTCAACATGGTTTCGGTATCGTTGGAGCAAGACTTACACTATTCCATGGTTATTTCAAAGGCAGTAAATTTGGGCCTGAGCGACGATTAGTTGGTCAGTCGCCAGACGATAAACTGCTAGAACTCTGATTAAGCATTTGGTGTTAAAAGGATAACGGACCAGAACGGCATAATGGCCTAAAGTTGCATTTCAACCATTCGTTGAGCGCATGACAGTACAGGCGATCAAAACCAGAGATGCATTTTTTGTAGGACTTATGCCCCGCAGACTATGCTCGTCTAAAAATCTAGTAGCTAATTGCAAAACCTAGCTGCACGAAACACGCACCACATCCAATAGTTACGGCTTCCGGCCGAGCCAGATGTGGTGCCGTTCTCCGCCTTTAGCGCCGCGGGCACGGACTTTTACCTCTTCGACGGCAAAACCTGCGCTCGCGAGTCGCTTGGTGAACGGATCGCTCGGGTGCGAGGACCAGACGGCAAGCACGCCGCCGGACGTCAAGGCCGTGTAGGCCCGGCGCAGGCCGCGAGACGTGTAGAGGACGTCGTTGGCATCGCGCGTCAGTCCCTCGGGACCATTGTCGACATCAAGCAAGATGGCATCATAGCGGCCCGGAGTGTTCAAGAGGCTGCCGACGTCGGCTTCGACGATAGTCAGGCGCGGATCGGCCAGGCTGTCGCCAAACACTTCGGCCATCGGACCGCGGGCCCAGGCAACGACGGCGGGCACCAGTTCGGCCACAGTGATGCGGGCGTCGGCGGGCAGAATAGCCTCGGCGGCGCGGAGGGTGAAACCCATGCCCAGCCCACCGATCAGCATATGCGGCTTTTTCTTGTGCGCAATGCGCTCCCAGGACAGGCTCGCCAGCGCCTCTTCGGAGCCGCTCATCCGGCTGTTCATCAGTGAGGTCGCGCCGGCCATGATGGAGAATTCGCTGCCGCGACGCATCAGGCGCAAGTTTCCCTCCCCGCCCGGCACGGCGGCGGTATCGAGCAGGGTCCAGGGGGTTACGGCCATGAGTGATCTCGCGCAAAATGACGAAGGCCGGCCTGTTGGGCCGGCCTTCGCAGCATAAAGTGGACGGGCTTAGCGCTTGTTGAGCAGGCCCCAGGCGCCGGTGACGGTCATGGTCGCCAGAGCCATCTTGAGGATATCCCAGACGATGAACGGCTGAACCGCCTTGGCAAAAGCCGATGTCACGACATTGGCCTGATCGATCCATTGGGCCTGGCCAGCCATGATGAGGAGCCAGGCAAAGCCTAGCACGAGCAGGACGGCATCGCCGATCAGCATGGCCGAGAACAGGGTAAGCGGCTTTCCGGATGCGCCCTTGTCGGCGGCAAAGCCGACAATTGCTGCCAGCACTAAGAAGCCAAGCAGGAAGCCGCCGGTCGGGCCGACGAGGTAAACGAGACCGCCGCCGGTGGCGAACACGGGCAGTCCAAACGCGCCTTCGAGCAGGTAAAGCGCGACGGTCGCGACGCCTATGCGCAGGCCGAAGGTCGCGGCCAGTGCAGCAATGGCAAAGCCCTGCAAGGTCACCGGAACTGGCCATACCGGCACGTTGATCTTGGCGCAGAGTGTGATGAGCAGCGTGCCGAGCACGACGATTGCGATATTGGATGCCAGCTTGGCGACATCGCCCTTGGGCTGATAAAGGCCAAGGAGGGTGTTCGGCGTGGTCAATGTCACGGCCATTTCATACCTTTCTTCGATGCTTACAATCGGCGCTTGAGCACAAATCGCGCTTCAGGCTTGCCGCTAGTTTTCTGGTAACTTTCTTATTCTGGCTCTCCGATCATGGCAATGGCTACCCAACTCGTCTTCGACAGGCAATTCGACCCGCAGACCGGAGACGCCATAGTGGTCGCCGATGGCCTGGTGCGCGTCACGGCACCCAATGGGGGCCCGTACACATTTACCGGGACCAACAGCTTTGTCGTCGGGCACCAACGGGTGGCAGTGATCGATCCGGGCCCTGACAAAGTGGGTCATCTCGATGCGCTCGTGCGCGCCATCGCTGGCCGGCCGGTCGAGGCGATCATCCTGACCCATACGCATCGCGATCACAGCGCGCTGGCACGACGACTGGCTGATCGCGTTGCTGCGCCATTGTGGTTTGGCGGGCGTCATCGGCTGTCGCGTCCGTTACGGCCGCTCGAGCGCAATCCGCTCAAGAAATCCTGCGACTGGGACCTTGTACCCGACGTGACCCTGGTCGATGGACAAACGATCAGTGCCGGCGATCTCGAGCTGGTGGTGCATGCAACGCCGGGCCACTGCGCCAATCATCTGGCGTTCGGATTGGGCGATCTATTGCTGAGCGGCGATCATGTCATGGGCTGGAACTCGACGCTTGTGGCCACGCCAGACGGATCAATGGCCGATTATCTGGCGTCGCTGGAGAAAATCATTGCCCTGCCCTACCGGATTTATAGTCCAGCGCATGGCGGACCGATCGCCGACGGGCGCACTTATGCGAAAGCGCTCCTGGCACACCGGCACATGCGCAATATGCAGGTGGTGGATGCGGTCCGGGCCGGCGCCCGCTCGATCGGCGCAATCGCCGAGGCTATCTATCCGACCCAGCCATACGCTGTGCGGCGCGTGGCACGGATGACCATAGCGGCGCATGTCGAATATCTGGCCGGGAGAGATTTGCTATCCGTATCGCCCGGATGGCTCGGCGATCGCATAACGCCTAGCCCGACGGGGGCGTGACTGGCTCGGCGTCGGGCTCGATCTCGACCGGCTGGTTGGCATTGGGATTGTCGCGCAGCAGGATCGTCACGGCATCGTCGAGCGCGGTGAGGAAGAGCTCGATGCGCTCGCCATTACTGCCGAAATCATGCGGGGCATTGAGCGAGGCGGAGCGCATGTCGACCTTCGCGCTCGTAGCATCGCCGGTCACGCGCAACACGGCCTCTTCGCGCCAGCCCGGCAGCGTCATGATCTGGGCATTGAGCTGACCAACACCGCCCTCGGGCGTCGGTGCACGGTCGAGGCGAATGTCCCAGCCGTTGTCTTCGACCTGCCGTTTGATCACCTCGTAGGTTTGGGCGGCGCCGAGCGGGTAATCCCGACTCGCTACATTGGGAAAAATCGTCGCGATCGTTGCGGCGGACAAAAGCTTGGGTGGCGGCATGGCGGCGGTGCCGGGCTCGAACATCAGCGGCAACAGGCCCCGGTCAGTCGTCGCAATGTCGGTAACAGGCGGATAGTGCAGCGCCAACGCCGTATAATAGCCAAAAGGCGCAACGCAAAGGGCACCCAAAAGCAGACCCTGCAGCGCCTTGCCCCAGCCTTGATCGCCGCTGAACCACAGGCGCACCAGGGCGACGAGCGCCACAAGGACCGCCAGCAGCGCAACAAGCCCGGCGGCGCCGGCAGCCGCCAGGAACACATCGCCGACAATCAGTTGCAAGCGGTGCAGCAGAACCGAAATCAGCAACAGCGGCACGGCGACGCTGCCCAGCCGGTGCGCCCAAATGGCCGTTTTCGAGGTGCGGATCAGAATGCGCAAGGTCCGGCCCTGGTCAAGTGAGGCTACAAGTCTAGCGGCAAACTCTTGCGCGACCTTGAAGAATTGGTCGCGCCGGGATCAGCGCAATGATTTTAGGGATAGAGTCGCGCACTGGTCCAGCCATCCGGCGTGCGGGTAAATCGGAAGCGGTCATGCAGGCGGAACTCACCATCCTTCCAGAACTCGATGCTGGTTGGCACAATGCGATAGCCCGACCAGTGGCTGGGGCGCGGCGCTTCGGCCTCGCCGATCTGGGCAGTAAGGCTCGCGACTTCGCTCATCATGGTGGCACGGCTAGCGACAGGGCGGGATTGCCTGGAGGTCGCCGAGGCAATGCGGCTGGATTTGTGACGGCTGGCAAAATAGGCATCGGCCTCGGCAGCGCTCACCGGCTCCACAAGGCCGCGCATCCGCACCTGGCGGCGCAGCGACTTCCAGTGCATTACCATAGCGGCCTTGGGATTATCGGCCAGCTGAACGCCCTTGGCGCTCTCGAAATTGGTGAAAAAGCAAAAGCCGCGCTCGTCCCGGGCGTTGAGCAGCACCATGCGCACATCGGGCAGGCCGTCGCTATCGACAGTGGCCAACGCCATGGCGTGGGGGTCGTTGGGCTCGGCCTCCTTGGCGAGGGCAAACCATTCCTCGAAAATGGCAAACGGGTCCATGGCGCTGCGATCGCTGTCATCAAACAGGCGTTCGGTCAGGGTCTGCAGCATTTCATGACATCCTTGGTCGCGGCGAACTGGACAAGCGGGGGGCCCATCGCCATATAGGGCTGCATGACCGGGCGACGCAACGCCCCCCCACACTTTGAATGGACAACATGCGCGATCCTTATACCGTGCTTGGGGTGCCACGATCGGCCAGCGAAAAGGACATCAAGTCCGCCTATCGCAAGCTGGCCAAGAAGTATCACCCCGACCAGAACCCGGATGATCCCTCCTCGCACGGCAAGTTTGCCGAGGCGACCAATGCCTATGACCTGCTCAACGATGCCGACAAGCGGGCCCAGTTCGACCGCGGCGAAATCGACGCCAATGGGCAGCCCAAATTTGCCGGCGGTTTCAACCCGGGCGGCTTTGGCGGCGCCCAGCGCGGCCCGGCCCAGGGCGGTTTTTCGGCCGAGGACATCCTCAAGGAATTCATGAACGGCTTTGGCGGCCAGCAGCGCGGTGGCGCTGGCATGGGCCGTGGCGCTGCCGGAGGCGCGCAATGGGACCCGTTTGCGGGAGCCGCAGCGGGTGGCGCTCCCGGTGGCCGGAGCGGCAAGGGCGAGGATATCGTGGTCAACGCCACGGTGTCGCTGGAAGACGCTCACAAGGGCGGATCGATTCCGGTGCGCATGCCGACTGGCAAGGTGCTATCGGTCAAGCTGCCCGAAAAGCTCGAAGAGGGCCAACAGATCAGGCTCAAGGGCCAAGGCGCTGCCGGGCTTGGCGAGCCGGGCGATGCCCTGGTGACCGTGCGGTTCGAGAAATCCAAGCAATTCCGGCGCGATGGCGCCGATTTGCGAACCGATGTGCTGATCACGCTGTATGAAGCCGTGCTCGGCGCCAAGGTGCGCGTGCCGACGCTCGATGGCTCGGTGGAGCTCAATCTGCCCGCCGGCATCGATACCGCCAAGGCGCTGCGCCTTAAGGGCAAGGGGCTGTATGGCGCGGGCGATCTTTACGTGAATCTGCGCGTCGTACTGCCGCCCGGTGGCGATCGTGAACTGGAGGCCCTGGCCCGGTTCATGCAGGAGCAAAAGCCTTACAAGGTGCGGGATTAGTCGGCCCGGCTTCACCGCTCTTTGGATCAGGTGAAGCCGCTAGCCTCGTGGTGCGGCAGCGCGCTCCAGGCGGTCGTTGATGGCTTCACCGAGCCCGTAGTGCGGGATCGGCGCCACGGCGATGGTGCCTACTTGTGCCGCATCCAGTTCGTGCAGCATGGCGAAGAGGTTGCGGGCGGCTTCGCGAAGGTCGCCGGTTTTGGAAAGATTGCGCATAACGCCATCGAATCCCGGAGCTGGCCCAAAGCCCAGATAGGCTTCACCAGCCCTAGGTTCGGCATTCAGCCGCATCAGTGCATTCGGCGCATAATGACTGCTCAGCATGCCCGGCGCGGTTATGGCGGCGTCGGCCTCGGCCAGTTCGATCGTGACACCCAGCGCCTGTTCGATATCGCCGCGGGCAAGAGCTCCGGCGCGCAACTGGATCAGGCGATCGCCGTCGACGCGGATAATGGTTGATTCGACGCCTGCCTGGCAGGGCCCGCCGTCGAGCACGGGCACAGTACCGGCAAAGCCTATAATGACCTGTTCGGCCGTCGTCGGCGAGAGCTTGCCCGATGGATTGGCCGATGGTCCTGCCAGCGGGCGGTTGACAGCGCGCAGCAGTTCGAGCGCCAGCGGGTGGTTCGGCACCCGTAGCCCGACCGTATCGAGACCGGCCGTTGCCACATCGGCCAGACCATTGCCGGGACGCGCTGGCAGCACCAAGGTCAACGACCCGGGCCACAGCGTCGCCAACCGCAGGGCCAGCGGGGAAAATTTCGCCAGCGTCTGCGCCATCGCCAGATCGGCGCAATGCATGATCAGCGGGTTGAAGCGTGGACGCCCCTTGGTCTCGTAGATCGACAGCACCGCGTCAGCATTGGTGGCGTCACCCCCCAGGCCATAAACCGTTTCGGTGGGGAAGGCGCAGACCTGCCCGGCGCGCAGCAGCGCCGCAGCCTCGGCAAGCGTGACGCGGGGAGCCCTCGGTATGGCAGGGTTTGGATGCATGGGGTTTGTTTGACAATGACGCGGGGGCGCGTCAAGACGGGATGGACTATCCCCCGGAGACTTTCCCGCGTGACCACGCTGCTTGTCAGTCAGCCGAACTTTGCCGATCACGTCACCCCGCAAGGTCACCCCGAGCGCGCCGACCGCATTCGTGCGGTCGAGGATGCGCTGGCGCGTTCCCGCTTCGACAAGCTGATCCGTCGCGACGCCCCAACAGGGGATCTGCTGCTGGCCGAACTGGTGCATGACGGGCGCTACCTCGAACGCCTGCGCCAGGCGCGCCCCGCCGAAGGCATCGGGCAGATCGATGAAGACACCTTTATTTCAGCCACCTCGCTGGCGGCCGTCGCGACCGGGCTGGGCGGCGCGCTCGCGGCGCTGGATGCCGTGCTGCTCGGCGAGGTCGACAACGCCTTCTGTGCGATCCGCCCGCCAGGGCACCACGCCGAAATCGCCAGGCCGATGGGATTTTGCCTGATCAACACCGCCGCCATCGTGGCGCGCGAGGCGCAGCGCAAATACGGCGCCGAGCGGATCGCCATCATCGATTTCGACGTGCACCATGGCAACGGCACAGAGGATATTTTCAAGGCCGACCCGACGGTGTTTTACGCCTCAAGCCACCAGATGCCGCTGTATCCCGGCACTGGCAGCCCCAAGGAAACCGGCGTCGGTAATATCGTCAATGTGCCGCTCGACGCCAATTCCGACGGCGCCAGCATGCGCGACGCCTATCTCACTCGTATCATTCCGGCGCTGATCGATTTTTCGCCGGACCTGGTGGTGCTGTCCGCCGGATTCGATGCGCACGAGCGCGATCCGCTGGCGCAGCTCAACTGGCAATCGAGCGATTATGGCTGGCTCACCGGCAAATTGATGGACGCCGCCGAGCGCAGCTGCGGCAACCGCATTGTGTCGCTTCTCGAAGGTGGTTATGACCTCAAGGGACTGGCCGGCGGGGTTTCCAACCATGTGGCCGTACTGATGGACGGCGCCGTGGGGCGCCTCGACGACTAGGATTTTTGCCATGGCCGACAATGACGACATCAAGACCCTCAGCTTCGAGGCGGCACTCGCCCAGCTCGAGGAAATCGTCGGCAAGCTGGAGTCCGGCCGCGCACCGCTGGCCGAATCGATTGCGATCTACGAGCGCGGCGAAGCCCTCAAGGCGCATTGCGAGACGCTGTTGCGGACTGCAGAGGCGCGCATCGAAAAGATCACCCTCAGCCGGGATGGCAAGCCCACCGGCACCGAACCGCTGGACGCATAGCGCCTCATGACACCCAGATCGCTTCGTAATTTCCGCATCGTGCTGTGGGCGCTGGTGGCGGTCGTAGCGATCGGCGCGACGGCACTCTACGTGTTGCGGCCCCCGGCCCGCCCGCTTGGCGTCACCGGCCAGGAGTTCGCGCTCAATTCGACCAAGGGCGGGGCGTTTACCCAGGACGAATTGCGCGGCACGCCGAGCCTCGTGTTTTTCGGCTTCACCTTCTGCCCCGATGTGTGCCCGACGACGTTGGCGGAAACCACCGCCTGGCGCTCCGAACTGGGCCTGACCGACCAGGATTTGCGCATCATCTTCGTATCGGTTGATCCCGAGCGCGATACGCTGGCCATGGTCAAAAGCTATGTCGAGGGCTTCGATCCCTCGATTGTCGGCCTCGTCGGCAGCAGCCTCGAGCAAACCGAAAATGCCAAGAAAGCCTTTGGCGTGTTTTCCGAGAAAGTCGGCGACCCCGGCGATCCGTATTATCTCGTCAACCACACGGCGCTGACCTTCCTTGTCGACGCCAATGGCACTTTCGAGGGCACCATCGCCTATGAGGAAGACCACGACACGGCGCTGGCCAAGGTCAAGCGGCTGGTGGAGGGATGAGCGAGCGCATTCGGCTCGATCTGGCGCTTGAGCAGCGCGGCCTGGCGCCCAGCCGGGCCCGGGCGCGCGACGCGATCCTGCGCGGCACTGTGACCATCAACGGCGTCACTGCCGTCAAGCAGAACCAGATGGTGGGCAAGGACGACGTAGTAACGCTGAGCGATCCGGCGGCCAATTATGTTTCCCGCGCGGCGCTCAAGCTGGTGGCGGGACTGGATGCTGGCGCCATCGACGTGACCGGCAAGGCCTGCCTCGATATCGGGGCCTCGACCGGCGGTTTTACCCAGGTGCTGATGGAGCGCGGGGCGGCGCGGATTTATGCTGTCGACGTCGGGCACGACCAGTTGCACCAACGCCTCAAGGGCAGTGACCGGGTGGTCAGCATGGAGGGCATCAATGCCCGCGATCTGACCGCCGAAATGATCGCCGAACCGGTCGATCTGCTGGTGTCCGATGTGAGTTTCGTGTCGGTGATCAAGGTGCTGGGTCCCCCCTTGGCCCTCTGCACCCCGACAGCCGACGCCGTCATCCTGTTCAAACCGCAGTTCGAAGTGGGCCGCCGCAATGTCGGCAAGGGCGGCATCGTCTCCGATCAGACGGCGATCGAAGCGGCTCTCGCCGAGGTCATCGCTTTCATGGCCGAGCATGGTTTCGCGCATCGCCACTCGGTCGCGTCCCCAATCGCCGGGGGTGATGGCAATGTCGAAACCGTTATGGTGTTTGCGCGTACCATCTAATGTTTTCCGGCGCAGGCCGGCCCCACGAGGAGCCCGGCATGACCGACGCTGACGACGACTATGTCTATGACGAACAGACCGGCGAATGGCGCCCGGCATCGGAAATCGCTGCGTCCACCGCAGCGACCACTCCAATGGTGGTCGATTCCGCCGGCACGGTGTTAGCCGATGGCGACGCGGTGGTTTTGATCAAGGATCTCAAGGTCAAGGGCGCCGGCCAGACGCTCAAGCAGGGGACGGTGATCAAGTCGATCCGGCTCACCGATAATCCTGAAGAAATCGACTGCCGCCACGACGCCATAAAGGGCCTGGTGCTGCGGACGGAGTTCGTCCGGAAGCGTTAGCGCGGGAGAATACCCCCACCTAGCCTCCCCCTGGTAGGGGGAGGGACCGATCCAGTTTCAGGCATGATCTTGATAAACACCGGCTGAATTCCTCCCCCTATCAGGGGGAGGCGAGGTGGGGGCTCTTAGTTTCGCACGAACCCCATCG
>Ga0247806_10000400_pt1 | contig 27849 bp, 31 predicted proteins | sample UWRJL059202B1_FD_179935 | JGI IMG/M metagenome (GOLD analysis project Ga0247806, IMG submission 179935) | Plant litter microbial communities from Arlington Agricultural Research Station in Wisconsin, United States - UWRJ-L059-202B-1 | ecosystem: Environmental > Terrestrial > Plant litter >... | reverse complement strand
CGCGCATCGAATATGTGCGGGCAGCGGTGGCGGTTGGCTCATCGGATGGTCGCATTATCACGCGCCACATCCTGCCCAACGTGCTCAGCCACGTCATCGTCGCCGTCACGCTGTCGGTGCCGTCGGTGGTGCTGCTCGAAAGCTTCCTCGGGTTCCTCGGCTTTGCCGTCAAGCCACCGCTGATTTCCTGGGGCCTGATGCTGCAGGACACCGGCTCGTTCTCGGTGATCGGGTCCTACCCGTGGATCCTGAGCCCCGTCATCTTCGTGCTGATCACCGTCTTTGCGTTCAACGCGCTCGGCGATGGCCTGCGCGACGCCATCGACCCATATTGAGAACCAGGCCCATGACCGATACCAAGCACCAGCCTGTTTCCGACACCCGCCACGACCTCGGCAGCCACGGCCGCGAACTGATCCTCGACGCCCGCCATATCGGGGTAGATTTCAAGGTCGAAGGCGGCACCGTCAACGCCGTGCGCGACGTCTCGTTTCAATTGCACAAGGGCGAAACCATCGCACTGGTCGGGGAATCCGGTTCGGGCAAGTCCGTGACCGCCCGCACCCTGATGAAGCTGTTGACCAAGCGCGCGACCATACTGCCGCAGTCCAAAATCACCTTGTCGGGTCAGGACGTGGTCGGGATGAGCGAGCACGCGATGCGCAAGCTGCGTGGCAATGACATCGCGATGATTTTCCAGGAGCCGATGAGCTCGCTCAATCCGGTCTACACTATCGGCCAGCAGATTTGCGAAGTGCTGCACCTGCACAACAAGATGAGCCGCAAGGCCGCCATGGAAAAGGCCGAGGCGCTGCTCGCCGAAGTGCAGATTCCCGATCCCGGCGCGCGCCTCATGCAGTATCCGCACCAGCTATCGGGCGGCCAGCGCCAGCGCGTCATGATTGCCATGGCACTGGCAAACCGCCCCGACGTGCTGATCGCGGACGAGCCCACGACGGCTCTCGACGTGACCGTGCAGGCGCAGATTTTGAACCTGATCAAGGATCTCAAAGACAAATACGGCATGGCGGTGATCCTGATCACGCATGATCTGACCGTGGTTCGCCAGTTCAGCGAATATGTCTATGTCATGCAAAATGGCCGGGTGCAGGAGCACAACGCCACCGAAGCGCTGTTTGCCAACCCCACCCATGCCTATACCAAGCATTTGCTGGCCTCCGAGCCCAAGGGCACGGCCCTGCCGCTGGCTGAAGGCGCGCATGACACCGTGCTCGAAGGCAAGAACGTCAAGGTCAGCTTCACCCTCAAGCGCGGCGGTTTTTTCAAGCCCGATTTCTTCGAGCTCAAGGCCGTCGACAATCTCGACATCAAGCTGATGCGCCACGAAACCCTTGGCATCGTGGGCGAGTCAGGGTCCGGCAAGACGACGTTCGGGCAGGCCCTGATCCGGCTGATTAATAGTCAGGGCGGCGAGATCTACTTCGATGGCGAGCGCATCGACACCAAGGATCGCGCGGCCATGCGCCCGCTGCGCAGCCGCATGCAGATCGTGTTCCAGGACCCGTTCGCCTCGCTCAACCCGCGCATGTCGATCGGCCAGATCATCGAGGAAGGCCTGATCGTCAACAATATCGGCGACGGGCGCAAGGATCGCAGCGATCGCGTGCGGCAGGCGCTGCGCGATTCAGGCATGCCCGACACCATCCTTAGCCGGTTTCCGCACGAGTTTTCAGGCGGCCAGCGCCAGCGCATCGCCATCGCCCGGGCCATTGCGCTCGAGCCAGAATTCATCCTGCTCGACGAGCCAACGTCGGCACTCGATCTGTCTGTGCAGGCCCAGATCATCGACCTGCTGCGCAAGCTGCAGGACGAAAAGGGCCTGAGCTATCTGTTTATCAGCCACGACCTCAAGGTCGTGCGCGCCCTCTGCCACCGGGTCATGGTCATGCAACACGGCAAGATCGTGGAACAGGGCCCGGTTGCCGACGTCCTCACCAATCCCCAAACCGAATACACGAAGCGTCTTGTCCGCGCTGCGTTTGAAATAGCTGCCTAGGAGCATTTTTATGGCAAACCCCAAGATTACCTTTATCGGCGCCGGCTCGGCCGTGTTCATGAAGAACATCGTCGGCGACATCCTGCAACGCAAGGCGCTGAGCGGCGCTACGATCCGGCTGATGGACATCAATCCGACCCGGCTCGAAGAGAGCGAGATCATCGCCAAAAAGCTGATCGCCACACTGGGCGTCAAGGCGAGTGTCGAGACGTTCTCCAACCAGCGCCAGGCGCTGGACGGCACCAATTTCGTCGTCGTCTGCTTCCAGATCGGTGGCTACGAGCCCTCCACGGTCGTCGATTTCGAAGTGCCCAAGAAGTACAATCTGCGCCAGACCATTGCCGATACGCTGGGCGTTGGCGGCGTCATGCGCGGCCTGCGCACCGTGCCCCATCTGTGGAGCATCTGCGAGGACATGCTGCAGGTGGCGCCCGACGCGATCATGCTGCAATACGTCAACCCGATGGCCATCAACACCTGGGCGATCGCGGAAAAATACCCAACGATCAAGCAGGTTGGCCTCTGCCACTCGGTGCAGGGCACGGCCATGGAACTGGCGCTCGACCTCGAAATTCCATACGAGGAAATCCGCTACAAATCCGCCGGCATCAACCACATGGCGTTCTATCTCAAGTTCGAGCACCGGCAGGCTGACGGCTCCTACAAGGATCTGTACCCCGAATTGCTCAAGGCGTATCGCTCGGGCAAGGCGCCCAAGCCGACCTGGAATCCGCGCTGCCCCAACAAGGTTCGCTACGAGATGATGACCCGTCTCGGGTATTTCGTCACCGAGAGCTCGGAGCACTTCGCCGAATACACGCCCTATTTCATCAAGGAAGGCCGCGAGGACCTGATCGAGAAATTCGGCATTCCGCTGGATGAATATCCCAAGCGCTGCGTCGAGCAGATCGCCAAGTGGAAAAAAACCTCCGAGGACTACAAAAAAGCCGACCGCATCGAGGTCAAGCAGTCCAAGGAATACGCCTCGTCCATCGTCAACTCGGTGTGGACCGGCGAGCCTTCGGTGATCTACGGCAATCTGCGCAACAACGGCGTCATTACCAATCTGCCCTACAACGCCGCCGTCGAAGTGCCGTGCCTCGTCGACGATAACGGGCTGCAGCCAACCTATATTGGCGAATTGCCACCCCAGCTGGCAGCCCTGATGCGCACCAATATCAACGTGCAGGAACTGACCGTCGCTGCGCTGATGACCGAAAACCGCGAGCACATCTACCACGCGGCGATGATGGACCCACACACCGCGGCCGAGCTCGATCTGGAGCAGATCTGGAACCTGGTCGACGACCTCACCGAAGCCCACGGCACCTGGTTGCCCGAATGGGCTCGCGGTACCCGCAAGCAGCGCGTCGCGTAATCCGCGGCGCACCTCCTCCCCTGCTTCAAAAGCGGCCCCGATGTGAAAGCATCAGGGCCGTTGGGGTTTTGGGGGTTAGAGGATTGAGCAATCAGACCGTTGAAATTGCCAGCACTTGAAGGCACAGAGCTAGTCCGGAGCAATCAACCTAACGCTAGGAAAATAGGTCGCGTAACGACGTCGATCACGGGTTAACAGGGACATCCCTGTCGCCGCTGCGTGGGCTCCGATGAAGAAGTCAGCCAGCACATTTGTTCTGGCACCGCCTTGCCTCCGATAGCGCAAGAATGCCTTGCCTGCCAAAAACAAAGCGTCGCGCGGGATTTCCTCAACGCGCAGGCCGATGCCGCCGACCATCTCATCCAGATCTTCGATGCTGTCATACCCAGCAGCCAATTCAGCGTAGATTACGCCGTTGATAGCAACTGGACCTAGTGTGGCGGCTTCGATCAATCGGCTTTCCGACCATTCTGCCCAATCCGAGTCATCATTCACCAAATCAAGAACGACGTTGGTATCGACCAGTATCACGTGTCGTCTCGCAAAAGCGCCATGATCTCATCTGTGGACAGGCCCTTACCAGCATGGCCCCGGAAGCGACTGAAACGGCTTTGAACCGGCTCAGATCCATCCTCGGTGTCGACCTCGACAACAATGTTTCCATCGGCGTTCAGGCGAAACTTTATTTTGCTGCCTGGCCCAATACCGAGGTGATCCCGGATTGGCTTAGGAATGGTCACCTGGCCTTTGCTCGTCATCGTCGTGCTCATACGAACCTCCGTATTACCACCTCTAAATACGGTATTACTTCGCAGCTTTCAACCAAAAGAAACGGGCGCCGCAGGGGCGCCCGGTAAAGTATCGATGTTTGAAAAGCCTAGTGGTGGCCGCCGACGACTTCGCGGAGTTCTTCGACGGAACGGACCTGTTTGCGGGCGGCGCCTTCCCAGTCGATGGTCTTGACGGTCGAGCGGGCAACGCGTTCGCGTGCCGCTGGCACTGCGTCGGCGTATTGTGGCAGCCACTGGGCCTGCGCCACGACCATCTCGTCGACCATGGCCCAGACCTCGTCGGGCGTGCAGATCGCGCCGACCAGCGGGTCATGCAGCACGGCAAGCTTCAGCGTGTCGATGTTGCCGGTCATGGCGGCTTCGACCGACAGGCGCTGCACCGAAACCGACACCGAACACGTTGCGGCGCAGGCGGTCGGCAGGGTGATGCCTTCGATCATGTTGATGCCGAAACGGTCAACGTAGCCGGGGCTTTCGATGATTGCGTCGTCGGGCAGATTGGTGATGATGCCATTGTTGCGACGGTTGAAATGGCCGCGATAGGGACGGCCGGTTTCCATCGCTTCGATGATGTAGCTGGCGTGTTCGCTGGTGCGCTTGTGTTCGGAAAGGGGCTTGTTGGCCTGTTCCTTGAACACCGGAAAATCGGTTTCGAACCAGTTGCGGCGCTCGGTGGAATAGCGCAAGTAACCGCCGGTTTCGCCGTGGATCCAGTCGCTCATGTCGATCCAGCGATTGATCTCGCCGGGACGCTTGCGGTACCAGGGCAGATATTCGCTGAGGTGGCCGTTGCTCTCGGTGGAATAGACCCCGAAGCGCTTGAGCACGTCGATGCGCACTTTTTCCTGCTGGGAGTAGACGGGGTGGGCCTCGAAGCCCGCAAGTAATTCATCCGCCTCGATTTTCCGGCCCTTGGCGCGGATATCGATGTACCAGGTCTGGTGGTTGATGCCGGAGCAGACGTAGTCGAGTTCGTCATCGCGAACGCCGAGCACATTGGCGATCTGATGGGCGCCATGCTGCACGCCATGGCAGAGGCCGACAATGTTCACGCCGCCATACATATCGGCGGCCCAAGTGTTCATCGCCATGGGGTTGGCGTAGTTGAGGAACAGCGCGTTCGGCTCGGCTACTTCCTTGATATCCTTGCAGAAATCAAGGATTACCGGGATGTTGCGCTGGCCATAAAGGATGCCGCCAGCGCAGATGGTATCGCCGACGCACTGGTCGACGCCGTACTTGAGCGGGATCTTGATGTCGGTGGCGAAGGCCTCTAGCCCGCCAACGCGGACGCAGGACATGATGTAGCGCGCGCCGGTGATGGCGGCGCGGCGATCGGTGGTGGCGGAAACCTTGGCCGGGAGCTTGTTGACCGAGACGATGGTTTCGACAATTTGCTTGGCCATGTCGAGGTTTGCGGCGTTGATGTCGGTCAGCGCGAACTCGCAATCGACAAATTCAGGCACCTTGAGCAGGTCCGAAATCAGCGTCTTGGTGAAGCCGATCGAGCCGGCTCCGATGACTGTAACTTTGAATGACATGGCGTTCCATCCGATGCAAAAGTGTTGACACAGTGCTAACCGCGAGAGCGGGTACGTGCTATAGAAAGCTTGTGCGAAGCCGGGTAATTTTGTGCTCATAGACTTGATCGATTACGGCCATAAGGTGCGCCGGCTGGAATTGCCCAAAAATGGCTTGCCATTGCATTGCATGGCGATCAGCGCCGGCTATGAGCAACGCCGCAACGAAGTCTATTCCTGGGATGGGTTGCAGCGCGGAACGTCGCCGTTTTTGGTGATCCAGCACACGCTGGTTGGCGAGGGGCGGCTCGACTATGCCGGGGTGCAGTACCGGTTGACGCCGGGGCAGACGATGGTGCTGTCCATGCCGCATGCGCATCGCTACTGGCTGGAGCGTGGCGGCGACTGGCAATATTTCTGGATGGTGCTCAATGGCCGCGAGGCACTGCGGCTGGCGCGCGAGATCATCGATACCGCCGGACCGGTCAGCAGCTTTGCGGAGAGCGTCATCGACCGGCTGGCGGCGGCCTGCCTGCTGCTGATCGACAAGCATGAGATGACGCCGGGGGAGGCATCGGGAGCCGCCTATTGGGCGATGACCGCGCTGCATGACGGCGTGTTCGGCGCCGACAGCGTGCCACAGCTGGCACTGCCCACGGCCATCGCGCGGGTCGTAGCCCATATCGAGGCGCATCTGGCCCGTCCGCTGCAGGTGGAGCGCCTGGCCGCCATCGCCGAGATGAGCCGGGCGCATTTCGTGCGCCAGTTCACGGCGGCTACCGGCATGGCGCCGTCCGAGTTCGTTTTGGCACGGCGGCTCGAGCATATCGAGCGCCTGCTGCTGGCGACCGACATGAGCGTCGTGGCCATCGCACAGGCCTCGGGCTTCACCGACGCCAATTACCTGGGCAAGGCGTTCCGCCGCCGACGGGGCATGGCGCCGCTGGAGTATCGGGCGAGCGGCCGGTTGGCGGCGGGCGCTTGAGGCCCTTGCTGCGCGAGCCCAAAAAGCGCAAAAGCGCCGCGTTGACCTTTAGGGCAAGTGCATGACCAATCCTGTCACCCAAGACCGACGCCATTTCGAGGATCTGCGGGTGGGGGAGCTTATCGCGCTGGGGCGGGTCACCGTGACCAAGGCGATGATCTTCGGCTTCGCGCGCGAGTTCGATCCGCTGCCGTTCCATCTCGACGAGAAGGCCGCCAAGGCAAGCCTGCTGGGCGGGCTGGCCGCCAGCGGTTGGCAGACCGGGGCGCTGAGCCTGCGCTTGCTGAACGACGCGTTCCTGTCCAAGATTGCGTCGGCAGGGAGCCTCGGGTTCACCAACCTCAAATGGAAAGCGCCGGTGATGGTCGACGATACCATCGGCGGCACGGTGACCATCGCCGAATTGCGCCGCTCCGACAGCCATCCGCAATGGGGCATAGCCAGTCTGGATTTCGATATCCGCAACCAGAAGAACACATCGGTGATGACCATGCGGCTGGCCAATCTGGTCGAGCTCCGGGATGCCGCGCCATGACGCGCTGGTTCGAGAACATCGTGCTGGATGAAGTGTTCGACTTGGGGGCGCACATTTTCAGCGAAAGCGAGATCATCGCCTTCGCCAAAGCCTACGATCCGCAATATTTCCATGTCGATCCGGCGCTGGCAGTGCACAGCCATTTTGGCGGTATCGTCGCCAGCGGCTGGCATACGGCGGCGGTTGGCCATCGCAGAATGGTCGATGCGCTCGACGCCGAGGAGGCGCGGCTGCGGGCTGCCGGCGAGACGCCGGGCGTCTCCGGCCCCTCCCCCGGCGGCAGCAAAATCGCCTTCGACAGTCCAGTGCGGCCTGGCGACACAATTGCCTACACTCTGAGCGTTTATGACAAGCGCCTGTCCAATTCGCTACCCGGCTGGGGGCTGCTGTTCAATCGCATGACCGGCATCAACCAGCGCGGCGAGCACGTCTATCTGTCCGAGTTCGTTGGTTTCTCCAAGCTGCGCGACTATCGGCCAGATTTGAAAACCAGGGCCGTGCTGGCCTTGCGAAAATTGCCGCTTATCGGCGGTTGGCTCAAGCGCCTTACTTGAAAGCGTCACGGCTTGGCTGCACTATCGAATGATGCGCCGAATCGCCCTGACCGCCACCATCCTTGCCTTGTCCGCCCTGCCCGCCTTGGCCCAGAACGCCGAGGGCAACTGGGGCTGTCGCGACGCCACGAGCGGCAAGGCAGGTGTCTTGACCATCTACGGCAGCGTTTACGGCTTTGCCTCGACTGCGATCGGCGACAAAAGCTCGGGCACGGGCACGATCACTTCCTATGAGGATGGCGTGCAGTTCAACGATGGCGGGCTGAAATCAGCGCGGTCCATCGCAGCCGGACGGATCATTGCCGACCCCACCTATGGCCGGGCGATCCAGCTCGAAACGTCAGATGCAATCGTCATGCTGTGCACCCCACACTAGGTCATGTGTCCAGTTGGTCATAGCGGGCTGCAAACGGTCGTATTCTGCGCTTCCGGTGCTCACGTACAGACGTACGCTCCGCTCCGCTGCTCAAACACGGCCATTTTCGCCGCGCTCTGACTCAACTGCCCACACAATTTAGCGCTTAACCCCGCCATTCAGCCGCCTGGCACTCGCCCTGCAGAGACTTTTCAGCCCCAAAAAAGCGACAATGTGCCGCGCGGGGTTGAACTTTTTTGCGAATGCGGCATTTTAGGGATGCGGCGCCGGGCCCCTCTGGCGAGAGTGACTTATACTCTCGTGATGTCGGAGCTGCTCCAAACTCTCATGGAGATGCCCGGCGATGGATTCGCTCTTTGCCGCCCTATCGGGCGATTTTTTAGGTACACCCGTCTATTTTTGGGTCGCGTTCATTACGATCGTGATCGCCCTGCTGGTTTTCGATCTGGGCATCCTGCACAAGGATGAGCACGAGATCGGCGCCAAGGAAAGCCTGACGCTATATGGCTTTTATGTTCTGATTGCCCTCGCCTTCGGCGGCTGGGTCTGGTGGCAGCGCGGCGCCGAAGCCGGGCTCGAATTCTATACCGGCTATCTGCTCGAACAATCGCTGGCGATGGACAATATGTTCGTTATTGCCACGATCTTCGGCTTCCTCGCCATTCCCCGCATCTACCAGCACCGCGTGCTGTTCTGGGGCATTATCGGCGTGATTCTGTTCCGGGCCGTGCTGATCGGCCTCGGCGCTGCGATGGTCAACCAGTACAGCTGGATCCTGTTCTTCTTTGGCGCTTTCCTCGTGTTCACCGGCATCCGGATGTTCAGCCACAAGGACGAAGAGCCGAACCTTGAAGACAACAAGATCTATCAGTTCATCTCCAAGCGCTTCCGCGTCACCAAGGAGATGCATGGCCGCAATTTCACGGTAAAGCAGCCCGATCCCAAGACCGGCAAGATCGTCACTTGGCTGACGCCGCTGGCCGTGGCCTTGATCATGGTCGAGGCCGTCGATCTGGTCTTTGCCGTCGACTCCGTGCCGGCCGTGTTCGCGGTGACGCAGGATACGTTCATCGTCTACACCTCCAACATCTTCGCGATCCTGGGGCTGCGCTCGCTGTATTTCGCCTTGGCCGCCGCGATGAACCGCTTCCGCTATCTGCAGGTCTCGCTCGCCATCATCCTGGTTTTGGTGGGTATCAAGATCTTCCTGGTGCCGCTGCATATTCACATCGACACGCTGCTGTCGTTGCTGGTGACGCTTTCGATCCTGGCCGGTGGCATCATCTTCTCGCTGTGGAAGACCCGCAACGAGCCCGACATCAGTGCGGTCGATCACCCGGAAACGGGCAAGCTCGAACCGTAAATTCAAACGACAAGCGGGCGCCCACTGGGCGCCCGTTTTGCATGTAAAGCCGTAGTGCCCAGTCTTGCCGCAATTGCGGGATAGCCAGTTGGGCAAGACATTGTTCGGGAGACGAATATGGGCCACATCAACACGATCGTATTCGACTGTGATGAACCGGCAAAACTGGCGGCGTTCTGGACGCATTTGCTGGATGGCTATCAGGTTCGCCAACCGAGTGACGCACAACGCGCCATTACCGAAGCCCTGGGCCTGACCGCGGAAAGCGAAGCGACCGTGATGCTCGATGGACCAGGCCCCTCGATCTGTTTCCAGAATGTCGAGGGGCAGCGCCCCGACAACAATCGCGTGCATTTCGACATCGCCGTCAGCGACCGGGCGGGGGACGTCGAACGGCTGGCTGCCGCAGGGGCCGAGCCGGTCCGCGTGTTGCCCACCTATACGGTGATGCTCGATCCCGAAGGCAACCAGTTCTGCCTGCTTGACCGGGAACGCGAAGCGGCTGCCGTCGCGGCCTGAGATTTACTGACAGGCTCTGTCAGGACGGCTGCCTAGGATCAGATCATCGATCGATCCGAGGAGACCAAGCCGATGACGCTCATAGCCACTTGCCATTGCGGCAACACCAGCATCACCCTGCCCCGCCCACCGGTGAAGGCGGCGGAATGCAATTGCACGTTCTGCAGCCGGACCGGCGCGGTCTGGGGCTATTTCAAGCCGGGCGAGTTGCAGATCGCGGCGGGCGACAGCGACAAATTCTATTCGGCCAGCGGCCCCGCCAACGAGCATCATTTCTGCAGCCATTGCGGCATGCAGACCTGGGGCGTGTCGCCGGACTGGGCGTCAGCCTACAATGACGACGGCACGCCCAAGAGCGACGATCCCAATGCGCTGCCGGAGGGGAAGATGTTTGCCGTCAACCTGCGGCTGATCGAGGATTTCGACTGGGGCAGCGTGACGGTGCACAAGATGGATGGGCGGAACAGCTGGTGAGCGGTCAGAGGTGTAGAGCCCCAACCTAGCCTCCCCCTGGTAGAGGCCATCGGTGCAATAGCGGCCCCCACCTAGCCTCCCCCTGGTAGAGGGGGAGGGACCGATCGGGGTTGGGGCGCGATCGGAGCTTGGCCACCGGGCGGTTCCTCCCCCACTCATGGGGGAGGTTAGGTGGGGGGTTAGCCCCGATAGATCAATGTCCGTCGAACGACATCAGGGCCGAGACCGCGACGCCTTCGGCCTTGAGCTTTTCGGCGCCGCCCAATTCCGGCAGGTCGATGACGAAGGCGGCGTGGTCGACGTGGGCGCCGGTGCGGCGCAGCAGGCTGACGGCGGCGATAGCGGTGCCGCCGGTGGCGATCAGATCGTCGACCAGCAGCACGACGTCATTGCTATCGAGCACGCCGGCGTGGATTTCGATGGTATCGACGCCGTATTCGAGGGCGTAGTTCTGGCCGATGGTCTGGCCCGGCAGCTTGCCCTTCTTGCGGACTGGAATAAAGCCGACGCCCAGCGCGATCGCCACGCCGGCGCCGAAGATGAAGCCGCGCGCCTCGATGCCGGCGACGTGGGTGATGCCGAGGCCGCGGTATTGGCTGGCGATGCGCTCGATGCTGTCCTTGAACCCCTCGGGGTGTTCGATCAGCGTCGTGATGTCGCGAAACAATATGCCCTTCTTGGGATAGTCCGGAATCGTGCGCACAAGGGATTTGAGGTCGAGCAGCATGGCCACCTGGATTGGAACGTGAAGAGTTAGCGGGACCGGTTGCCGACCAGATGGCGAGCCACGACGCCGGCATTGTAGGCGACGTGGCGGGTCACGTTGATCGCCGTCTCGCGGGCCTTGGGATTGCTGGCGACGGCGATGATGCCGGCCCGGACCACGGGATGGCGTGTCATGGTGACAGCGGCGCCGACCATAGTCACGGCGATGCGGATGGCGGACATTGCAGCTTCCCTGAGCAGTGATTTGGCAATGCTAGCATATTGCAGCCGCCAGACAAATTGGCAAAGCCGTGAAGAGCGTCGGTTTTGACGCGCAGCAAAAAGGGCCCGCGAAGGGCCCTTTTCAAAACTCGGGTAGTTCGAGCCTTAGTGCTCGATGCCGGCCCAGATGCGGCGCTTGGTGACGTACATCAGCCCGGCGAAGACGAACAGGAACAGCAGCACCTTGAAGCCGGTTTCCTTGCGGGACACGAGGCCCGGCTCGGCAACCCACATCATGAACGATGCCACGTCGTGCGAGTACTGCTCGAGGGTCAGCGGCACCGCGGTCTCGCCTTCGGCCACTTCATAGGTGATCTGTTCGTCGGACAGCGGTGGCGCCATGCCGATGGCGTGGCCGGGGAAATAATCGTTGTAGTATTTGCCTTCGGGCAGCACGAACGGCTTGCCGCCCGATTGCGGGGCATTCTCGGGGACTTCCTCGTGATAGCCGTTGAGCAGCGCATGGATATAATCCGGGCCGCCTTCGGAATAGCCGGTGAAGTAATTGGTGATCCACCACGGGAAGGCATCGGTGATGCCGCGGGCCTTGGCCAGCACCGAGAAATCGGGTGGCAGGGCGCCGCCATTGGCGTCCCGGGCATCCTGCTCGGTCGCGAACGGCGATGGCCAGTGATCGGCCGCCACGGCCTTGCGGGTGCCGGTGGCAGATGTCGGGTCGGCGACTTCGTATTCGGCGGCGAGCGCCTTGACCTGCTCTTCGGAGAAGGCGGGACCGCCCTCTTCGGTGAGGTTGCGGAATGACAGCAGGCGCGCGCTGTGGCACGACGAGCAGACTTCGCGGTAGACCTGGAAGCCGCGCTGCAGCTGGTTGCGGTCATAGGTGCCGAAAATGCCGGCGAACGACCAGCTTTCCTTTTCGATATGCGGCGCCGAGTGATCCTGCGCCATGGCCGGGGCGGCAAGGCCCAGAGCCAAGGCCAGGACGGCAAGGATCGTTTTGGTGTTGATCATGGTCATCATTCCCGCCTTCACGCGTGCGCCTTGCCGAGAACGCTCTCGGAAATGCTGGTCGGCAGGGGCTTTGGCGTCTCGATCCGTGACAGCACGGGCAAGATGACAAAGAAATGGAGGAAGTAATAGGCCGTACAGACCTTAGCGAGCGTCGTGTAGGGCTGCTCGGCCGCCTGGGCACCGAGATAGGCCAAGGCGATGAAGTCCAGCACGAACAGCGCATAGAACCACTTGAACATCGGGCGGAACATGCCGGAACGAACCTTGGAGGTATCGAGCCACGGCACCACCAGCAAGGCCACGATGGCGAGGCCCATGGCGATAACGCCGCCGAGCTGGGAATTGATGAACAGCACGTTGAAATCGATGGCGCGCAGGATGGTGTAGAACGGCAGCAGATACCATTCCGGCACGATGTGGGCCGGGGTGACCTGCGAGTTGGCCTGGATGTAGTTATCCGGGTGACCGAGGATGTCTGGCGCGAAGAACACGAACCACGCGAACGGGATCATGAACAGCACCATGCCGTAGAGATCCTTCATCGTGTAGTACGGATGGAAGGGCACGGTGTCGCGCGAGGATTTGACGTCGACGCCGGTCGGGTTGTTGTTGCCCGGCACGTGCAGCGCCCAGATGTGCAAGACGACGACGGCCGCGATGACGAACGGCAGCAGGTAATGCAGCGAGAAGAAGCGGTTCAGCGTCGGATTGCCGACCGCAAAACCACCGCGCAGCAGCTGCAGCAGGCTATCGCCAACGAGGGGAATGGCCGAGAAGATGTTGGTGATGACGGTGGCGCCCCAGAAGCTCATCTGGCCCCATGGCAAGACGTAGCCCATGAAGGCGGTCGCCATGGTGAGCACGAAGATCAGCACGCCGAGGATCCACAGGATCTCGCGGGGGGCCTTGTACGAGCCGAAGAACAGGCCGCGGAAAATATGGATATAGAGCGCGGCAAAGAACATCGAGGCGCCAACCGAGTGGACCGCCTGGATGATGCGCCCGCCGTTGACGTCGCGGCGGATATGCTCGACCGAGTCGAAGGCCAGCCCGACGTTGGGGGTGTAGTGCATCGCCAGGATGATGCCGGTGACGATCTGCACGCCGAGGCACATCACGAGGATCGCGCCGAAGGTCCAGAAGTAATTGAGATTCTTCGGCGTCGGGAAGTCCATCAGGTGCTCTTTGGCGAACCTGACGACGGGAAGGCGTTCATCGAGCCACTTTTCAGCGGCGTTGCCCGGTAGATAAGACGAGTGTTCTGACATCGGTTTCCCCAACTAGCCGATCTGGACCAGCGTATCGCTGATGAATTCATAAGGCGGCACCACCAGATTTTTCGGTGCTGGGCCCTGACGGATGCGGCCGGCCGTATCGTAGTGGGAACCATGGCATGGGCAGAACCAGCCATCGAAATCGCCCGATTGCCCGATCGGCACGCAACCAAGGTGCGTGCAGTTGGCAATCATGATCAACCAAGGCTCGTGGCCCGGCTTGGTGCGCTCTTCGTCGGTCTGCGGGTCCTTGAGGTCGCTCAGCGGCACAGCCTGCGCTTCGGCAACCTCGGCGGCTGTGCGATGACGCACGAACACCGGCAGACCGCGCCAGGTAATGGTCACGGACTGACCTTCCTCGATGGCCGACAGATCGAACTCGATGCTGGCCAAGGCCAAGGTCGAGGCATCGGGATTGAGCTGGTTGATCAAGGGCCAAACTACGGCGGCAGCGCCAACCGCCCCGACCGCTCCGGTGGCGACGAAGATGAAATCCCGCCGTGTCGTTGAATTATGAGCTTGCGTGGCCAAGATCCCGTATCCCCGTACATTCGCTTCAGACGCGGCCGGCTTAGGCGAATTGCTCCACCGATAGGCGGAATCATCAGCCGTCCGCCCTCAAGCGGCCCGTCAGTCAGGGTCCTTTTTGCACTGTGGCAAGAACTTGTCCAGTGATCCACGCGGTGACAAGGATCAACTGCGATACTATTACCCACCAGTCCCGGCAAACCGGCGCCCTGCGCACCCCATGAGAAGAAAAAGTGATGTCCGTCGATCTCGCGCTCTACCAGCCCGACATAGCCAACAATACCGGCACGCTGATCCGGCTGGGCGCCTGTATCGGCACAACGATCCACATCATCCACCCGACTGGGTTTGCCTTTTCGGCCAAGACACTGGCGCGGGCGGGGCTGGATTACCTCGATCATGCGGCTGTCGTCGAGCATGACAGCTGGACGAGGTTTAACGCCTGGCGCCTCGAGCAGAACCGCCGGCTGGTGCTGTTGACCACCAAGGCCGAGGCCTCGGCCTATGAAGTTCAGTATGAGGCCGACGACATCCTGATGGTGGGCCGTGAAAGCGCCGGTGTGCCGGACGAGGTGGCGGCGGCCTGCGACCTCGCCATTCGCATTCCGATGCGTCCCGGTTTGCGCTCGATCAATGTGGCGCTGGCCGCGACACTTATACTGGGCGAGGCAAAAAGGCAGACCGACGGGTTTACAGGGCTCCAATGACGGTTCATTTCACTTCTCCCATGACACTCCCAGACGATATCGACATCAAGCAATCCACCGCCCAGGCCTGGTTCCGCGCGCTGCGCGACCGGATCGTGGCGGCGTTCGAAACCATCGAAGCCGAGGTGCAGGGTCCGCACGCCGACCGACCGGCGGGACAGTTCGAGATCAGCCCGTGGGATCGCGCGGCTGGCGGCGGCGGCGAAATGGGCATGCTGCATGGCCGGGTGTTCGAGAAAGCAGGCGTGCATATCTCGACCGTGCACGGCGAATTCTCCGAGGATTTCGCCAAGCAGATGCCGGGCACCGAAACCGGCGCCAAATTCTGGAGCTCCGGCATTTCGCTGATCGTGCACCCGTGGAACCCGCACGTGCCAGCGGTGCATATGAATACGCGCATGATCGTGACCGGCAAGCAATGGTTCGGCGGCGGCGCCGATCTGACGCCGGTGCTCGATAACCGCCGCACCCAGACCGACCCGGACACGCTGGATTTCCACGCCGCTATGCAGGCAGCCTGCGCCAACCGGCCCGGCGTCAATTACGAGCGCTTCAAGGCGCAGTGCGAAGAGTATTTCTTCCTGCCGCACCGCAACGAGCAGCGCGGCGTCGGCGGAATCTTCTACGACCACCACAATAGCGGCGACTGGGACGCGGATTTTGCCTTTACCCAGGCGGTGGGCGAAGCGTTCCTCGGGATTTATCCGGAATTGGTGCGGCGCAACTTCGAAAAGCCATGGACCGAAGCCGAGCGCCACGAGCAATTGGTGCGGCGCGGGCGCTATGTGGAATTCAACCTACTGTATGACCGGGGCACCATGTTCGGCCTGCGGACGGGGGGCAACGTCAATTCTATCCTTTCCTCGATGCCGCCCGAGGTACGCTGGCCCTGAGTCCAACTGACTCAGTGTCCGAACAACCAAGAGGTCTGGCATGGGCCTGACGTCGATCCATATTGCCGGTTACCGCTCGGTGCGCTCGATCCACTTTCCGGTGCGGCAATTGTCGGTGCTGGTCGGGGCCAACGGGGTCGGCAAGACCAATCTCTATCGGGCGCTCGAACTGGTGCGGGCGGCGGCGACCGGCGAATTCGCGCATGATCTCGCACGCGAAGGCGGATTGGCGTCGGCCATGTGGGCAGGCGAACGCAAGGCCACCGACAAGCCGCGCCTGACGCTGAGCGTCAGCCTCGACGAGATTGGGGGGCCATCCGATTACGGTATCGAGGCGGGCCTGCCCAACAGCTATGAAATCGAGCCCGGCTTCCCGACCGTTACCGACGCCGCCTTTGCCGACGAGGCGATGATCAAGAGCGAGAAGCTGACGCTCGAGGCGCGGCGGCCGGTCGTGCTGATGGAGCGCAAGGGCCCCTCGGTCTGGGCGCGCAATGCTGACGGCGCGCGGATGCTGGCCGACGAGCAATTGCTGCCCAGCGAAACCGCCTTGTCGGAGCTGCGCGGCTATCCAGAGATCGACGCGGTGCGCCAGACCATTGCCGGCTGGCGGTTTTTCCATGGCTTTCGGACTGACGCCGATTCGAAGCTGCGCCAGCCCTCGCTGGCCATCACATCGCCCATGCTCAACGCCGATGGATCAAATCTCGCGGCGGTGTTCGCGACGCTGCGCCATATTCGGGAAGACAGCACCGAACTCGATCGCGCCATCGCCGACGCCTTTCCCGGCGCGCAACTCAACGTGCCGCCACCGGGTCGCTTTGCCAGTTTCAGCCTGCGCTTTCCCGACATGCCGAAGCGTGATTTTGCCGCCAACGAGCTATCGGACGGCACGCTGCAGTTTTTGGCGCTGATGGGTGCGCTGCTGGCGTATCGGCTGCCGCCGCTGATCGCGCTCAACGAGCCGGAAGCCAGCCTGCACCCCGATCTGCTGCCGGCTCTGGCGCGGATCATCGCAAGGGCGGCGCAGCGGACGCAGGTCTGGGTGGTTACCCATTCCACGGTTCTGTCGGACGCCATCGCCGCAGAAACCGGCACATTGCCGCGCGCCGTCATTCGCCAGGACGGCGGCACCTGGCTCGAGGGACTGAACCGGCTGGGCGCCTTCATCGACGATTAGGCAACCCTTGAGCGCGCGATACGTTAATTTGAACGCACATCATCAAGGGAGACCAGAGATGAAACGCTTTGAATCGGGTACGTTGATCCCCGGCGCGACATGGCACACGGAGGCCGAGAGCGAGGCCGAAGTGGTTCGCCGCGCGGTTGAAAACCTCAGAACATTGCATGGCGAAGAGGCGATCCGGCCGGAGATGATCGAGCGGATCAAGGCCCGCATCGTCGATGTCGAGAGCGACGCCAAGCCGACCAGACACTAGGCTTTTACGAGCAGCAGCAGATCGGTTTTGCCAAGGGCAAAGCCACTGTCGATCCAGGCGCGTTCGAGGCGCTTGAGTTCAAGACCCAGAGCCGGTCCCGGTTTGATGCCGAGGCCGGTTAAATCATGTCCGGTCACCGGGAATGCGGGCACCACGATTGCGGCAAGTTCGCGGGCGGCTTCGGCCAGGCGCGCCGGGCCCCAGTGTTCGCTCGCCGCGACCAGCGCCAGCGCCTCGACCGCGATTTCGCCATGACGGTAGGCTGCTTCGCCCAGCTGACCATTCGATACTAGCGCTGCCGCCTTGAGCGTTTGCCGGGCAGCATTGGCCAGATCGTTGGAGAGCCGCCAGCGGGTTTGCAAGCCGTCGATGTCACCCAAAAGCGCCAGACGCGTGGCGACGGCGCGGCCACCGATGCGTTCATAATTGCGCAGCTTATCGAGACTGGGCGCATCGCACTGGATCAGCCCAGTAGACGCCATGGCCGTCAGGGTCTGGGCTACAGCCGGCAAAGCCAGTATGCGCAGCATTTCGGCGCCGATCCGCTCGGCCGACAGATGTCCGAGAGCCGCAGCGGCCCGGGTACAGGCGGCGAGGCCGTCGCGGTCGAACCGCTCGCCGCCATGGCTGGCTGAAAACCGGAAGAAGCGATAGACGCGCAGACCATCCTCGGCGATACGCCGATCGGCATCGCCGATGAATCTGACGCGCTGGTTGAGCGCGTCGTCGAGCCCGCCGAGCGGGTCGTACAGCGTGCCGTCGGCACCGCAGTACAGCGCATTCATCGTGAAATCGCGACGCTGCGCGTCCTCGATCCAATCGGTGCCGAACACCACGCGGGCGTGCCGTCCATCGGTTTCGGCGTCGCGGCGCAACGTCGTGACTTCGGCGAGCGTAGCGCCGAGCTTGAGCGTCACCGTGCCATGATCGATGCCAGTCGGATAAAACGCGATGCCGGCGGCGGTGGCGCGGGCAATGACCTCGTCGGGCGTGAGCTCGGTTGCCAGATCGATATCGGGATTGTCGCGCGACCGCTCAAGAATGGTATCGCGCACCACGCCACCGACGGCGCGGGTGCGGCGACGCGCGCCATCGAGCGCCGCGAAGATGGCCTGGGTTTCGGGGCGGGTGAGCCATTCGGCTGTGGCGAGTGCGGCAAGGCTCATGCCGCGGCCTCGTCCAGCGCCAGATCGCGGAAGCGGCGCGTCAGATTGGCGGTGATGCCCCAGATTCGGTGGCCATCGTGGTCGATCTGCCAGGTGCGATGCTCGGCGCCACCGCGTGAAATGCGGAATTCGCCATAGGCTCCGGCTTCCAGAATGCGCTGCAACGGCACCTCGAACACCGAATGCACCTCCCCCGGATTGGGCACGAACGGCCCACGCGGTGTCACCGTGGCGACGACCGGGGTGATCAGATAATTGGTACCGGTGAAATAGGTCGGCATGAAACCGATAACGCGCGCGTCGGTGTGGACCAGCCCCACTTCCTCGTTGGCCTCGCGCAGGGCGGCTGCCGCCACGTCGATGTCCGACGGATCGACCTTGCCGCCGGGAAACGCCACCTGCCCCGAGTGCGAGCGCAAATCGGGCGAGCGCTCGGTATAGAGCACCGTGACGCCCTCTGGACGCCGGACCAGCGCGATCAGCACGGCGGCAGGCACCGGCGGGCGGGCGAACGGGCGCTCGGGCTTCCAGTCGGGCACGAGGCTCGACGCAGGCGGCAATGCCGGCGGAGTGGGCAGGAGGCGAGTGGCCAGGCGCGCGATGATGGCGTCGTCGGACGGCAAGGAGACACCGGTATTGATTGCGGAAAGCACAAGCTTAGGGGAGAACGCGAAGTAGCGCACGTGGTTTTGCGAAGCACCACGTGCGATTTGAAGGGCGGTAATTCTAGCGCTGGAACGCGGCGATCGGGCCTGACAGCGTGGCCGCCAGCGTCTTGTCTTCGGCATAGAGCAGCACGCGGCTCGGATCGACTGGGCCGGGGAACTGGATATTGCCCGGCGTCGTCGGCTCCCAGCCGAGCGGGCAATAATAATCGCGGTCGCCGACCAGCATGACGAACTTGCCTTCGCCCCGCGCCAGGGCGCGTTGCGTCACTTCGCGGGCCAAGAGCTTGCCGGCGCCGAGCTTGCGGAAGCCGGGGTGGGTAGCCAGCGGGCCCAGCATATAGCCGTTGATGCCGCCGATGCTGATGGGCGTCATCCAGACCGAGCCGCAGGCGGTGCCATCGACTTCGGCGATCAGGCTGAGGCTCTTGTCGATCGGGAAACGCTCGCGAATGCGAAATGCCGTGCGCGCAAAGCGGCCAGGACCGAAGGCCACGGCCTGCAGATCATCCATGAATTCGTCGTCGGCAGGCGTGGCTGGCCGAACGGTAGGCGTGCGCGAAGACAGAGGAGCGGCGGCGGCCGAAGCGACAGAGGTCATGCTGGATATCCGCTAAATTTTGCGTAGGACAAACGGGGCGCCTCCCATCGGGGCACCGCTCAGGGACCGCTTACGGTCGTCGTGTCTGTCGCAAAACTTTTACCATCTTGGGCGCCTCCGCGCCTGGAAACCGCATTAGCACCACGCTCACCGCGCGTAAACAAAAACTCATGAGCCGAGCCCCCCGGATATGCAGACGCACGGCGTCTGTGTTCAAAATGCACAACACTTCGTTGTGCGAGGTAAGCCTTATCGTTCCAGGCACCGCCCGCTATGTGTCAGGGTAACGAAACGCGCTGCCGGCATAGTATCGCCGGCAACAGGTCAGCACGATGACAGAAAGGGTACGATCATGGGTCAATTGATCGACGGAAATTGGTCAACCGAATGGTACGACACCAAAAAGACCGGCGGCAAATTCGAGCGCAGCCAGGCGGGCTTTCGCCATTGGGTCACCGCCGATGGCAGCGCCGGACCAAGCGGCGACGCCGGGTTCAAGGCCGAGGCGGGGCGTTACCATCTCTATGTGTCGCTGGCCTGCCCATGGGCGCACCGCACGCTGATCTTCCGCAAGCTGAAAAACCTCGAAGAGCTGATTTCGGTCTCGGTGGTGTCGCCGCGCATGCCCGACGAGACCGGCTGGAGCTTCGATGAGGCCACCGGCTCGACCGGCGATGCGCTGTTCGGCAAGGACACGCTGTGGCGGGTTTATACGCAGGCCGTGCCCGACTACACCGGCCGCGTCACCGTGCCCGTGCTGTGGGACAAGCAGACCGGGCGGATCGTCTCCAACGAAAGTTCGGAAATCATCCGCATGTTCAACTCGGCCTTCGACGAGCTGACCGGCAACACCGACGATTATTACCCCCAAGACCTGCGGTCCGTCATCGATCCGATCAATGCGCGGGTTTATGACGACATCAACAATGGCGTCTACAAATCAGGCTTCGCGACGACGCAGGAGGCCTATGGGGGCGCGGTGAACAAGCTGTTCGCAGCGCTCGACTGGGTCGAGGGCATCTTGGGCGAAACGGCGTATCTGACCGGCGACAGCGTCACCGAGGCCGACTGGCGGCTGTTCACCACGCTGGTGCGGTTCGACGCGGTCTATGTCGGGCACTTCAAGTGCAACATCAGCCGCATCGCGGACTATCCCAATCTCTCGCACTATCTCAAGGCGCTCTACGAAGTGCCCGGGGTCAAGGAAACGGTCGATCTCGACCACATCAAGACGCACTACTACTGGAGCCACCTCACGATCAATCCGACGCGGGTCATTCCGGTCGGGCCAGATCTGGAATTCGTGAAGTAATTTAGTACCCCCAGATATCCCTTCGCGGCGCGTTGTCGAAATATTCGTCGATGCGCTGCGAGGTGGCGGGCGTCACCTGCTGCGGCAGGGCCTTGCGGTCGAACCAGCCGATTTCGGAAATTTCGCGATCCGGCTTGCGCTCGAAGACTTTCTCGCTGGCGGTGGCGACGTAGAACGCCACGTGATCGCGGTCGGTGACCGGGCTGGCGTTGTGATACATGCCGAACAGTTTGAGCTCGCCGGTGACGCGATAGCCGGTTTCCTCCAGCACTTCGCGCGCCGCGGCCGCCGGCATGGTCTCGCCCGGATCGACGCCGCCGCCGGGAAACTGCCAGCCGGGCACATAGGTGTGGCGGATCAACAGGACCATATCGCCATCGACCACCATGGTGCGGGTGCCGAGCGTCATCCGGTGAAACGTGCCCTTGAGGGTCAGGAACACCTTGGAGATTAGCTGCTGGGAACGATTCATCTGCATAAAACATCTCTCTTTGGCGCCATGGGTAGCAGAGGTTTGATCGGTACTAAATTGCGCGAATGGCACATTGACCGTTTTCTTGGGGCCGTCATTCTGGCATTACGGCGGCAATGATCACCCTTGCCCATATTTCCGATATCCATTTGTCGCCCATGCCGCACATCGCCTGGAGCGATCTGGTCGGCAAGCGCATCACCGGTTTCCTCAACTGGAAGCTCAAGCGCAACGAAGAGCTGAACAGTGAAACGCTGGCCAATCTGGTGGCCCATCTCAAGGCTCAGGGCGCCGATTTTACCGCGGTGACCGGAGATCTGGTCAATCTTGCGCTCGATGTCGAGATGGATCGCGCCGCAAGATGGCTCGAGGCGCTGGGTCCTGCCGACAAGATCGCGGTCTGCCCCGGCAATCACGACGCCTATGTGCCCGGTGCTCTCGAAGTGGCGCAGCGCGCCTGGGGCGACTACATGATGGGGGAGACGCTCGACGACGATGTGTTCCCCTTCGTGCGGCGCATCGGCGAACTGGCGATTATCTCCTGCTCCAGCGCCGTGCCGACAAGGCCGTTCCTGGCGATCGGACGGTTCGACGAGAAGCAGGCCGAGCGGCTGGCGAAAATCCTCAAGACGCTGGGCGAGGCGGATTATTTCCGCACGGTGCTGATCCATCATCCGCCCAATCCCGAACTGCAGCACCCCTCGTTCGGGCTCAAGGGCAATCGGCTGTTCCGCCAGGTCATCGCCGAGCATGGCGCCGAACTGGTGCTGCACGGTCATACCCATCGCTCCTCGATCCACTCGATCCCCGGCAAGGGGCGCGAAGTGCCCGTCGTCGGCGTGGCGGCGGCCAGCGCGGCGCAGGGCGGCACGCTCGACGATCCGGCGCGCTATAATCTGTTCCGCATCGAGCGCTCCGGCGAGGGCTGGAGCTGCACCATGCGCGAATACGGCTTCCAGCGGCTGGGCAGCGAGATCGTGATGCGGCTGCAGATGCGGATCAGCTGAGGGCTGACAAGATTGCCGACGGCCCTACTCCCGCCATGCCGGCAAATCACCTATATGGGAATGACCTTCCCGCGAGTGCATAAGCTTTGACCGACCAATTCCTGATCGAGCGTCCGACTTTCGATAGTGCCACCGGCAGGGCCGAATTCGCCTATGGGCTGGCGGGGATGCGGTTCGTCGAAACCCTGGTGCTGCCGGCGGGCGCCGATCCAGTCGCTGCGGACAGCCCGGCTTTTCGCAAGCTGTTGGACCTCACCGCGATCGTGCTGGGCGTCAGCTACTTCAAGCTCAAGGCGCCGTTCGAGATCGTCGCGCCCAATATTGCGCTGAGCGAAGCCGAACGGGCATTCGCCATCGATGTCTATGAAAATGGCCTGGGCGAATTCTACGCCCGCAATAATTTGATGCGCTTCGGCAAGCTGTCTATCCATGCGCCGCATGATGCCGGGATAGCGCGCGTGCCTGTCAGCCTGCCCAACCGCACGCTGCTGCCGATCGGCGGCGGCAAGGACTCGCTGGTGAGCGTCGATCTGCTGACCCACACCGGGGTCGACTTCAGCCCATTTGCGGTCAATCCCAAGGGACCGATCCTGACTTCGGTCGACACGATCGGGATCGCCCCGGTCTATGTCACCCGCACGCTCGATGCCGAAATGATCCGGCTCGGCAAGGAGCCCGGCTATTACAACGGCCACGTGCCGAGCACTGCCATCAACTCGATGATCGCGGCCCTGTGCGCCCTGCTCTACGGCTATAACCAGATCGTGCTGTCCAACGAGCGCTCGGCCAGCGAAGGCAATGTGCAGTTCGACGGGCGCGAGACCAATCACCAGTATTCCAAGTCGCTGGGCTTCGAGTTGCTGATCGCGGCGATCCTGTCCGACGCCACCGGCGGGTCGCTCAAATATTTCTCGCTGCTGCGGCCCTATTCGGAAGCCCGCATCGCCTCGCTGTTCAAACAGGAAACCAAGTTCGACCACGTATTTTCCAGCTGCAATCGCAATTTCCGGCTGGCCGGGCACGATGGGCCATTGTGGTGCGGCGAATGCCCCAAGTGCCATTTCGTGTTTTTGATCTTTGCGCCCTTCATGGCCAAGGACCGGCTCTTGTCGATCTTCGGACAGGATTTACTCGACAACCCGGCCAACGAGGCCTCGTTCCGCGAACTCGCGGGGCTGGCCGGGCAAAAGCCCTGGGAATGCGTCGGCGAAATTCTCGAGGCTGCCGCCTGCCTTTACACGTTGACGCGCCATGCCGACTGGCACGAGGCCGCGGTCGTCAAAGCGATCAAGGCCGATCTGCTGGCCCAATACGGCGAGCCCAAGCTGCAGATGGCGATGGCCGAATGCCTGACCGACAGCCACGATCACCACATTCCGCCGGCCCTCGCCGCCAAGGTCGCCGCCTATGCGGTTTGACGCGCCGGTCCTGCTCTACGGCGCGGGCCGCGAGGCCGTCTCGACGCGCGCTTTCCTCAAGGCGCAGCAACCGGAGCTCAAGGTTTTCGTCACGGTCGACAGCGGCGCTGCGGACATTCCGGACACCGAGACCATCGCGCCGGACGACCTGCCCGCTGCGATCCAGGAGCATCGCTTCGGCCTGATCGTCAAAAGCCCGGGCGTCTCGCTTTACAAGCCGGTGTTTGCGCTGGCCGAGGCCGCCAACATCCCGGTGACGTCGAACCTCAATCTGTGGGACGACAGCTACCGCCAGGGGCGCACCGTTATCGCCATCACCGGCACCAAGGGCAAATCGACCACCGCGACGCTGGTGCATCTGATGCTGACCCGTTCGGGTGTCGATGCCGGCCTCGCGGGCAATGTGGGCCTGGCGCCGCTCGATATCGCCGATAAACATCCTGTCGTCATCTTCGAGCTGTCGAGCTACCAGACCGCCGACATGACGCTGCTGCCCGATATTGCGGCGGTGACCAATCTCTACCCCGAACACGTCGACTGGCACGGCTCGGTCGAGCGCTACTACCGCGACAAGCTGCATCTGATCGATCGCGACGGCGGCTTTCCGGTGGCGCTGGGCGCCGGCGCCGTCGGCAATGCGCTGGTGGCGCAAGCGGTGCGCGATCATCGCCGGCTTCTGCGCGAACTGGATCGGGACGAACTCGCCGCCATCGACAAGGCCGCCGCGGCCTCGCGGCTCAAGGGCAGCCACAATGTGGATAATGCGCGCCTCGCGGCCCAGATCGCGCTGGCTGCCGGGGCTACGCTCGATGGCATCGTGCGAGGCATCGCCGCCTTCGTGCCCCTGCCCCACCGGCTCGAGGAACACCAGTTCGGCGGGACAATCTTTGTCAACGATTCCATCTCGACGACGCCCGAAGCGACCAAGGCCGCCCTCGCTGCCTACCGGGGTTATCGCATCGCGCTGATCGCCGGGGGCCATGAGCGCGAACAGGACTATACCGAGCTGGCGAGCCTGCTCGCCGGATATGGCGTCACCACCCTCGCCTGCCTGCCGGTCACCGGCGCGCGGCTGGCGACGGCAACACGCACCGAGGCGCCGCATATCATGGTGCTGGCCGAGCCCGACCTCGAAGCGGCGATGCGCACGCTACACAGCCACCGGCACGACTTCGACGCCGTGATCCTGTCGCCCGGTGCGCCGTCGTATAACCAGTTCAAGAATTTCGAGGAGCGCGGGCGCAAGTTCGTGGCGCTGGCCGAAGCATTATTCCTCCCGCTCAGTCCTTGACGGCAAAGCCGGCGTCCTTGCGGACCAGATTGTGCGACAAGGCCCGCAGCGCCGCCAGAACGATGACCGCCAGCACTGTCACACCCAGGGCGATGACGTAATAGCCCAGCGCCGCCGTGACACCGACTGCACCGGCGAGCCACATGCCGGCGCCGGTCGTCAGCCCCTGAACGCCGCCGCCATCGCGAAAAATCGCTCCCGCGCCGAGGAAGGCGATGCCCGCCGTGACGGCCTCGACGGCGCGGATCGGGTCGGATTGCCCGCCATCGGGCCCGGCCGGCACCAGATGATAGATTTCGAACGCCAGTATGGTGAACAGCGACGCCGCCAAGGCCACGAGGATATGGGTGCGCAGGCCCGCTGCTGCCGTGTTGACCTCCCGTTCGAAGCCGATGATCGCGCCGAGAATTGCTGCGATCAGCAGGCGAATGGCGATGATGTGCTGGGGCAGATAGGTCGCGACGTAGCCAAACTCGTTGCCGGCATCCATGGGTTTTTCCGCATTTATGACAATGCCGTCATAACCGGCGCATCACCAAATTCGTTCCAGTCCCGGACTATCGGTTGCGCCCATGAGGCAATGAAGCTTGGCGGCGGCAGGATGATCCAGCCATCGCTGTCGCCAACAGCCAGATAGTCGTTATTGGCGATGCCGAGCGCTGTGAGGGCACAGATCAACGCGGCCCGATCATCGTGATTGGTGATGGCCGAAAAACCTGGGACCAGCCGGCCCGGCAGATGATGTTGAACTAATCGTTCAAGCGTACCGTCCTGCGCCAATGCCATATAATATCGATCAGAACGACTACCCCGCCCGCCCTTAAACGGCGCTGGATCGGCCAGCATCAGACCAAGAAAACTGTTCGGAAAAGCTTCGGCAATCGCCCGCTTATGGATGGCATGCCGATGTCCGGCCGCAGCCAAATTTCCATGATCGAGCACTATCCCGGCACAGTCGTTGGTCGCCGCATTTAGCTTCAGACCATTGCCGCTATTGCTCTGTGCCAGCTTGCCAATGGCATCACGCACCGCACGTCCGCTCAGTTGTCGTTCGCACTGGCGATACCGGTCGATCTGCTTGAGATCGCCGCGTAACGGACCGTCGAAGGCGGCGGCAAGCAAGTGGTGCCCAGCCATTGCTGCCAGCACGCCCGCGCGCCGGTCACTGTCACCTGCGTTAAATCGGGTGATGAACCAGCGCACCCCAGTATCGTCCCAATCGAGCCGGCACGCTGCGCTTGAGCGCGCCTTAAGCGACCAGCCGACATCAATCCCCAGAACCGAGCCTGTTGCAGGTAGCATGATGTCTACTGCGCGACCTTGATTTGCAGTTTCACATCGCTTGGCCGCGCTTCCACGGCCCGGTCGAACGCTGCAATGGAATCCTCGAACGCGAACGTCTCGGATATCAGCGGCTTGAGGTCGACCTTGCCCGAAGCGATCAGCGCGATGGCGCGATCGTACTGGTGGGCATAACGGAAGACGTTTTCGATGCGCAGTTCCTTGGTCGAGGCCGAGGCGATATCGACCGCCACCGGATCGACCGGCAGGCCGACCGCAACGATGACCCCACCGGGCCGCGGCAGGCTCATGATGGTCTTCCAGGCGTGCGGCGAGCCGGAGCATTCGAACACCACATCGGCGCCCCAGCCATCGGTGAGGCGGGCGACTTCGGCGACGATGTCGTGCTCGCGAATATTGACTGCGATGATGCCTTGGTATTTGGCGGCGATATCGAGCTTGGGCTGGGCCAGGTCGGCGACGATGACCCGGGCGCAACCACCGGCCAGCGCCGCCAGCGCCACCATGGTGCCGATCGGCCCTGCGCCCAGCACCACGGCGGTATCGCCGGGCGTGATGCGCGCCTTGGTGGCGGCCTGCATGCCGACCGCGAACGGCTCGACCATGGCGCCTTCGGCAAAGCTCACATTGTCGGGCAGCTTGAAGGTGTAATTGGCCGGATGCACCACTTCGGAGGTCAGCACGCCATGGATCGGCGGCGTGGCCCAGAAGCTGACGGCCGGATCGACATTGTACATGCCAAGGCGACTGGCGCGCGAATTGGGATCGGGAATGCCCGGCTCCATGCAGACGCGGTCGCCGATCGCGAGATGGGTCACGCCGGCACCGACTTCGACGATGGTGCCGGCGGCCTCGTGGCCCAGCACCATTGGCGCATTGACCACGAAAGGGCCGATCTTGCCGTGGGTGTAATAATGCACGTCCGAGCCGCAGACGCCCACGGTGTGGATGGCGATCTTGACCATGCCGGGCCCGATTTCGAGCGGCAGATCCATGTCGCGCAGGGCCAGTTCGTGTTGGCGTTCGAGCACTAGCGCGCGCACTTTGGTCATGTTGAAATCCAGCTATGGGCAGCAGTGGCCCGATGATCTTGCCTGTTTTTAGCGCAAGTTTGCGCCGCAACGAAGCCGCTGGCAGACTATATTTTGCTCAGGACACCGCGGCCAATACCGCGCCCAGCCGCTTCTCGCGCGTCGACAATCCGGGGCGGCCCTTTCCGGCTGCGTCCCACAGGGGCTTGAGCTTGCCATCGTCGAACAGCTTGAACAGGCACGGCGCGATATAGGATTTGCGGGCAATCGCC
>Ga0247806_10000399_pt1 | contig 27941 bp, 17 predicted proteins | sample UWRJL059202B1_FD_179935 | JGI IMG/M metagenome (GOLD analysis project Ga0247806, IMG submission 179935) | Plant litter microbial communities from Arlington Agricultural Research Station in Wisconsin, United States - UWRJ-L059-202B-1 | ecosystem: Environmental > Terrestrial > Plant litter >... | reverse complement strand
CCGTGTCGCCTGGGTGGGTAGCGTACTTTTCGATGATCGCCTTCTTAGCATTAGCTTCGAGTGCCATAGATGGGATCCCCTTTCTCTCACTGCGCGGTGCTCGGGGCAGAATGCCTGAGCTCTCTTTATCCGCGGCCGTTGAACGGCAACCTCAAGATCTTAGCAGAGTTAGACCCGACCCGGCTCATGGGGCGTCCTCCCACCCACGGGCCACCCAGACGGCGCGCGGTTCCGCGTCGCGGCGCAGGTTGGTGCTCGCGGCGCAGGTTGGTGCTCGCGGCGCAGGTTGGTGCTCGCGGCACAGGTTGGTGCTCGCGGCACAGGTTGGTGCTCGCGGCCCAGGTTGGTGCTCGCGGCGCAGGTTGGTGCTCGCGGCGCAGGTTACAAGGTGCGCCGCCAGACATAAGGTGCGCCGCGAGAGCGAAGGTGCGCCGCGAGCCGAGACACACCGATTCGTTCCGGCGTGGGATGCGGCGTGCTCGCCGATGATTGAATGGTCCTCCCCCGCGTGGGGATGCGACGCAACCAGCAGGAATCGCAGCATCAGCATCAACCAGCGACACGAGGAGCACTCCCGATGGCATCGAACAGCGTGAACCAGAGCGCGTCTTCCTCGGACACCTCCCCTGGCGACACCTCGCCCCCTGACGCGTCACCGTTGGGAACGGTGCCGGCGAACATCTCACCGGCCGGCGACATCACCCTGAATCTCACGGCCACGCCCGTGCTCAGCTACGCCCTCGCGCACAACCGCATCAACGTCGTCGGCCGGGTGGGGGTCGACAACCGCGGTCCCGCCGTGCGCGAAGCCGTACTGCGGCTCGAGGTGATCAGCGACGGCGCCACTCTCGGCACCGCCCGCGACCTGCTCGTCGACCTCGCCGGCGCACAAACCGCGACCTTCACGGATGTCTCCCTCACCGTCGACCCCGCCGCCATGCTGCTCATTGAGGAGCAGCGTCCGGCCACGATCCGGGCCAGCATGCTCGTCGGCGGAGCTCCCGTGGCCGAGGCCGATCAGCCGATCCAGCTGCTCGCCGCCCAGCAGTGGGTGGCCCAGCCGGTGGAACTTGCCCTCGAGATGCTCTCCGCGCACGTGCTGCCGAACCACCCCGAGATCACCACGCTGCTCGGCGAGGCCGCCGGGCTGCTCGAGGCCCGCACCGGCTCCGCGTCGATGCCCGGCTACAGTTCCGGTCCGGACCGCGTCGACCAGGTGGTCGAGGCGATCTTCGAGAGCATGCGGGCTCGCGGCATCCGCTACGCCACCCCGCCGGCCAGCTGGGCGGACGACGGCCAGAAGGTACGCACCCCCGGCGAGGTGCTCGGCACCGGGCCCACCGTCGAGGCCCCCGCTTCCGGTGGCGTGGGCACCTGCCTCGACACCGTGGTGGTCATGGCCGCCGCCCTCGAGCAGGCCGGGTTGCACCCGCTGCTCTGGGTCGTCGCCGGGCATGCGTTCCTCGGCTACTGGCGCGAGGAGGAGACCCTCGGCGCACCCGCACTCACCGACGTGGCCGAGGTGATCAACCTCATCGACCTCGACCTGATCCGCCTCGTGGAGACCACCAGGGTCACCGACCAGGGCGCCGGCACACCGGTCACGTTCGCGCAGGCCCAGCGCTCCCCCTACCTGGACTGGCTGACCGACCTCGGTAACGTCATCGGCGTCGTCGACGTGGTGCAGGCGCGCCGCACGCACATCCTGCCGCTGCCGGCCCGCACGGTCGCCGGGGACGGCACCGTGACCGTCACCGAGTACCGGCCGATCGACCCGGCCACCGGTGCCGCCACAACGGATGCCGCCGCCTCGGCCGGCTCCGCGGGACGTACCCCCGCAGCCCCCGCCGCTGCCGCGACCGCCCCGGCAACCGGCACCGCCGGACCGACGACACCGCCCCGAATAACACCGCCTCGAATCAGCCAGTGGAAGAACGCCCTCCTCGACCTCAGCCTGCGCAACCGGCTGATCAATTTCACCGAGCGGGGCGCCCTGGCGCTCACCGTGCCCGATCAGCACCTGGCCGGCGTCGAAGACCTCGTCAACGGCGGCACCGGGCTGACCCTGCTGCCCGCCGACCGGATGTCCACCACCGACAAAAAGCGCGGCATCCGTTTTGGCCGGGACCTGCCGGTGGACCAGCTCGCGGCCGTGCTCGCCGACAAGAAGGCCGTGTATGCCGACGTGACCGACGCGTCCTACGCCACCAAGTTGCGGGCGCTCGCCTACAAGGCGCGCACCGTGGTGCAGGAGACCGGCGCCAACAACCTGTACCTGGCGTTTGGGTCGTTGGTCTGGGCCGCGAACGACCGGGAGCTGCGCAGCCCCTTGGTGCTCGTGCCCGTGGTACTCGAACCGGCCGGCCGCGGCGGCGACTACCGGGTGCGGCTGGACGAGTCCGGCGCATCCACGCCCAACTACTGCCTGCTCGAGAAGCTGCGCCAGCAGCACGGCCTGAGCATCCCCGGGCTGGCCAGCCCGGCCGATGACGCCACCGGCATCGACCTCGCCGCCGCGTTCCGCGCCACCCGGGAGGCGCTGCTGGCCGCCGGTCTGCCCTACCGGGTCGAGGAGACCCTCGACCTGTCGATCCTGCAGTTCGCGAAGTTCAGGTTGTGGAAGGACCTCGACGAAAACTGGGAGACCCTGGCCGGGAACTCCCTGGTCAACCACCTCGTGCACACCCCCACCCAGCCGTTCGTCGACCCGGTGCCGCTGCCCGCTCCCGCCGACCTCGACGCCCTCGGTGCCGAGTGCCCGGTTCCCGGTGACTCGTCGCAGCTCGCCGCCGTGGCCGAGGCCATCGCCGAGCGCACCTTCGTGCTTGAGGGACCGCCCGGCACCGGCAAGTCGCAGACCATCACCAACCTGCTCACCCGCGCCGTGTACGAGGGCAAGAAGGTGCTCTTCGTCGCCGAGAAGCGCGCCGCACTGCAGGTGGTGCAGGCCCGGCTGAACGAGGTGGGCATGGGCCCGTTCGCGCTCGACCTGCACGACAAGGCCAGCAAGCCCGCCGCCGTGCGTGCGCAGATCCGCCAGGCTCTCGAGCACGCCGTGACCGTGGACGGTCAGGGCCTGAAGAACGACCTGGACGTGCTCGGCACCGCCCGTCGGAGCCTCGCCCGGTACACCGACCGGCTGCACGAACAGAACAGCGCGGGCCTCTCGTTCTACTCCGCCCGCACCGCCCAGCTCACCGCCGATGCCGACGTGCGCGCGCTGCCCCTGCCGGCCGACCTGCCCGCGCGGGTCACGGCCGACGAGCTCACCGAGCTGCGCCGGCTGCTGCGGGACCTGCCCGACGTGACTGATCCGGTGCGGCCGCGGCCGCAACATCCGTGGGCCTTCGTGACCGCGCCGCCGGCCTCGCCGCTGGACCTGGCCGCGGTGGCCCGGGCCGCCGCCGCTCTCGACGGCGCCCTGGCGGAACTCCCCCGGGCCGACCCGGGTCCCGAGTCCGCCGGGGCCGACGCTGCAGCTGCCGTCGTGGCCACGGCGGCCAGCCCCAGCGAACTCGTGACCCTGAGCAGCCTCGCCGCCGCGGACCGGGCGACCCTGGCGATTCTCGACGACACCCGCACGCCCGCGTGGGCTGCCGCCGCCGCGGCCGCCGAACAGGCCACCGATGCGTTCGCTCAGGCGGACCACCCGGCATTGACCGTGCTCGCGCCCGGCGCGCTGCAGCTGGACGCCGCGGGCCTGTACCGTGACGCCCAGGCTGCGGATGCCTCGGGCTTCTTCGGCCGCCGCGGCCGCCGGAAAGTCGTGCTCGCCCGGTTGAGCGCCGAGGTGCGCTCCGGCGCCACACTGCCCCTCGGCTCGCTCACCACCGTCACCGGCCAGCTCGCCGACAGCCAGGCGAAGCTGCAGGGTCTGCGCGCCACGGTGCGCGCCGTGGCCGGTGTGGACATCGCCGACGACTGGAATCCGCTGAAGGGTGCCGCCGGGCACACCGGCCGGGACGTCCTCGCCGCCCGTCTGGCCTGGTTGCGCTGGGCTGGCGGCGTCGTCGCGCCCGGGCACCGCGAGCTCGGCGCCGACTTCGTGGCCGCCCTGCGCGACTACCTCGACGGCACGCCCGAACCGGACGCGGATCTCGCCGCCCGGGTGGACCGGGCGCTGCTCGCCCTGCAGGGCGTGATGACCGCGACCGGAGCCGGGCCGGCCTCCGTCGCCGGCTGGGCGGCCGGCGGCGGCCTCGTGGCCGTGTGGACCCGCGGCGCCGAGGAGCGGGACGCCCAGGCGCCCGGTCTGCCGACCCTGACGAAGTGGGTCGCCCTGCTGGAGCACCTCGAACCCGTGACCAGGCTGGGCCTGACCGCCGCGCACACGGCGATCCTCCGCGGCGAGGTCGACGCCGACGACGCCGGGCTGGCGTTCGAGAAGGGGCTCGCCACCGCATCCGTCGCCGAACGCGGCCAGGCGACCGCGCTCGATCAGTTCGATGCGGCGGCCCAGAACCGGTCGATCACCCGGTTCACCACCTCGTCCGGGGCGGTGCGCCGGCACCTGCCCACGTTCATCCCGTATAGCGTGCTGCGCCGGCGCACGATCGGCGCCGGGAACACCCCGGCCGAGACCGCTGGCACGACCGCCGGCGGACCGGACACAGCGGCAGCCGCGGAGACCGCCGCCCGGCTCGGCCTGCTCAAGCGTCAGCTCGACCGTCAGCGCGGCGGCATGGGCGTGCGCGAACTGATGCACGAGTTCGGCGACCTGATCACCGACATCCTGCCGTGCATGCTGATGAGCCCGGAGTCCGTGGCCCGGTTCTTCCCGGCGCAGGCCGACCTGTTCGACATCGTGGTCTTCGACGAAGCGTCCCAAGTGCGGGTGTCCGATGCCGTGGGCGCCATGGGGCGGGCCCGTTCGGTGGTGGTCGTCGGCGACAGCAAGCAGATGCCGCCCACCTCGTTCGCGGAATCCGCCATCGGCGCGGGCGACGAGGAGGGCGACACCCTGGAGTTCGTGCGCGACGAGGAGTCGATCCTGTCGGAGTGTGTGCAGGCGCAGGTGCCCAGCAAGTGGTTGTCGTGGCACTACCGCAGCCAGGACGAATCGCTCATCGCGTTCAGCAACCGGGCGTACTACCGCGACCGGCTTTCCTCCTTCCCCGCACCGCACCACGGCGCGAGCACCGAGGCGCCCACCGACTCCGCCGGCTACGGCGTCAGCCTCCGCCGGGTCGACGGCCAGTTCCTCCGCAGCGGCACGGGCAAGAACCTGCGCACCAACCCGGTCGAGGCGGCGGCCATCGTGGCCGAGATCGTCGCCCGGTTCGCCGCCGACCCCGAGGGGGTCCCGTCGATCGGGGTGATCACCTTCAACGTGCAGCAGCGTGCCCTCATCGAGGGCAGCCTCCGCGACAGCGGCGACGACCGCATCGTGCACGCTCTCGAAAGCGACAGCGACGGCCTGTTCGTGAAGAACCTCGAGAACGTGCAGGGTGACGAACGCGACACCATCCTGTTCTCCACGGCGTTCAGCGCGGATGCGTCCGGCCGGCTGCCGCTGAACTTCGGGCCGCTCAACCTGCCCGGCGGCGAGCGCCGCCTCAACGTGGCGATCACCCGGGCCCGGCGCCAGGTGATCGTGTTCAGCAGCTTCGCGCCCGCCGACCTGCGTGCGGAGGAGACCATCTCCGCCGGGGTGAAGGACCTGCGCGCCTACCTCGACCTGGCCGCCGAGGGTTCGGACGGGCTCGCCAGCCCGTTGCGCCGGTCGGGTGCGCTGGACCGGCACCGGGAGGAGATCGCCGAGGCCCTGCGGGAGCGCGGCTTCGCGGTGCACACCGATGTGGGGCTGTCCGACTTCCGGGTCGACCTCAGTGTGGCCACGACCGGAGCGCCGGAGCATCCGGTGATGGCCGTGCTGCTGGACGGCCCCACCTGGGCCGCCCGCCGCACCGTCTCGGACCGCGACGGCCTGCCCGTCGAGGTGCTCTCCCGTCTGATGGGCTGGCCCGCGGTGGAACGCGTCTGGATGCCCGAGTGGCTGGGCGATGCGGGAGCCGTGCTCGACCGCCTCGCCGAGCGTCTCGACGCCCTCGATGCCGCCCGCCAGGCCCGGGAGTCCGCCGCCCTCGCCTAGCCGTGCCGGCTGCCCGCTGACGCACCCACACGCATCCTGCCGCTCGTGGCGCAGGTTGATCGTGGTGGCGCAGGTTAGTCGTGGTGGCGCAGGTTAGCCGTGGTGGCGCAGGTTAGCCGTGGTGGCGCAGGTTCTATCCCCTGCCACGAGACATAACCTGCGCCACGAGACACAACGCGCGCCGCGAGCGACGGCCGGACCGCCACGGCTGGTGGCGCAGGTTAGTCGTGGTGGCGCAGGTTAGTCGTCGCGGCGCAGGTTCTATCCCCTGCCACGAGACATAACCTGCGCCACGAGACGCGAGGCGCGCCACGACGCGTCCCCGGCACTGGCGGGTCAGATCACCGTGAAACCGGCGGGCAGTGGGGCCCGACCGGTGGCGGCGCGCATCAGCGGGGCCGAGACCCCCTTCTGAGCGGCCAGATCGGCGAGCACGTGCAGCGTCGCGGCCGCAGCGGCCTCCGGTACGGTCTGTTCGGCGGCCGGCACTCCCTGGCTCTGCAGCAGGTCGCTCGTGTGCACGGTCAGCTCCACGGTGCGGGACGGCAGGTACTCCATGATGCGGATGCGCCCGGCGGGGGTGTCCGCCGGCTCTGAGCCGTCGAGGGTGGCCACGCGGGCCAGCACCCGGGCGGCGATCGCGGCGACGGCGGCCGCGGGGCGCGCCCCGAGCGTGGCGGCGGTCTCCCGGCCGCGCTGAGCGATCATCTCCGGCGTCCCTGCGGCGAGCGCCCGGTCGTAGTACGCGGCCGGGCTGGTCACCTCGATGGGTGCGGCGACGCCGGCGGCGTCATCCTCGGCCGCCAGATCGAGGTAGTTCTCGATGGTGAAGAGGGCACGGCTGGTGTGACCGACGAGGTCACGCACGGTCCATTCGCCCAGGCCCACCTCGTTCCAGACGCCGGACTCCCGCGCCGCCCGTTCGGCGATTCCCGCGGTCACCGAGACGAACCACCTGGTCGCCGCCTCGAACGCGAAAACGATGTCTGACCAGTCCCTCGATGTCTCACTCATGCCGACAGAGTAGCGGCACGGTGTTCCCCGGGTACAGAGCGCCCCGACGTGCGGTCCCCCAGTGCGGGGTGTGACCCCGACCCGGGCATCCGGCGGGCGCTCCGACTCGGGCACAACGATGGCCGAGTCGACCCGGCCCGGAGACCGGGTGCGCTCGGCCACCGCCCCGCGCGGGCGTCCCGGCCCGCGCGGAGTCGGTCCCGTCGAGAAGACCCGACAGGAGTGCTCAGAACACGCGGGCGGCGATCTCCGCGGGCGCCTCCAGCAGCGCCTCAATCTCGTCGTCGAGCCGCACCAGAGTGAGGGACGCCCCGGCCATATCGAGTGACGTGCAGTACTCGCCCACGTAGCTGCGCCCCACCGTGATGCCCAGCTCGGTGAGTCGTTCGTGCGCGTGACCGAAGAGAATGTACAGCTCGCTGATCGGCGTGCCGCCCAGCCCGTTGATCATCAGCGCCACCCGGTCACCCGCCACGTACGGCAGGTCATTGACGACGGCATCCAGCAGCTCGTCGGTCATCTCGTTCGCGGTGGTCAGCTTGGCCCGTCGCCGGCCGGGTTCGCCGTGGATGCCCACGCCCACCTCGATCTCGTCGTCGCCGAGCTCGAACAACGGCGACCCCTTCGCCGGCGGGGTGCAGGAGGTGAGGGCGATGCCCATGGTGCGGGTGACGCTGTCCACCTTCTCGCCGATCCGGATCAGTTCGTCCAGGTCCGCGCCCTGTTCGGCGGCGGCACCCACGGCCTTCATCACGAAGAAGTTGCCGGCCACGCCGCGGCGGCCGACGGTGTATGTGGAGTCCTGCACGGCGACGTCATCGTCGATGAACAGGGTCTTCACCTTCACGCCGTCGGCGGCGCTGAGTTCCTGCGCCATCTCGAACGCCATCCGGTCGCCGGTGTAGTTGTTCACCAGCAGCAGCACGCCTTTGGGCGAGGCGAGCAGCTTGGTGGTCTCGTACACGTAGTCCATCGGCGGGGCGGAGAACACGTCGCCCGGGCAGGCGGCGTCGAGCATGCCCTTGCCCACGGTCATCACGTGCGCCGGTTCGTGACCGGACCCGGAGCCCTGGATGATCGACACCCGGTCGGGGTTCGGGGAGTCTTTCCGCATGATCAGGTTGTAGGCGGGCACGTAGGTCAGCGTGTCGGGGTTGGCCAGCGCGATGCCCTTGAGCATCTCCGGAACATACTGCTTCGGATCATTGACGAACTTCTTCATGGCTCCCTCTCTTCGCGATGCGGTGCTCGGCTCGTGCGTCGTGCGTCGTGCGTCATCTAGCTGGTTCGTGGGGTGGCGCGGATGGCTCGGTGCTGCTCGGTGGCGCCGGTCAGTCGGTGGCGCTGGTCGGCCGGCCGGGGTTCGGCTCGGTTGACTGCCCGTGGTCGGCGGCCGCCACCCGGGTATCCCATTCGCTGCTGAGCCGCTCCAGTATCACCGCCACCGCCACCGCGCCGGGGTCCGGGGAGCCGATGCTGCGCTCCCCCGTGTAGCTGGCGCGCCCACGGCGGGCCTGCAGCATCGAGGTCTGGTCGGCGCTGCGCCTGGCCACCTTGGCGAGGTGGCGCAGCGTGGGGGGCGCGTCGGTGCCGTCGGCGACGTCCTGCTCCAGGGCATCCGCCACCGGCACGAGGGTGTCGAGCAGGGTCTTGTCGCCCACGTCGGAATTGCCGCGGGTCTTGATGCCGTCGATCGCGTTGCGCAGCATGGCCAGGGCGTCGCTACCGCGCACCTCGTCTCGGCCCTTGACGGCGATCGACGCCCGCAGGAACGCGGTGCCCCAGATCGGCCCGGAGGTGCCGCCGATGCGCCCGGAGATGACCATGCCCACCTTCTGCAGGAACGCGCTCGGGCTTGCGCGGTCGAAGCTGTCCCAGTCCGCCAACACGATCTCGAACCCGCGGGCGAGCGAGTAACCGAAGTCGCCGTCGCCGACGACGGCGTCGAGGTCACCGAACTCCTTCTCGTTGTCCACCGCGGTCTGCGCGATGCTGTGCACCACGAATTCGGTGTCGGCCAGGCTGGTCATGGTGTCTCCCTCTCTGTCTCGGCGGCTGCGGATGTCTGGGGCGCCCGGCGCCGAATCGTCTCCAGGTCGGCGAGGCGCAGATAGCGGTCAGGGCGGATGCCCGCCGGATCGTTCAGCACCTCGGTGGCCGGACCGGCCGGCTCGCCGAGGGACGAGACGACGAGCGCGGCGCCGGTGAAGTCCTCCTCGGTGGTGTAGCTGCTCACGGTCACCAGCGTGGCCAGGCCCGCGGCGAGCGCGGCCTGCAACCCGTTCGCGCTGTCCTCGATCACCAGGGTCTCGCCGGGGTCCACACCCAGCTCGCGCAGCGCATGCAGGTAGATGTCCGGCGCGGGTTTCTTGGCCGGCACGATGTCGCCGGCGAAGACCTGGAACCGTTCGGCGAGCTCCGCACCGACAGCGTGCTCGAGCACCGCCCGCACCGACGCTTCCGCCGACGTCGACGCGACGGCCAGCGTCCAGCCGGCGGCGGCGGCTTCCTCGGTGATGCGGCGGATGCCCGGCCGGCCCGGCAGCACTCCGGCGGCGACCATCTCGGTGTAGATCGCGGTCTTGCGCTTGTGCCAGGCCAGGATGGTGTCGCCCCAGGTGTCAGTTTCCAGGGGCAGGCCCAGCTCCGTGGCGAGCTGGGGGGTGAGGATGCTCCGCATCCGTTCCTTACCGCCGCCGATCTTCACCTTCTCGGCGTAGTCGGCGTCACTCCACCGCACGGGCACCCCGAACTCGGCGAAGGTCTGGTTGAACGCCGGTAGGTGGCCGTCGCGTTCGGTGTCGGCGAGCACCCCGTCGCAGTCGAAGATCAACGCCGGCATGTCAGGCCTTCCCCGCGCTGCCGAACTGTTCGGCGAGCCCCTTCGTGAGGTTGACGATGTCGGTGCGCACCTTCGCGAACAGCGACGGCGGGTCCCACTTGTCGCGGGCCTGCGCATCCGTGAGGAACGACAGGTTCGACTTCATGAAGGTGATCTTCAGAGCGGTGGAGATGTTCACCTTGGCGCAGCCACGGCTGATGAGATCGGTGAACTGTGCGTCGGTCATGCCACTGCCGCCGTGCAGGGCGATCGGCACCGGGTGCGCGGCGACGAGGTCGCTCACCCGCTGGAAGTCCAGCACCGGTTCCCGTTTGTACACGCCGTGCGCGTTGCCGATCGCCGGCGCGAAGACGTCGACCCCGGTGGCTTCCAGGAACCGCAGGGACACCTCCAGGCTCTGCCGGGCGGATGCGGTGTCGCTGCCGATGCCGTCTTCGACGCCCGTGATCGACTCGATCTCACCCTCCACGTGGGCCCCGAACGTCCGGGCCTGCTTGACCACCTCGATGGTCTGGCGCTGGTTCTCCTCCACCGGGAGGGTGGATGCGTCGAACAGAACCGAGTTCCAGCCGCGTTCGAGGCATTCGGTGATCACGTCCCGGTCGGGGCAGTGGTCAAGGTGCAGGGCCACCGGCACGTCGATGCCGGCGGTCATGGCGGTCCACATCGCGAAGAGTACGTCGGAACCGATGGACCTGACCGTCTTGACCGAGGTCTGCACGATCACCGGCGAGCGGGCTTCGACAGCTCCGGCCAGCACCGCCTCCATCGTCAGGTCGTTCACGATGTTGATCGCGGGTACGCCGTATTTCTCGGCGAACGCACGATCGACGATGTCTTTAAGAGTGCTCACGGCCATGTGCGCCTCGCTTCCTCGCGTGTTGCTGGGGATGGTAGGCGGGAACCCGCCAACCGGCAATGGCACCTCCGGCCGGCCGGCTGCGCATAATTGTCGCTATGGACCCTGTCACCACCATCGTCTGGATCGTCGTCTTCGTCGTCGTCACCGTCACCGTGACCGGGTTCTCCCGGCGGATCGGCTGGTCGGCACCGTTCGTTCTGGTGGTGGTCGGCGCGGGTGCGTCCTTCCTGCCGTCGGTGCCGCGCATCGAGCTCGAGCCGGAACTCGTGCTCTACGGGCTGCTGCCACCACTGCTGTTCGCGGCGGCCATCCGCACGTCGGTCATCGATGTGAGAGCCCGGCGGGACGGCATCCTGCTGCTGTCGGTGGGTCTGGTAGCTTTCACCGTCGTGACAGTGGGTCTCACGGCCTGGCTGGTGGTGCCGGCGATCACGCTCGCCGCCGCGTTCGCGTTCGGCGCCGTCGTAGCACCGACGGATGCCGTGGCGATCACGGCCATTGCCGGGCGGCTGGGCCTGCCGCGGCGGGTGGTCACCGTGCTCGAGGGTGAGAGCCTGCTCAACGACGCCACCGCCCTGGTGGCGCTCAACGCGTCGATCGCGGCCATCCTCAGCACCGTGAGCCCGCTCTCGGTGACCGGCGATTTCGTCGTCGCGGTCGTCGGCGGGGTGGGCGTGGGCCTCGCCGTCGGGTGGGTGCTCGCCATGATCCGGCGGCAGTTGCACGCGCCGGTGCTCGACACCAGCCTGTCGCTGGTGACGCCGTACCTGGCGTTCATCCTCGGGGAGCTCGTGCACGGCTCCGGGGTGCTCGCGGTGGTGATCGCCGGTCTGTTCCTGGGCTACCGGGCGCCGGTGATCCAGTCGGCGGAGGCGCGGATCGCCGAGTCGATCAATTGGCGCACCATCCAGTTTCTGCTGGAGAACGCCGTGTTCCTGTTCATCGGGCTGAACCTGGAGTCGATCCTCGAGGGGGTCCGGCTGACCGGCACGGGGTTCTGGGACACCGTGTGGATCTCCGTCGTGATCCTCGCCGCCCTGCTGGTGTCGCGATTCGTGTGGATGGGGATCACCACGTCGGTCTACCGCTACGGGCCCCGGCGGTTGCGGGAGCGCGGCTGGAGCTGGCGCACCGGGGTGGCGGTGTCGTTCGCGGGCATGCGTGGTGTGGTCACCCTCGCGGCGGTGTTCCTGCTGCCGCCGGAGACGCCCCAGCGGGAGCTGTTGCAGCTGCTGGCGTTCGTGGTGGTCGTCGGCACGTTGCTGCAGGGTCTCGCGCTGCCGTGGGTCATCCGCCGGCTGCGGCTGCCGCCACCGAACCGGTCACAGGAGCGGACCGAGGCGCAGATGCTTCTGGCGGAGGCGCAGACCGCGGGCCTCGCCCGGCTGGATTCGGAAGTGACCGACGCCGACGAGGCCCGGGTGATCGGCCGGTTGCGCACCAATGCAGTGTTCCTGGCCGACGCGCTCGACAACCCGGCACCGGATGACGCCGAGCCGCTGCCGGCCGCGTACAACCGGCTGAGGCGAGCCATGATCGAGGCCGAGCGGGAGGCCGTCCTGGCCGCCCGGGTGGAGGGACGCTACCAGGAACCGGCCATCCGTTCGGCGCTGGCGTTCATCGACGTGGAGGAGAGCGCCCTGAAGGCCGGCTCGCCCAAGCGGCTGGAGAGCTGAGCCGCCCGCTCGCCCAAGCCGGCGCGGGTGGCGCCGGGGCGCATCCGGCCTCATGGCGCGCGTTGTGTCTCGTGGCGCAGGTTCTGTCCCGCGGCACACGGTGCGACTCGCGGCGCACGGTGTGTCCCGCTGCGCACGTTCTGTCTCGTGGCACACGTTCTGTCTCGTGGCGCAGGGTAGAGCACGTGCCACGAGCACTAACCTGCGCCGCGAGAGCTAACCTGCGCCGCGAGCCGACGCCCACCGGCCGGGTCGGGTCCGGCCGGTCAGGTCCGGTCCGGTCCGGTCACGTCCGGTCAGGCCAGGGTTGGCCCGGGCTTCAGGCCGGGCTCGTTCCAGGTCTTGGCGATCGCCCAGCCCACTGCGGCGATCGGTACGGCGAGCACCGCACCGATGATGCCCGCCACGATGGTGCCGGCGGTGAGGGCGACGAGGATGACCAGCGGGTGCAGTTTGAGCGACTGCGCCATCACCACGGGCTGCAGGAAGTTGCCCTCGAGCTGGTTGACCAGCACCACGATGCCCACCACGATCAGGGCGGTGACCAAGTCGGTCGCGACCAGTGCCACGAGTGCAGCGAGGATGCCGGCGACGGTCGCGCCGATCAGCGGGATGAACGCTGTGAGGAAGACGATGACGGCCAGCGGCAGGGCGAGCGGCACTCCGAGGATGGCGAGGCCGATGCCGATCGCGGCCGCGTCGACGAAGGCCACGATCGCGGTGCCGCGGATGTATCCGCCGAGTACCCGAACCGACGTGATGCCGATCCGGCGTCCGCGCGCCAGGCGCTCGCCGCGGAACGGCTTGAGGAAGAAGTCCCAGATGACGTCCCCGTCCTTGAGGAAGAAGAACAGGATCACGATGACAAGAACGAGCCCGGTGACGAACTGCCCGGCAGCGGAGACGCCGGCGATGGCGCCGGATCCGAACTGGCTGCTGGTGAGGAAGTCGATTCCGGCGTTCTTGGCGTCCTCGATCTGGGTGGCGTCGATCGCCAACGGCCCGTCGGCGAGGTAGGTCGACAGCTCGTCGATGCCGTCGGACGCACTCGAGTACAGCGAGCTCCACTGGTTCTCCACGGCGAAGACGATGAGGGTGACGATGCCCCCGAACACGACGATGGCGGCCAGCAGGGTGACCCACGTGGCCAGGATGGCCGACAGACCGCGGCGGCGAAGCCATCCGACGACCGGGCTCAACGCCGAGGCCAGGATGATCGCGATCAGCACCGGGATCACCACGAGCTTCACCTGCACCAGGACGAAGATGACGACGGCGACCAGCGCAAGCGCCAGGAGGACCTGCGCGCTGCGGAGGCCGAGCCAGCCCAGGTGGTCGGTCAGCAGAGTTCGCAGTGTGGTCGGCGCGCTGGTTCGAGCGTCGTTTCGGGCAACGGCCTGACGGGAGCCGGAGTTGTCGGGAGTTCGCATGTCACCACACTAAACAACGATTCGCGACATAGCTCGACGGAACGCGCCGATGGGCGGCGACCGCACGAATTTTGAGGTTCGACAACGACACGATACACACGTTTCTGATCACCGACACCCTTGAAATTCCCAGTGTCGTGTAGTGCCATGGAGGGTGTCTCAGCGTGGTCGGAATCGGGATAGGAATCGCGATTGTGCACCTGGGGCGAACCACCGAGAACCACCACTGAGGACGCCGTGCGCTCATGCGCGAACCGACCGGTTCAGGTGTCACAACAGGTATCAAGGAGGATACAAATAATGGCGACAAACAGAGCAGTTGCTTACGAAGGTCCCGGCAAAGTCGACGTCATCGACATCGACTACCCCACCTTCGAGCTCAAAGACGGACCCGGGGTCAACCCGGCGAATATCGGCCGCCAGGTTCAGCATGGCGTGATCCTGCGGACCATCACCACGAACATCTGCGGTTCGGATCAGCACATGGTGCGCGGACGCACCACTGCTCCGACAGGGCTCGTGCTCGGCCATGAGATCACCGGCGAGGTGGTCGAGGTCGGTCGCGACGTGGAGTTCATCAAGGTCGGCGACATCGTTTCTGTCCCGTTCAACATCTCCTGCGGTCGCTGTCGCAACTGCAAGGAACGCAAGACCGGCGTCTGCCTGAACGTGAACCCGGACCGTCCGGGTAGCGCGTACGGCTACGTCGACATGGGCGGCTGGGTCGGTGGGCAGTCGCAGTATGTGCTGGTGCCCTACGCCGACTGGAACCTGCTGAAGTTCCCCGACCGGGAGCAGGCTCTGGAGAAGATCCTCGACCTCACCATGCTGTCCGACATCTTCCCGACCGGGTTCCACGGTGCCTTCACCGCCGGAATCGGCGTGGGCTCGACCGCCTACATCGCCGGCGCAGGGCCGGTGGGTCTGGCCGCGGCAGTGTCCGCCCAGCTGTTGGGCGCCGCCGTCGTGATCGTGGGAGACCTCAACCCCGAGCGGCTGGCGCAGGCCCGCAGCTTCGGCTGCGAGACCGTCGACCTCACCAAGGGTGAGCCGCAGGATCAGATCGAGCAGATTCTGGGTGTGCCCGAAGTGGATGCGGCGGTGGACGCCGTCGGCTTCGAGGCGCACGGCCACGGCAAAGACGCCGGAACCGAAAAGCCGGCCACGGTGCTGAACTCGCTGATGACCATCACGGCGGCCGGCGGCGCGCTCGGTATTCCGGGGCTCTACGTGACAGGTGACCCAGGAGCGGCGACCGACGCCGCCAAGGTCGGTTCGCTGTCGCTCAGCCTCGGTACCGGCTGGGCGAAGTCCCTGTCGTTCACCACCGGTCAGTGCCCGGTGATGAAGTACAACCGTCAGCTGATGATGGCGATCCTGCACGACAGGGTGCAGATCGCCAAGGCCGTGCACGCCCAGCCGATCAGCCTCGAGGATGCCCCGCGTGGGTACGCCGAATTCGATGCCGGCGCGGCGACGAAGTACGTGCTCAACCCGAACGGCTACCTCAAGGACTAGCCGGTCGTAGCCCCGGCGTCTCTCTCCATTTGAGGCGACCGGCAGGCGGCACGCGGGATCGGGTGGCATTAGCCGCCCGGTCCCGCTTGTCGTGACGGATGCTGCGACGGCAGGTCTCCGAGTAGCCTGATGTCGTTGCCGAATGCGGCAGCGGCGCGTTGCCACCGACCGCCACCCGATCCTCTGGACCCCACCATGCCTCCCGAATCACAGCAGGCCGACTCACAGGCCGCGTCCGGCGCCGGCCCGGCTCCGCGCTGGGATGCGGTCATCGTGGCCGGTGGCCGCGCTCGACGCTTGGGCGGCATCGACAAGACCGTTCTGGTCTGGCAGGGGCGCCGCCTGCTGGACGGGGTGCTGGCCGCCGCGTCCGGCGCCCGGCGGATCTGCGTGGTCGGTTCGGAGGCCGACCTGCCCGCATCCGTGCTGCGCACGTTCGAAGAGCCGCGCTGGGGCGGCCCCGCCGCGGCGATCGTGGCCGGGCTGGAGGCTCTGGCGAACGCCGATGCCCTCGCCGGCAGCACCGCTGATGGTGCGGCTGATGCGTCCGCCGACTGGGTGGTGCTGCTGGCCGGCGACCTGGTTCGGGCCGATGACGCGGTCGCCGTGCTGTTGGCCGAGCTCGAGCGGGTCCTGTCCGCCATCCGGGTCGGCGCCGAGCCGCACCGCGTCGTCGACGGTGTGGTCAGCGTCGATTCCGGCGGTCGCCGCCAGCCGCTGCTCGCCGTGTACCGCCGGTCGGCGCTGACGTCCGCGGCGAGGATTCAGACATCCGTGCAGAACATGTCGGTGACCGGCCTGATGGCCAGTCTCACCCTGGTGGAGCTGCACCTGCCCGATGCGCTGAGCGACGACATCGACACCCCAGCCGACGCCGCCAGGCTCGGCATCATCCTTCCCCCTTCGGTGCCACCACCGGCAGCAGCATCGCAGACTCCCTAGCGACCGCGGCGAGTGGCTAGCCTTGACTGAGGCGACCTGTCGCCGACGATCCGCAAGGAGCACTTCATGCCCACGATTCACCGCACCCGTCCGGTCCGGGTCGTCGCCGCCCACGACGGCGTGGTCCGTTGATGGAGTGGTCGGAGGCTCGGGCCACGGTGCACCGACTGGGCACGGAGCTGCCGCGTGCCACCGTCACCGTGCCGATTACCGAGGCGACGGGGCGCACCCTCGCCACCGATCTGCTCTCCCTGACGGCGCTGCCGAGCTTCGCGTCCTCCGCCATGGACGGCTGGGCGGTGAACGGCGACGAACCGTGGCTGCTCGGTGAGCCGATCCTCGCGGGCGACCCGCCGGCGGCACACCCCCTAGCGCCGGGCACCGCGAGGGCCATCGCCACCGGCGGGTGTGTGCCGGCCGGAACGCACGGCATCCTGCGCTCGGAGCACGGCGAGGTTCGACGAGCAGAAACGGCAGACGCCGGCTCCACGCTGACTCGGTCGGCGCAGGCCGGCGCCGACGAACCATCAGCCGGCGAGCATGTGCGTGCCCGCGGCGAGGAGTGTGGCCTTGGTGAACGGATGCTCGAGGCCGGCTGCCTGCTCACCGCACCGCGTGTGGCGCTCGCCGCGGTGACCGGCCATGACACGCTCGCCGTCACGGCGCTGCCTACCGTGGAGCTGCTGCTGCTGGGCACCGAGGTGATCGAGTCCGGCGTCCCCGGCCCCGGACAGGTTCGAGACGCCTACTCCCCCGAGTTCCCGGCGTTGCTGGGCGGCCTCGGTGTGCAGCTGACCGGGTTGCGCCGGCTGCCCGACGACCTCGACCAGACCATCGACGCCGTGCGGTTGAGCACCGCGGACCTGGTGATCAGCACCGGCGGCAGCGCGCGCGGCCCCGCCGACCACGTGCGGGCCGCGCTCACCGAGTTGGGAGCGACCGTCTTGATCGACGGCGTGCGGATGCGGCCGGGGCATCCGGTGATGCTGGCCCGGCTGGTTGATGGGCGGCTGATGCTCTGCCTGCCGGGCAACCCGCTGGCCGCGATGCTCGTGCTGGCCAGCCTCGGGGTGCCGCTGATCGACGGCATGCTCGGCCGGCCGATGGCACCGCTGGGCCGGGTCGGGCTCGCCCACGACATGGCCAATCTGAGCGGGTCGACCCGGCTGGTGGCGTTTCGGCGCACAGCCGACGGTGCGGTGCCCACGGCACGGCAGGGGTCCGGCATGTTGCGCGGGCTCGCCGAGGCCGACGGAGTGGCCATCGTGCCGGCCGGGGGCGCGTGCGCCCCGGACACCATCGCCACACTTCCGCTGCCCTGGTAGGGCGGCCCGCTCAGGCCTGCGTCGGCGTCAGAGCCGTCAGGGTTTTCGTCTCACCGTTCCAGAATCGGGCGGCGACAGCCCGGCCGGGTGCCGGTGGTTCGCCGAGGACGTCGAGCGCCTCGGCGACCTGGCCGGCGTTGATGCGCCTGGCCAGAGTGACGTGCGGTGTCCAGCGGTCGGGTTGGGTGAGTTCCACCGCGCCGGCCGCCTGTTCGAGAACGGCCCGGTGCAGTGTCAGCAGGGCCTCCGACATCACCACCGGGCGGGCGAGCACGAACCGGCCGGATCCCGCCCGGAAGAGCAGCAGGCCGGAGACCCGGATATCCACCGGCAGCGTCGCAGGAGGCATGTGCGCGAGGGCGGGCTGCCCGCCACAGCTGGTCGGAGTCGTTTCGACGTGAGCCGTCGTGAACAGGCGTGCCAGGGCATCGGTGATCTCGAGTGCCGCACCGGCGGCCACGGTGAGATGCGGCCGGTTGCTGGCGTCCGGATGTCGGCCGAGGTTCGGCAGCCCCGCCGCCTGCAAGGCGGCCCACTCGGCCCGAACCGCAGCCTCGAGGGCGGGGTCGAAAGTCAACTCGATGCTGCGCACCCTGCCATCATGCCCCGCCTCGACCGAACCTCCGGGATGCCGGGACCGCTCGTGTGAGGCGCGGGTTCAGACCGACGTGGTTCAGAACGGCGGGTCTACGGGTAGGTCGCTGGGTCGTGCGGAGCCTTCGGATGCGGGTGGCACAGGGGTGTCGACCTGGGTGATGGGTGGGCCGAGGTAGGTTTCCGGGTAGGTGCGGTGGGTCTGTCCGGCGGGGGAGGTCCAGACCAGCACGCCGCCGAGTTCTTGCTCGACCTGCCACAGGGTTTGGTGTTTCAAGCGGTGGTGTGCCCGGCAGAGGTGGGCGAGGTTGTCCAGATCGGTCGGGCCGCCGTGTTCCCAGGGCCGGGTGTGGTCGATGTCGCTGCGCGCGGCGGGGCGGGTGCAGCCGGGGAACCGGCAGGTGCCGTCGCGCACGTTGAGTACCCGTTTCATGTCGGCCGGGACCCGGTACTGTTCGCTGCCGACGGAGAGCACCGCCCCGGTCTCTGGATGGGTCAGCAGCCGGGTCCAACTTGTCGCGCTGCCGGCGATGTCCCGGGCCGCGTCGGCCGGGATCGGCCCGTACCCCTCCAGGAACCCCGGGGCGTCGCTTTTCCCCATCACGGTGAGCACCGGCACGAGAACCATCGCTGATCCCCGGATGCCCTGGCCGGTGCCGGCCGGGGTGACCCCGTCCAGCAGCAGGTCAGCGATCGCGTCGGCGCAGATCTGGCTGACCGTGCGCCGCTGGTCTTCCGGGATGTCCTCGTTCTGCCGTTCGGCGGTTTGGGTGGCGTCGGCGATGCTGGTCAACCGGTCGTGCGCGGCCAGGGTCTGCTGCGCGGTGCCGTACCAGGTCAGCGTGCCCATCCCGTCGGGCCGGCCTTCCCACCACACTCCACGATCCGCGACCGCCGCGGTGGCGCGCTTGGTGATAGTCTCCGGGTGCGCCCGCTCCCGCAACCGCCGGGCCTTGACCGCGAGCTTGGCCACGGTGAGGTCCTTCGCCACGGGCAACAACTGAGCCTCAAACGCTTGGGCTTCCTCGAGGGGCATGAAACTGAGCTGCTCCATCAGAACCTGCCCGTGCCGGTAGCTGATCTCCCCGGCACTCATCGCTGTCAGGGTGGCCTTCATTGGGCCCGCGAACAGGGATGCTTCCCCGATCAGGTTCTCCGCGGTGCGCTCGGAGAGGCGCAGGGTGCAGGCCACCTCGCTGGTGATGGTGCGGCGGGCGATCTCCTGGTCCTCCCACCCGGCGATCTTCCGGGGGCTGGCATCGGCATCCGTAAGCACCGGCCCGGCCGGCCGTCCGGCGGCCGACTCCACGGCGTAGTCGGGGTTGAGCAGCTTCGCGGTGACCGGGTCACAACTCCACTGCCGCAGGTCGTCAAGGTCCCGGGCGCGTTGCGCGGTGGCCTTGGCGATCTTCCGGTGCGACTTCGCGACCCTGGCCACTTTCTTCGCCAGGGTGGTTTGTGCCTGCTCCTGGAGCGTGCGCCGCCGCCGGCGTGCGTGCTCCCGGGGGCCGCCGTCCGGGTCGCCGGGCTGGTCACCGGGCTGGTCGTCCGGGTCCTCTGAGAACTGCTCTGCGAGGCTGCTCATACGTCGATAATCGCACCACCCACCGACACTCGACGCCCTCAGGGAGCGGGTGTGGAAAGGTTTGCTGATCAGCGCTTGTGGAGGAGCGGCCGAGGCTGAAACGGCCCGGATCGGCGAGTGCGGCGCGTCACGAGTGATTGCCGGCGGGCCCCGTCGGTGCTACTCCTGAAGCACGCATCGTTATGCCCCTTCTCGGTCAAAGGAGACCTTATGAGCACCGCCGCCGACCCTCGAGCCCTGGACGATCTCAGCCGACGGCTGGCCCAGGCCCTGCAGATCCTGGACCTGGAGGTGGATCACGACCTGCTGCTCAGCCTGGCCGACACGACCACCAAAGCAGTGGGACCCGGTGGCGGCCCGATCAGCACCTTCCTGGTGGGCTATGCGGCTGGCATGACGTCGACCGCCGGCACGCAGGAATCGAGCGACGCGGTGGAACGGGCCGTCAGCGTGGCCCGGCAGGCCACCGAGAAAACGGGTGACGGCGGCATCGAGGACGGCTGGGCGCATACAGCCCAGTAGGCCGGCCGTAAGCCGCCCCGTTCGACCAGACCCCGCCGAGACCGGCTCTAGGCGCTCAGCACGGCCTCCGTATTGCGCGCCGGCTCCAGCCGCACGATCACGGCCTTCGACACCGGTGTGTTGCTGCCCTCGGCCAGGTGGCCGAGGGGAACGAGCACGTTCGCCTCCGGGTAGTACGCCGCCGCGCAGCCCCTGGCCGTCGGGTACGCCACCGCCCGGAACCCGCGCAGCACCCGCTCCACGCCGTCCGAATAGACGCCGTACACATCCACCAGCTGCTCATCGGCCAGACCCAGCGCCACCAGGTCGTTGGGGTTCACGAAGACCACATGCCGGCCCTTCTTGATGCCGCGGTACCTGTCATCGTGCCCGTAGATCGTGGTGTTGAACTGGTCGTGCGAGCGCAGGCTTTGCAGGATCAGGGTGCCCTCCGGCCGGTCGAGGTACTCGAGGTCGTTGACCGTGAGCATGGCCTTGCCGGTGGGAGTGGGGAAGGTTCGGGAATCCCGCGGCCCGTTGGGCAGCAGGAAGCCGCCGTCCTGACGGATCTTGGTGTTGTAGTCCGAGCAGCCCGCCACCACATGAGAGATGTGCTCCCGGATCAGGTCGTAGTTGCGCTCAAAGCCCGCCCAGTCGACGTTGACGGCGGTCCCGAGCACCGCACGGGCCAGCCGGCTCACGATCGCGACCTCTGAGAGCAGGGTGGGCGATACCGGCGCCACCTGACCCCACGACGGATGCACCGCGCAGACGGTGTCCTCCACCGATACGAACTGCACCCCGGTGGCTTGCCGGTCGATCTCGGTGCGGCCCATCGTCGGCAGGATCAACGCCTCGTCACCCACGACGGCGTGCGACCGGTTCAGCTTGGTGGACACCTGCACGATCATCTCCGCACCGTGCATCGCCGCCTCGGCCGTATTCGTGTCGCTGATCGCCGACACGAGGTTGCCGCCGACGGCCATGAAGAACTTGATCCGGCCATCCCGCAGCCCCTCGATGGTCTGCACCGAATCGGTCCCGTGCTCCCGCGGCGGGTCGAAACCGAATTCTGCCTGGAGGGAATCGAGGAACGCCGGCGGCATCTGCTCCCAGATGCCCATGGTGCGGTCGCCCTGCACGTTGCTGTGACCGCGGATGGGCGACGCCCCGGCCCCCGGCTTGCCGATGTTGCCGCGCAGCAGCAGCAGGTTGATGATCTCCTTGATCGTCGCCACGCCCTTCTTCTGCTGCGTGAGCCCCATGGCCCAGGTGATGATCACCTTGTCGGCCCGGAGGTAGCGTTCGGCGAGTTCGTCGATCTCAGCGGTGCGCAGGCCCGTCGCCTCGCGCACGGCGGCCTCATCCACCTGGGCGAGATGCTCGGTGAGCTCGGCCAAGCCGTCGCAGTGCTCGGCCAGGAACTCGTGGTCAAGGACGGTGCCCGGCTTCGCGGCCTCCGCGGCGAGTACCCGTTTGGACACCGCCTGCAGCAGGGCCATGTCTCCGCCCAGCCGGATCTGCACGAACTGATCGGCCATGTCCGTGCCGTGCCCGATGATGCCCTTCACCTTCTGCGGGTTCTTGTACCGTTTCATACCGGCTTCCGGCATGGGGTTGACCGCCACGATCTCGGCGCCGTTCTCCTTCGCCTCCTCGAGGGCGGTCAGCATCCGGGGGTGGTTGGTGCCCGGGTTCTGGCCCATCACGATGATGAGGTCGGCCTTGCCGAAGTCGTCGTAGGTGATGGTGGCCTTGCCGATGCCGATGGTCTGCCCCATCGCCCAGCCGCTGGATTCGTGGCACATGTTCGAGCAGTCGGGCAGGTTGTTGGTGCCGTAGGCCCGCACGAAGAGTTGGTACGCGAAGGCGGCCTCGTTCGACGTGCGCCCGCTCGTGTAGAACGCGGCCTGGTTGGGCGACTCCAGCGAATTGAGCTTGTCGGCGATCACCCGGAACGCTTCCGCCCAGCTGACCGGCCGGTAGTAGTCGTCGCCGGCAGCCTTGTAGACCGGTTCGGTGAGCCGGCCCTGCATGCCCAGCCAGTACTCGGTGCGGCCCAGCAGGTCGCTCACCGGGTGCTCGGCCCAGAATTCAGACCCGATCGTGATGGGGGTGGCCTCCCAGGTGACGGCCTTGGCGCCGTTCTCGCAGAACTCGAAGGTCTTGCGGTGGGTGGGATCCGGCCAGGCGCAGCTCATGCAGTCGAAGCCGTCCTTCTGGTTCATCGCCAGCAGGGTCTTGCGGGTGCGGGTGACGCCCATTCCTTCCAGCGCCGGGATGGTGGAGTGCAGTACGCCGGGAACACCCGCCGCCCAGGATTTGGGGGTGCCGACCTCGATGGTGGCCTCGCCGCGCTCGTCGGTGTCGTCCAGCTGGACCGGGCTTGACTCGCTCGCCGTCGGGTTGGTGCTGATCTTCTTGGGCGTCATCGTGGGCATCCCTTCACCGTGGGATCACCGACACGTGCGCCGGGACCCGGACTGTTACCCCTTCAGGGCTATCAGCATCCGGCACCCACGGCAAGGACCCGGCAACGTTCACGGCACACTCTGGGCGGCGAAGCGCTCGAGCCCGCCTATCGAGTTGCGCCGAATCGCCCCTTCCCACGCTGCGAAGGGGCACTATGCGGCAACTCGCGAGAAAGCATCTCGCGAGTTCCGCCAATGTGCCCCTTCGCGCGCCGTGAAGGGGCACTATGCGGCAACTCGCGGGCGAGTGAAGCGGATGCTCAGGCGATGCTCTGGGCGGCGAAGCGCTCGAGCACCTCACCGATCCGGCCCTTGCAGCCGCCGCAGCCCGTTCCCGCGCGGGTGGCCGAGCCGATGCAGGCGACGGTGTCGTTGCCTGCCTGGGCGGAGGTGGTGATCGCTTCCACGGTCACGCCGTTGCACCAGCACACCGTCGACTCCGGCGCGAAGGTGTCGCCAGCGGTGGCCGGATCGTAGTCCGGGCCGTCGAAGCGCAGCAACACCGACCGGTCGGCGGGCAGCTCGCTGCCACGCTCGAACAGGAGGGTCAGCTCGGCGCCGGTGCGCGGCATCCCCACACAGACGAAGCCGGTGAGGATGCCGCCGCGGGTGAGCATCTTCACGTACCGGCCGTGCTCGGGGTCGGCCCACTGGGAAACGCTGAGCGGGCCCGGGCCGGCGGCACAACCGTGGGCATGCTCGTCGACCTCGGTGAGGGCAGCGTCGAACGGGTCGGCGGAGGTGTCGCCGGCGGCGACCACGTCGATGCCCTCGGCCTTGAGCATCACGACGGATGCCCCAGGTGCGGCCGCGACAACCAGCTCCGCCGCCACGGTGGCCGAGCCTCCCGCCGTGACGGTGCTGTCTGCGGCGAGCGCTGCCGGCTCTGCGGGCAGAGCCGTGCCGGGTGCCGGCGCTGTGGCTGCTGTTGTGCCCGTACTGCCCGCCGTGATCTCCGCGGTGAAGCGGGCGGCGAGGCTGTCAGCCTGCCGCCAGCCGGGGCCGATCAGGCCGCTCGGCCCGCCGGGCGGCGCCATCCGGGCCCCGTTCCAGGCGGCGCCGAGGTCGACGTCGGCGGGCCGGGCCGCCACGTGGGCGCAGTCCCCGATGGCGTGGATGGCGGCATCCGCCCAGCTCTGCAGCGACTCGTCGACCAGGATGCCGGTGGACACCGGCAGTCCGGCCAGGTGGGCGAGCTCGGTGCGGGCGCCCACCCCGCAGGAGAGCAGCAGCAGGTCGCCGCTGATCTGCTTGCCGTCGGCGCAGATCAGCGCCTCGAAGCGTTCAACGCCGTCATCGTCGTGGTGGAAGAGCACGCTCTCGGCCCTGGCGTGGTTGACCATGCTGACCCCGGCGCGGCGGGCGCTGCGGGTGAGCACCGACCCTGCGCCCCGGTCGAGGTTGCGGTTCATCGGGATCTCACCGTGGTAGACCACGCACACCTGCGCGCCGGCCGCCGCCGCGGCGAGGGCGATCTCCATGCCGAGCACGCCGGCGCCGAGCACCACGATGCGCTGGCCGGCCCGCACGGCCGCGAGCACCGTGGCCGCATCGGCCAGGTCCCGCAACGCGCTGACCCCGCGGGGCAGCGGGGCCTCGACGCTGTCGAGGGTGGCGGCATCCGTGCCGGGCTTCATCAGGCCGCGGCGCACCCGCTTGACCCCGTCGAGGGTGGGCACGTTGGCGCGGGCGCCGGTGGCCAGCACGAGCCTGTCGTATGCGAGAGAACTGCCGTCGCTGAGACTGACGGTACGGATGGTGCGGTTCACGGAGGTGACGTTGATGCCGGTGAGGATGCGCGCACCCGCGGCGCGGGCCCGGCTGCCGTCGGTGAGGTCGAGGGTGTCACGGTCGGTGCGGCCCACGGCGTAATCAGCCAGCAGCACCCGGTTGTAGGCGTGTTCCTGCTCGGCGCCCACCACGGTGAGCTCGGCCAGGCCGGCCTCCACCAGGGGCAGCAGCTCGTCGACGAACCGGGCGCCGACCGGGCCGTAGCCGACGACGACGACGCGTTCGGGGGCGGTGCGTGCGGCAGGGCCGGGGGTTGCGGCAGAAGTGTGGTCAGACATCGGCCATCAGCCTTTCTCGGTCGGTGGCCGGCCGGTCGGGCGCATCGATGGCCCGCACCCGCACGGCGGTGCGCTTGAATTCGGGCATGCCCGAGACCGGGTCGGTGGCGCCGGCGGTGAGCAGGTTGGCGCGCTGGTCGGCCGGGAAGTGGAACGGCAAGAACACGGTGTCCGGCCGGATGTCGGCGCTGAACTGGGCACGGCAGCGCACGATGCCGCGCTCGTTGGCCAGTTCGGCCCAGCCGCCGTCGGACAGGCCCAGGCTCGCCGCGGTCGCCGGGTGCACCTGCATGCGGGCCTCCGGTTGCGCATCGGCCAGCTCGGGTACCCGCCGGGTCTGCGCACCCGACTGGTAGTGCTCGAGGAGCCGGCCGGTGATGAGGGTGAGCGCCCCCGATGTCTGGGCCGGGGCGGCGACGGTGCGGGCGGTGACGGTGACGATGCGGGCCCGGCCGTCATCATGCGCGAACCGGTCCAGGAACAGTCGTGGGGTGCCACCGGACCCGGCCGGATACGGCCAGTAGGCCGGCTCCCCCGCATCCAGCAGCGCGTAGTCGAGGCCGGAGTAGTCGGCGATGCCACCCTCCGACGCACGGCAGAGTTCGTCGAAGACCTCACCGGGGTCGGCGCTGTACACACCGGGGGCATCCAGTCGCCGGGCCAGCTCCCGGAAGATCCACAGTTCGCTGCGCACCCCGGCCGGCGGGTCGATCGCACGGCGGCGGCGGAGCACCCGACCCTCGAGCGAGGTCATCGTGCCCTCCTCCTCGGCCCACTGGGTCACCGGCAGCACCACATCGGCCAGTGCGGCGGTCTCGGAGAAGAAGAAGTCACAGACCACGAGGAAATCAAGACTGAGCAGGCCCGCCCGAACGCGGTCGGCATCCGGTGCCGACACCACGACGTTGGCACCGTGCACGAGCAGGGTGCGGATACCGCCCGGCTGCCCGAGCGCGTTCAACAGTTCGACGGCGGGCAGGCCGGCGCCGGGGATGACGGCCGGATCGACACCCCAGACGCCGGCGACGTGGGCGCGGGCGGCGGGGTCGGTGATCTTGCGGTAGCCGGGCAGTTGGTCGCACTTCTGGCCGTGTTCGCGGCCGCCCTGTCCGTTGCCCTGGCCGGTGAGGGTGCCGTAGCCGGAGTGGGTGGTTCCGACCAGGCCGAGCACCAGCGCCAGGTTGATGGCCGCCGTGGCGGTGTCGGTGCCGTCGACGTGCTGCTCGACGCCGCGGCCGGTGAGGATGTAGGTGCCCCGGCCGGTGGCGAGCCGCCGCGCGAGCTCGCGCAGCTGCCAGACCGGCACCCCGGTGTGTTCCTGCACCCGCTGCGGGTACCAGCCGGCCACGCTCATGCGCAGCTGGTCGAAGCCGGTGGTGCGGCGGGCGAGGTAGTCGGTGTCGGCGAGGCGCTCGGTGAGGACCAGGTGGATGAGGCCGAGCAGCAGCACCAGGTCGGTGCCGGGGGCTGGCTGCACGTGCATGCCGGCGCCGTCCTCGGTGAGGCGGGCGGTGGCGGTGCGGCGCGGGTCCACCACGATCAGGCCGCCGGCCTGCCGGGCGCCGTCGAGGTGGCCGATGAACGGCGGCATGGTCTGGGCCACGTTGGTGCCGAGCATCAGGATGGTGTCGGCCGCGTCGAGGTCCTCCACTCGGAACGGCAGGCCCCGGTCGAGGCCGAAGGCACGGTTGCCGGCCGCGGCGGCGCTGGACATGCAGAACCGGCCGTTGTAGTCGATGCGGGAGGAGCCGAGGGCCAGCCGGGTGAACTTTCCCAGCTGGTAGGCCTTCTCGTTGGTCAGTCCCCCGCCGCCGAACACCCCGACGGAGTCAGCACCGTGGTCAGCCCGACCGGCGCGGAGCGTGTCGGCGATCAGGTCGAGGGCGTCATCCCAGGACACCGGGGCGAAGCTGCCGTCGGTCTGACGCAGCATGGGTTCCCGGATGCGGTCGGTCTTGTCGAGCAGTTCGGCCGCGGTCCAGCCCTTCTTGCAGAGGCCGCCGCGGTTGGTCGGGAAGGCCCGGCCGGCGATGGTGACCGGCAGGCTGGTGGCATCCGCGGGCACTGCCGGGGTTGATCGCGGGGCGGCGGATGCGGTGGTGGTGGGCGTGAGCGTCATCGCGCACTGCAACGCGCAGTACGGGCAGTGCGTGTTGACAGGGTTCACGGTGGTGCCTTTCGGGAGAACTACAGTTCGCGAGAGCGGCCGTGTGGTTACGTCAGCTGGTTGAGGTGACCACACGACCGCTTTCGCGGGATGTGCGGGGTGCGATGTGTGAGCGGGGTGGAGCTAGATCCGGTGGCCGGCCACCGAGGAACCTCGGCGGAGGTAGACGAACGCGGTGACGGCCATCATCACGACGTAGGCTCCGGCGAAGGCGTAGATGGCGCTGGAGTAGTCACCCGTCGAGGTCTTCGAGAAGCCGAGCACCTGCGGGATGACAAACCCGCCGTAGGCGCCGATGGCGGAGATGAGGCCGAGAGCCGCAGCGGTCTTCCGCTGCGTGCCGACGTCGCCGGAGTTCTTGTGGGCATCCGCTACGCCGCTGCGGGCGGCGAAGACGCTGGGGATCATGCGGTACGTGGAGCCGTTGCCGACGCCGGTGGCCACGAAGATGAGCAGGAAGGTGATGAGGAACAACCAGAAGTTACCGAGCGGCAGCACCAGGTTCACCAGCACCGCGCCGACCGCCATCACACCGAAGGCGACGACGGTGACCAGGGCGCCGCCGAACCGGTCGGCCAGGCGGCCGCCGAACGGGCGGGCCAGGGAGCCGGTGAGGGCGCCGAGGAAGGCGAGCGACAGCGACGCCGAGACCACCTGGAACGACGAGTAGTCGGGGAACTGGTCGGCGATGAGCTTGGGGAACACGCTGGCGAAGCCGATGAACGACCCGAAGGTGCCGATGTAGAGGAACGCCATGATCCACAGGTGCGGTTCCTTCACCGCGGCGATCGAGCCGGCGAAGTCGGCCTTGGCGCTGGAGAGGTTGTCCATGTACTTCCAGGCCCCGAACATGG
>Ga0247806_10000398_pt1 | contig 28010 bp, 26 predicted proteins | sample UWRJL059202B1_FD_179935 | JGI IMG/M metagenome (GOLD analysis project Ga0247806, IMG submission 179935) | Plant litter microbial communities from Arlington Agricultural Research Station in Wisconsin, United States - UWRJ-L059-202B-1 | ecosystem: Environmental > Terrestrial > Plant litter >... | reverse complement strand
GCGATCTTCATTATCAACTAAATAATACTTTAAATTTTCAAAGTGATTTTGACTTGAAATAACTTCTGTTTCATTATTTAACGAGCCATCAATAATTAAAATTTCATCAGGATAAGCAGTTTGCTTTCGAACCGATTGCAATAATTTCAGCAATGGTTCCGGACGCATGTAAGTACAAATGATAAGTGAAAATTTCATATTTATTTATGTCTTACGCCTAAGTTATTTAGATTTTTAGCATAAAAAAGAGATTTTTTAAACTGAAGATTTTTGTAAGGAATTCTAAAAAAACGAAATAAAAGTCCTTTTTTTGAACCTTTAAAAAGATATAAGAAAAAGTGTTTATACTTATATTCTATTATTTGCTGCGGTGTAAAATGCTTTACTATTCCATACATTACCGTTGGACTTGGAACGGGACGAATAGACTTAACAGGAGTATCTAGTTCCCACGGCTGTGTTTTTCTGTTTTTGCCTAAAATTTTAGACTGATTTCCCCAGAATCTGTATCCCCCAACAGGAGGTTTTAAATGCAGGTTTGGAGAAAAGGGATTATGAATTACAATTTGTCCTAACTTAATAAGTGACATTCCAAAATCACTATCTTCACCATAACCGCCATCAAAATTAATATCATTGCCCACTAATTTTCTAACATATTCTGCTTTTACACAAGAGTTTGCGTTACTAAAACTATTACTCGTACCAACAACCCATCTTTTTTCTCCTAATTTCTGAAGCTTATCTGTTAAATCTGTTAAATCCTGTTCCTGATTATCAGCACGAATATCAAGTCCGTTACAGGCGCCTACTTTATACGTTTGTAATATCTTAATATGGTTTTCTATGAAAATTGATTCAAAACGAACATCATCGTCTCCAAAAACAATATATTCCCCGGTACATAATTCAATTGCTTCATTACGCGCACGACAGCTGCCTTTTGTTTCCTGCCATTTAACAATTAATTCAAAAGGAAAATCTATTGAATTATATACGTTTTCATCTCTTAAATCTTTTGGAGTTGCATCTACAATAACAACTTGTGAAACCGGATAGGTTTGGGCCGCCAAATCTTTCAATAATTGCAGCGTAAAATCCTGACGCATCATTGTTGGAATAATATAACTAACCGTTGGATTTCCTTCAATTTCTAATAATTCTCTAGGCTTAATTATTGGTTTAGCTTCTGATTGTTTGAAGTTTTTCTTAGCGTAAAAAAAGGCATTCCACTCTTTCCATTTCCAAAATCCTTTTCTGTATAACATGAAAACAGAATGATCAATTTTGAAGTTTTTTCTAAAAAAAACGTACCTGTCTTTTGCTGATATTTTAATTTCTTCTCTTGAGTTTTCATCAAAAAGTCCTTTTATATATAATGGAAAAGCAGCTGAATTTCGCAAAGCATTATAGCCAAAATCCAGTGCTTGTAACTGAATATTTTTATATTCAGTATCAAAACCTTTTAGAGTTTCCCAAACTGATTGACGCACTGCAAATTGATTGGGATTAATTCTCCAGCTTAAACATTCTTCAAGATTATCAAAATCATTGATAAACATAAAAAAAACAGCGGTTTGATAGACCAATTCAGGAAAAGCGTTTTTGTATCCTTGCTCAAAAGAACTATGCCAGATATCTCCCGCCTCCTTTGACAACTTTTCCAACTGATCAAAATTAGGCTGTCCATTGTAAAGAATAACTTCTCCCGTTGTTGTAACAAATTTATTTAACTTCATTCCTAATTGTGATTAATTACGCTTTTATAAAATTCTATATTTTGTTTCGCTATTTTGTCAATATCAAAAAAGTCTTCCACTTTTTTTCTTGCTGATTTTCCCATTTCCAAACGCAACCCTTCATTCTTTAAAAGAAAACTGATTTTTTGTGCAAAAATATCATGGTTCGTAGGATGAACTAAAAATCCACTTTCCCCATCAGTAACCATTTCGTTTGCCCAACCAATATTTGAGGCTACAATTGGTTTTTCCATCGCCATCGCTTCGAGCCAGGAAACGGGGAAAGCTTCTGCAAAAGAAGGAAAAACGCAAAGAGTTGCATCCTGAATTTTTTGTTTTATTTCTGTGTATGGAACACTGCCTAAATACGCTACATTTTTCTTTGCTTTATCTGAAAACAATTCCTGCATCATTTGCCAAACAGATGAATTTCCTGAGATAATATCAGAAACATCTTTACCGATCAAAATCAATTTAGCATCAGGATTAGTTTCAATCACTTTATTAAAAATAAAAGGCAATTCCAAAAGACCTTTCTTACGAATCAAACTTCCAAAATACAAAATGATTTTTCCTTTTTGAATTTCTTTATTCGATTGGAACAAACTTACATCAATTGGATTTGGGATAATTGTAAATTTCTTAGAAATATCAAAAACTTCATTTGTTTTATCTGCAGTAAATTGGCTTACTGATAACAATTTGTTTGCCTTTATTAAAGCTCTTTTTTCATGAAATTTGTTTATCCATTTTACCGGACGTTTATCCAAATGACAGAAATAAGTATCTGAGCCATGAAGTCTTATTATTATGGGGCATTTTTTTGGTTTAATAAAAGAGGTAATTCCTGTCCAGTCCGGTGCTTCGACTACGTCAATTTGTTTACTAGAATAAAGCTTGTTGACTATTCTTTCAATTTTTTTTCTTGTAAAAAACCACGATAATCCTTTAACTTTTACATTTTTTATTTGTTGAATTAAAAGACCATTATCATCAAAAACAGCATCTTCCTTTTGTCCATAAACAAGCACCCGAACTGAAACACCTTGCGCCAAAAGTCCTATTGCAAGATTCTTGATACTTGTACCAATACCTCCCGAATTTCCTGTTTTGAAATGTGGATATTCTGGTGTTAAAAAAGCTACTTTCATTGTTTTATTTCTTAAAAAAATCTTTTAGAATTCTGGCTGTAAATATTCTTGCTCCGGCATCTGTCATGTGTCCGCAAGAAGAAAAGTATTTATCTTCGGCAACAACATTTTCATAATTATAAATTTCAGGATACGCTTTTTTTACTTTATCAAAATAATTCATTCCCTTAACATTTTCGCACATTGGCGTCATTACTGCAATGAAATTGATATTATTGGCTTTGCAAATATTTGTAATTTCTTCGTAGTATTTATTATGAGGCAATGGGTTTAGATTGACAATATTGTTTTTCATATTGCCATTTTTGTGTTTAGCTAAAGGATAATATCCTAAGTTGTCTAAAGCATTTGTTTTTTCTTTCTTAATGATTTTAAAAGCTTCTCTAAAACCTATTTTTCCATCGTACTTTATGTATCTGTAAAACGGAATATAATACAATTCATAAAACTTTTCCTGAGATGAAAAATGATCTTTTATAACTTTTGAATTATGAATATACGGTAAAAATTTAGCTGAAATGCCTTCGGCTTCATGATCGTTCGAAATATTTAAATCGGCTTCGAGAATAACATTTTTGATGTCATATTTTCTTTCAATCATTAATTTCAACAGCAATGAAGCTTCAAATAAATGACCTCCGCTCATTCCGTAATTAAAAGTTTTTAAACCTTTCTCTTCAAACATTTGCGAGACAAAGTGGTTATTTGCTCTTGAAGATCCCAGAATTATAACATCGTATTTTTGAGCTTCTGAATTAAAAACCGTTTCAATTTTTCCTCTATTTTTAGACTGCAAAAAAACATACGTATAAAGTCCGTCTAAAACAACAGCTATAAAAACCGTGATGACAAAAACCCAGGCTGTATAAATTAAAAACTTCTTCATTAAAACTGAAAATATATAAATTCTTTATAATCCGAAAAAGTACCAAATGCCATAATAGCCAGTATTGCCAATGCTAATTTTAGCAGGCTTCTTTTTCCTGAAAGTGGTTCTATTTTGTTACGATTATTCCATTCAACTAAAACAAACACGCCAATCATTAATAACAGTTCATAGCTGTATCTTTCATTATTCAGATATTGAAAGCTAAAATTGTGATTGGTAATAATGCGTTTTAGATATAAAACAGCATCGGTAATCGTTTTGGCCCTAAAAAATATCCAGGCTATACAAGTCAGAAAAAATGTATACAATATACTCATCAACACTTTTGCTGAATTAAAATCAAATTTCAATTTAATAGCATCCATATTGTTGCGGTTACTATTAGATAAAAGCAATGGTAAAAAATAAACAGCATTTATAAATCCCCAGGCAACATACGTCCAATTGGCGCCATGCCAAAATCCGCTGACCACAAAAATGATAAAGGTGTTTCTGATTTTCATCCAGATTCCACCTTTGCTTCCCCCTAACGGAATGTATAAATAATCACGAAACCAAGACGATAACGAAATATGCCAGCGGCGCCAAAACTCGGCTATATCTCGAGAAAAATAAGGATAATTGAAATTCCGCAATAAATCTAAACCAAACAGTTTTGAAACTCCTAATGCAATATCTGAATAACCTGAAAAGTCACCATAAATTTGAAAAGCAAAATAAATTGCACCCAATATTAATGAAAACGAATTCATAGCGGTGTAGTTATCGAAAATAGCATTGGCGTACGTCGCACAAGTATCGGCAATAATCACTTTCTTGACTAATCCCCAAACGATTTGATAGATTCCTTCTTTGGCTTTTTCAAAATCAAATTCTCGTTTTACTTTTACTTGTGGCAGTAAATGTGTTGCTCTTTCGATTGGTCCGGCAACCAAAAGCGGAAAATAACTCACAAATAGTGAATAATCTACAAAGTTGTATTCGGCTTTTATTCGTTTGTAATAAATATCGATTACATAGGATAAACCGTGAAAAGTATAAAATGAAATTCCGACAGGAAGAATTACATCCAATAAAATTGGACTAGCTTTAAAGCCTGTAGAAGTGACCAAATCTGAAAAAGAGGCGGCAAAAAAGTTATAATATTTGAATATTCCTAAAAACCCTAAATTGATTAAAATGCTGAGCCAAAACCAAAACTTTCTGCTTTTATCTGATTTTCCTTTTTCGATTTGAATTCCGGTATAATAATCCAGAAATGTAGAAAAAACCAATAGAAACAGAAATCTCCAATCCCAACAAGAATAAAAATAATAACTGGCAATAATCAGTAAAGCGTTTTGAGTGCTTTTTGTTTTATTGAATACAAACCAATACAGAAAAAAAACAATTGGTAAAAAAATAGCAAATGCTATAGAGTTAAAAAACATATATAAACTTTTAAATGGCTGTTGTTTATCTAAAATGGATTAGCCTATTTTGAGGAATTTTGAAACAATGGTTTTAAAAAATCCTGTGTGAAATATATAACACCATTTGTATTTAAATGGTGATGATCGTAATAATATTTTGGTATTAATATTGACTCTGAAAAATCATAATAATTTACCTTGTATACTTTTTCTATTTTTTTTGCCAGATCAATGGCAAGATTATGTTCGGGCCATTTTCCAAATAAAGCAGGCGGAATTATCAGTACAATATGTGATTTATTCTTTTGTGCCGTTTTAACAATTTTTTCTACTCCAAGACAAGCTTCATTAAATATTTTACGATTAATACTATCACCGTGCACAAATTTAATTCCTTTTCTTACTGATGCAAGATCAATTTTTGTTAGAGAATCGAACCGGCCTTTTGTATAATTTGGCTTTAAATTTAGCCATGGCGTTCTTAATTTGCTTTGTCCATACTGTATCATTCTTTCATATTTATTTTGGGTATCAAATAATAAATACTGCGAAAAAAAATCAAAGCTAAATAATTCCTGATCAAAAGTGTTTGTCGAAAACGGTAATTTATCCGAAGTTAACATTGGAGGCGATAATATAAAGAAAATGGTATCTGCTTTATTATTTTTAGAGTAAAAATAGTTAAGATAAAACAACTGCTCGTTTACTCCGCATTTTCCTTCTCCCTGCCCAATATTAATGATTTTCTTTTTTACTATTTTTTCGATAATTTCCTGGTTTCCGTACCTCGAAAAATTTCTTGCATGAGAAATCCCCATAAACATTAAATCAAATTTTTCGTTTGATTTAATTATTAAGGTATTGCTATCTGTTTGCGAATTTTTAAAATTTCTCCTTTCTACATACCCTGAACTTGCGAGCAAAACCACTAACAGCATTATAATAAATAAAGTAAAGGCTAATATCGTTTTACTAATAAACTTTTTAATCATACTCATCACTTATAAATTAGAAAGCAAAATAAATAAACTCGGTTTTTGATGTAACACCCCAAACGATTATTAGTATCGAAATTAAAGAATAAAGAGCCCACCTTGAATAAATGGATTTCGAATCTTTATACAAAGCATGGTTATAGGATCTGGAATTCCATTCTTTTATCAAAAAAAACAAAATTAAAAGGATCAGTATTTTTATAGATATTTGTTTTGAATCGAATCTTGGTATAGTAAACAAACTGCTTGAAAAAATGCCTTTTATATAAAGTAGCGCACTCTCTACATTTTTTGCCCTGAAAAATATCCAGGCAAAACAGGTTATAGCAAAGGTTCTTATGATTTGAAATAATTCTTTAAAACTTGGATAATTTTTTTCTTTTGCTACGACATCAAGATTACTTCTATTTGTTTTAAAAATTATAGATGGCAAAATAAATACTGCATTGAGTAATCCCCAGATAATAAATGTCCAGTTGGCTCCATGCCAAAACCCGCTTACAACAAAAATGATCAAAACATTTCGTATCTTAATGAATTTAGATCCTTTATTGCCTCCTAACGGTATGTACACATAATCGCGAAACCAGGAAGAAAGTGAAATATGCCAGCGGCGCCAAAACTCGGCAATATCTCTTGAAAAATACGGATAATTAAAATTTCGTAATAAATCTATCCCAAACAGTTTTGAAGTTCCGGATGCAATATCTGAATATCCTGAGAAATCGCCATAAATTTGAAATGCAAAAAAGATGGCTCCAAGAACCAAAACGCTTCCTGAATTTGAACCGGCATTATCAAAAGCGATATTTGCATAATCGGCACAATTATCTGCAATGACTACTTTCTTAAAAAGTCCCCACATAATTTGTCTTAAGCCATCGACAGCAAGCCTGTAATCAAATTCTCTTTTTATTTTAACCTGTGGCAATAAATGCGTCGCTCTTTCGATAGGTCCGGCAACCAAAAGCGGAAAATAACTCACAAATAGTGAGTAATCGACAAAGTTGTATTCGGCTTTTATTCGTTTGTAATAAATATCAATTACATACGATAAACCATGAAAAGTATAAAATGAAATTCCAACAGGAAGAATTACATCCAATAAAATTGGACTAGCTTTAAAGCCTGCAGAAGTGACCAAATCTGAAAAAGAGGCGGCAAAAAAGTTATAATATTTGAATATTCCTAAAAACCCTAAATTGATTAAAATGCTAAGCCAAAACCAAAACTTTCTGCTTTTTTCTGATTTCCCTTTTTCGATTTGAATTCCGGTATAATAATCCAGAAACGTAGAAAAAACCAATAGAAACAGAAATCTCCAATCCCAACAAGAATAGAAATAATAACTGGCAATAATTAATAAAGCATTTTGTGTGCTCTTTGTTTTATTGAATACAAACCAATACAATAAAAAAATAATTGGCAAAAAAATAGCAAATGCTATAGAGTTAAAAAACATCAGTGATATTTATAATTAGTTTTTATCAATAATTAGTTTGAAATGATTTTCTACCATTTTCGGCAAAGAAAAGGAATTGGCAATTAATTCTCTTGTATTAATAGATATCTTTTTGTTGCCCAAATAAATATCTTCAAGAATTTCAGCTAAAGTTTTGATATCTTTTGCCTCAAATATATATCCGTTTTCTTCATTAGAAATGACTTCTGTATTTCCTCCAACCTTGGTTGTAATTACCGGAACATTTGCTGCAAGACTTTCTAAGATCGACAGACTAAAACATTCCATATGTGTGGGTTGTAACATATAATCATATTGAAAAAAGATTTCATTTAGGTTTGCTTTACTTCCCATAAAAACAAAACATTTTTCGAGAGCATATTTTTTTATTTTCTCTGTTAATTGTTTTTTATAAGGTCCGTCTCCGTAAATGTTTATTACAATATTGTCTTTTATTTCGGTTGAAAGATCATTTACCGCTTCTATCAAATCCTGAATACCTTTTGATTCCCTAAGATGTGATGCAACTAAAAAACTTGTTTTGGCAGTATTTCTGGTTTCTCTTACTAAAATACTATTGAGTATAACGCCATTATAAATTGTTTTAGATTTTAATTTTAAATGAAAACCAAAATCTGCTAAAATTGCATTTACGGTGTAATTTGATACTCCAATAAAAACATTAATATATCTCGAAAATAAAATTCCTTTTATTCTTTTGCTTATTCTTTTTTTGAATGAATATCCGTTTAAAGGTCTTGGATTATGGTCGACTACAATAATTTTTGCCTTTGATAATTTACTTATTTTATAGAAAAATGGCGTACACAATTCTATAAAATGAGTGATAATATAAGTATATTCCGTTTGATTTTGTTTGCAAAATGACAGAAAATTGCTTTCGACACTTGCAGTTTTATTGCTATAAATTGTCAAATCAGAATATTTTCCATGATTTGATATATTAGGAAAAAACCAATCGACTTCAATATTATTCTCTTTGCATTTTTTATCAAAATCCCAAAAAAAATAATCCATACCCCCAACTCTTTCAGGAAGTAATTTATAATTACAAAGTATGGCTATTTTAGTCATTAAATATGGCTAAAGTTTTGGCAATACGTTCACTTGTTCCGTCCAGATTTTGGCCAATTTGCAAATCAATCATTGCTTTTCTATCAACTTTTCTTTCGTCAGGATTATTAAAAGTCTGATTGATCTGATCAATTAATTCCTGTTTATCTTTTGCGATAGTTACAGCGTTTCCGTCTATAACTTTTTTGTAGTGATTATAGTTTAAAAATCTTTGGTCATTATAAAGGCCATTTTCCAGATTTCCAAAAACAGTATTAATAACCGGTTTATCAAAAAGCATAAAATCTAAACTCATAGTTGAACACATGTTTATGCTTAAATCGGCATTTTCTAATAATGATCTTAAGTCTTTAATATCTTCATCGCTTGGAATTCGCTGCGACCAGCTTTCCTGATGATTTTCTCTTGTCAAAATCCATTTTGGCACATTCCATATTATTTCCGGGAATTCATCACGAATAGCTTTAAATCTACTATCGTCTTCGGCTGGAGAAGTTCTTACAAGAAGTTGTACATCAAACTTTATTTTATTATTTCTAATGGCTTCGGCAATAGTTTTAATTACTATAGGATCATTTTTTCCAATGGAAACATCTGCACAACTATAACAGATAATTTTTTTGGAACTGTCTAATCCAAATTTAACAAGATAATCTTGTTTTGAAGATTTGTATTTATCCAGAACATAAGGTTCAAACTGAGGTGTTCCAACAACCTGAACGTCATCCTTTTTTACATTTGGATAGAAATAAAGTAACTCTTCTTTCATTAATTGGCTCCAAACCAAAAATCTATCAAATGTTCCCAACATTCTTCCTTTTGAAGCTAAATTATCCCAGCTAAAAATAAACGTACTTGTTTGTATTTTTGTTTGAATTGCTGCATACAAAAACGGAGCTAAATAGGGAGGACGCTGGTGTGTAAAAAACAGGTGCGAAGGTTTGTCTTTCTTAAGTATTTCTATATATTCTTTTGTAATCTTATTTTTTGAAAAAGAGGAAAACTGCAATTTTTCGGCTAATAAAATACTGGAATTTGAGTTGATAACATTCGTAAATGAATAGACACTTTTTACAAATAAGGAACGTAAAGAATTTGTTTTAGGATAACCCGAGACCAGATTATCATTCATTCCGTAAAAAGTTTTATTTTTTTTCAAATGGGCAATTTCTTTCCATTTTCTAAAAGCCCATGTTGCTTTTCCTTCTTTAAAAACAGTAAGTTCTTTTATTTCAAGTTTAGCATTATTAAAATTCTGATAGCAGCTTTCAGGCAAACCGGAATAGATGATAATTTTATCAAATTGTTTCATTGCTTCAGTAATGAAATTACTCATTACAAAATTTCTATATCCTACTCCGTCAGTTATTACTATTCCTAATTTTTTCATTTTTACAATCTAAATAACCGTTTTACGATTTTTTTAATTCGCTTTATATTTTTATGAAATAAAAACTTTGTATTGACTAAAAGTTCATACGCAAAGCCTTTTATGTATAAACCAAAATATTTTTTCTTTACACTAAAATTACTGTCATCGAATCTTATCCATCTTTCCGGAAAATAATCAGAATCATCGTTTTGACTGGCAAATTCTCCTCTGAAAATTTTTATCGGTCTTATAATTTTTGATTCTTTTTTTTCTCCCAACCACGCAATCCACCATGAAAATGTTGAATTACTAATAATAAAATCATTGCATTTTACTCCCAGAGCCAATTGCTCAATTGGAGTTAAATTATCTAAAAATAAACTATTTTTTAAAAATGAAAAATGGTATTTACAATATTCAATATCATCACTTGTAAATAATAAGTTTCTGTGTTCCCAATCTGGAAAATTCTCAATCAATGCCTTAAAATAAAACAAATACGACAATTGAAAATAATAGGGATGATTGACAAAATCACCTCTTCTAACCGATATTAATATTGTTTTTTTTGAAAAAAGTGAATCATGTTTTAAATATAAATCACGACTAAACTCTTCAAATTCAAAAATTTGCCTTGTTTTTTCTACATCAAAATATTTTTCAGATTGAATCCATCCATCAACATCATAATTATCATTACCTAAATCCCAGTCATAATGATTATATTCTTTTTCTTTTATCGATTTGAAACTTTCATCTTTATAAAAAACGGGTAATTTATATTTAAAATATTTTGAATAATTCCATTGTGGAAAAAAAAACTCATGCCCGTACTTTTCTGCAATACCAATTGTTGAAGCAATTTGAAAAAGTTGATTTCCAAGATTGCCTTTTACTCCAAGTTTAGAAAATGTTATCATTTAATATCATGCAATTACTTAAAATCTTTAAATTGTTTTTGATGATTTAGCCGCCAAATATCAGCTGTCTGAATGCTTTTTAGAAATAATTCATTGCTGTTTCCTTTTCCAAAATCATCTTCAACAATTTGAACTTTATGAGAATCGATAATCGAAAGTGCTTCTTTTATTCCTTTTTCAGAATAATCTGTATTGATAATATCGGCATGCACAGCTCTGTTTTGCTGGCGCGTTCCGATATTAATAATTGGAATTCCATAGTAGGGTGCTTCGCGAATTCCAGCGCTGCTGTTACCTATAATAAACTGACTGTTTTTTAATAAGGTCAGAAAATATTCGAAACGCAATGATGGAAAAATTCTAAATCTTGGGTTACCTTTCAGTTTCTCATAGGCTTCAATAATAAACTGGCTGCCTAAATCATTGTTTGGAAATATGATTATATAATTGTGATTGTCTTCTAACAATGAATCAACAAAGATTTTTGCAAATTTTTCCATCTCCTTAATTTCGGTCGTTACAGGATGAAACATTACAATGGCATATTTTTCAAAATCGATTTTATAATATGCTTTTGCAACGGCTACATCAGGCAACTGATCTGAAAACATGATATCAATATCCGGAGAACCAATAGTAAAAATAGATTCTTTGATTTCTCCCATTTGCTGCAATCGTTTCGCAGCTTGTTTGTTTGACACAAAATGAATGTGGCTTAATTTACTCACACTATGACGAATTAATTCATCAACCGTTCCCGAAACTTCTCCGCCTTCAATATGCGAAACTAAAATATTATTAAGCGAACCTACAATCGCTCCTGCAAGCGTTTCTACACGATCACCATGCACGACAATCATATCTGGTTGTATGTTTTTGCAATAATTAGATAATCCTTGTATGGTTTTTGCCAACGTCAAATCCATTGTAGTTTCGTGCGTGTGATTTTCGAATGTAAACACATTTTTAAAATTACAGCGTTCGATTTCAATCAAAGTATATCCATAAACTTCTTGCAGATGCATTCCGGTTACGAATACAAAAACTTCAAACTCCGGTTGCTTTTCCAGAATTGAAATGAGTGATTTAATCTTGCCAAAGTCGGCACGTGTTCCTGTTAGGAAAAGGATTTTTTTCATTTAATTTTTTTTACTCAAAATCAGTAAAATCCAATTGCTCGTCGTTTTCAATATCTCGTGACGCCATTTTTCCAATTAAATCATTAAAATGTTCTGCTAAGATTTTTCCGGTTCCGGGACGTTTTACCCAGATATTTTGCTTTGATAATCTTTCTCCTTTTTTTATAGAAGCAATTGCACATACTGTAGCAAATGCAAAATCTATTGTAACTTGTTCTTCTAAGGCAGGCTTTTTGGTTCCCCCGCGCATTAAAGCCATTTCTGCACTTGAAACAATGAGTTCCTGACAAGCTTTTTCATTCATACTGCAAACAATATCCGGACCTGTACGCTGCATATGATCTGTAAAATGTCTTTCAAGAATACTGGCACCAAGAGCAACTGCTCCTAAACAGGCATTGTTATTTAAGGTATGGTCACTTAAACCAAAAACTTTATCTGGAAAAGCGTTATGCAATTCAACCATTGCACCAAAACGAACTAAATGAATTGGCGTTGGATACAAGTTTGTGGTATGCAAAAGGGCAACGGGAATATTATGTTTGTCGAAAATAGCTACTGCTTTTTGAACACTTTCTATAGTATTCATTCCTGTGCTTAAAATAGCAGGTTTTCCGAAAGAAGCAATATGCTCTAATAATGGATAATTGTTACATTCTCCTGAACCGATTTTATAGGCAGGAATATCGAATTTTTTCAGTCTTTCGGCTGCAGCACGAGAAAATGGTGTTGAAATAAAAATCATGCCTAAACTTTCTACATAATTTTTAAGTTCAAGTTCATCAGCTTCGTTAAGCGAGCAGCGTTCCATGATTTCGTAAATAGAAACATCGGCATTGCCTGGAATTACTTTTTTAGCAGCTCCGCTCATTTCGTCTTCAACAATATGAGTCTGGTGTTTAACCACTTCAACTCCGGCTCTTTTTGCTGCATCGACCATTTCTTTTGCAACTTGCAATGAGCCTTCGTGATTAATTCCTATTTCTGCAATAACTAAAGGCGGAAAATCCGGTCCAATTTTTCGTCCTGCAATTTCTATAAATGGTTTCATAAAGTAGGTTATGAATTAGGTTTTATATGTTTTTGGTATAAATATTCCGCATAGTCAAAATCTTCCTGTGTATCGATATCTACGTTGGCAAAAATAGAATCTATTTTGAAAGGATAAGCATTTTTACTAATAATTATATTTTCAAGAATCAATTTGGCTTTTGTAATATAAAGTAATCCGTTTTCGTAAAAAAGTGGCTCCAGATCCTGGCTTCGCTGGCCAATTTCATAATTGTACGGAATGAATTTCTGATCTGTTATTTTTCCGAATTTCTGATGATTTCTGGAAACGGTAAATAAACTGTCATGATTTTCTTTCTGATAAACAGCAAAAGCCTCCTGCAATAAATTTTCCGGACGAAGTGGGTTTGTGGCCTGTAATAAAACAACATTTTCAACCAAATCAGATATTTGTTCTAAAAGATTCTTTAACGCTGAAACAGTTGGCTCAAAATCGCCGGAAATATTTTCAGGTCTGTCTATAAGTTTTGCCCCATATTCTAGAGCAACCTTTTTAATGTCATTATCATCTGTAGAAACATAAACCTCATCAATGATTTTATTGGCTTTGGCGTATAAAATGCTGTGTGCAATTAATGGAATTCCATCAAGCAATTTTATATTTTTTTGTGGCAGTCTTTTAGATCCTCCGCGGGCCGGAATTATTGCTATTGTTTTCATTTGACAAAAATTATTTCTCTTCTGGTTTCCAATAAATTTTTGTTTCTTCTAATTTTTGATATTCCTGATATTCTTGTATTGTCAGTCTGTTGGCGTTTTTAATGATTTTTGGAATGGAGAGAAACAAGTCTAACTGCGCCAATAATAAGGCTTTTAATGCTTTAAAATCACCTTTAAAAACTTTTAGTTTAAACTGCATCCAAACAGAATAAGTTATTTTTCTTGGAATTAACTTTATTGGATAAAATAAAAAATACAAATACCAGCCAGCACGCAAGGAACGTTGTAATCGCAAACTATAGTCGGGATTTTTTTTACGGGATTTTATATCAACTCTGTGATTTACCAAAACCTGCGGCAAATACTGTATTTCCCAGTTTTTTTTGAATAACTGAAAAGATGCAAAGTCTTCTTCTCCATAAAAAATAAACCAAGCCGGATAATCCGGAATATCGCGCCATGCGCTCATGCGCCAAACATGACCACATCCTACAAAACTTTTCATGCGATGTGAAACCTCCTCTGTATTACTTCTTTTTGGTTCCTGAAGACTCCAAAAAACTCTAAAACCTAATAAACCTATTTTAGAATTTTCATTAAAAGCATTTTTAATAATTTCTAAAGGATTTTGGGTAATAAAATGTAAATCATCATCAATCGAAATAGCAAATTCGGTCGTAACCAAATCCATTAATTTGTTTCTGCTGTAAATTAATCCTTTGCTTTGATTGTTTCGAATGAACTGAATATTTGGGTACTCTTTCTGAATAAATATATCTGTACCATCTGTTGATCCATCATCACAAATAATAAATGTTACATCTTTTCTATCTAATAAATCCTGGCTCTTACGCAAAGTAAGAGCCAAATCATATTTACGGTTTTTAGTCGTAATTAATATTGAAAAGTCTTTAGAAATTGGTGTCATTTATTAATATTTTGAAATCATTTCTTTAGGCAATTTTTTCCACTTTAGAAATAATTTAACTACAGGCTTTATCGAAATAAATTTCACAAACAGCTTATTTTTTATCCAGTATAAAAACGGACTTATGTTTTTATTTTTATTGAAATCATATCTGAATTCCGCACCTTTTTGCTCCAAAGCCTGAGGAAAAACCATCCAGTTTTCTAAAGTGTTTCCCATGTGATAGGCAAAATTATCTGGTGTTGTTACTCGCCAGTAATCTTTTTTGAGTGGGGCTTTATCTAGATATGCTTCGCTTGTGCCGCCCATTTTAAATTCGATGTAACTAATAATTTCATTAAAAACATCTTTTTTATAAGTTGCCACAAAATGACCTGAACCTAAAAGAACGTTTTGATTCTCACTTACTTTAAGACCCAAATTATATTCCAGATAATCCTTATTATAATCTCGTGCCCAGCCAATGCTATCATAAAAAAGCATTAAAGCCTTTTTATTTTTTACGGGAATAAATCGAAGTTTTGAACTGAGGATTGTATCAAATAATATATTTCCGCAATTGCTTTCGTACATTTTAAACTGGGGCACAATTCCAACAACTCCGGCTTTTGGCACTAAATTAAAAATATTTACTGTTTCTTTTTGCCAATTGTTTAAAAACAAAACATCTGAATCAGAAATAGTAACTAATTCTATATTGTTACCTGCTAATCCTTTAAGTATGGCATTGAGTTTTCCAATGTTCTGGGTATGAATAAGTTCGTGAATTTTATCATCTTTTAAAAGCAAATCCAAATAACTCACAACAACTATATCACTGCCATTATTAACAATTGTTATAAAGGTTTGATTGTGCTTCGTGGCAAACAACGATTCTAAACATAGTTGTAAAATAGCGAGACTATCTTTAAAATATCCTTCCTGATTAGGTATAAAAACAGGAATAATTACCTGATGTAAATATCCTGAATTTTCCTGCTTTTTATCTTTATGTGGATTATATCCTACCCGCATGTTTATTAAGTCTTAGCTTTATTTTTTTAATAAGTTTTTTTAATTTCAACGATAAATTATCCTGCTTAATCTCGTTTTTGAAAAAGAACTTATTCTCTTTGATTATAAACTTGTTTTTCTTTTTAAGAGAATTATAAACGGCTTCTTTCTTTTTGTTGATGTAATCCGAATTTTGATTATTGTAGCGAACAACATATAAAGCTTCAATAATTTTCCAGCTATTAATTAGACTATAAAGTTTTTCGTTAGAATCAAGCTCGCTTAAATTTTGATTACCCTGAACCACTTTTCTGTGATACACAATAGATTTTTGGGCAAAAATTATTTTTGAGGCATTTGATATAATTCGAAAGAAAAATTCTCCATCATCATTATTTGTCAAATTCTCATTCCAAAAACCCGAGAAATTGATAAGTTCACGAGAAATTAAAAATGCTTCAGGTGGAAAAAAACCTCCATATTTACCAATTGTTTTAAAATATTCTTCGGTGTCATCAAAATGTTTATAATCTGCCTTAGTCTGAAAGGATTCAATTTCTTTTGTTGAAATTTCAAATCTTTCCCATTGGCAGGTACTAATTGCAAATCCATCATTTTCATTTAGCAATGATATCTGATATTCTATTTTTTCCGTATGCAACAAATCATCTGAATCCAGAAACTGAATGTAATCTCCTGCTGAATTCTCAATCCCGATATTTCGTGAGGCACTTGCTCCTTTTTTTCGCTTATTATTTTTTACAATAAATTTAAAACGAGAATCTCTTTTAATATAATTGTTAATTATCTCAAACGAATTGTCAGTACTGGTATCATCGATTATAATACATTCCCAATTTTGATAAGTTTGTAAAAGTACACTTTCAAGCGTTTCAGCTATTACGCCGGCTCGATTGTAGGTAGGGATTATTATAGATACCAAAGGATTTTTAACTGACATATTTATATTCAGGATTTTGATTTTTTATTTAAACTAATAAAAACTTGTTTCAGAAAATTAAAATAAGCCTTAAATAAAAACCTGCTGATAAAAAACTTGGACAATCTTAAAAAAAAAGAAATATTTTTTTTATCGTTTAAATAAATTCCCTTCATCTCTTTTAATAATTCATTTTTTTGAAAACTATTACAGACATTTTTATTCAACAGATATTCTAAAAAGTTAAATGCAGCATGACTTTTTAATTTATCCAGTTTTTTACTTCCTGATATACTTTTATTCGAAACGCGTATATATGCGATTGCATCATTTATGGTGTACACATTACCAAAATCCGACATTTCTAAAACGGCTAAAATATCAGCACACCAGGCTAGAGGAAAATCTTTAAAACCAACTTCGAAAGCCTTTTTTTTATTAAATACATATTCACTTAAAGATGATCTTCTTTCTTTGAAAAAAAAATCAACAGAACTTTCAATAACAGGATTCTGAAATACTTTTGAGGTCTGATTTCCATTTCCATCAATATTACAGCTTGCAAATCTTACAACATTATATTCTTCATTTATAGTATAAATGTTGTCATAAAAACTCTGAATACAATTGTCTGCCAAAACATCGTCATCGCCCAAAATAATAAACCATTCTTCTGTCGATGCTAAATTTAAACATCGTTCCCAATGTTTCACTAAGGACTCTTTCCCTAGATTATTATCAAATTTTTGATATATAAAATTGATTCTACTTTTATACTTTTCTAAAAGATCTGCTGGATTTTCCGGACTGCAATCATCACCAATATAAACCTTAAAATTTTTATTGGTTTGAGCGGCCAAAGACTGTAAAGTGCTTTCGAAAAAACTGTATTTGTAATAGGGAACTATAATTGCTAACATCTATATTTTCTTAATTTATGAGGACAAGCTCAAAAGAAATCTTCTAATGCATTTAAAAAAAAGCACAAACTTCAAATGGGAAAAATAAAACCAGAGCAAGCTTATCCATTCTTTGGTTTCTAAATTTCGATTCTTTTTAATCGTCTTTTCATATTCTAATGCTAAATCTATTTGCTGTTTTTTACTAAACTGTCCTACATTTTTATAAATGCATTGGGCGTAAAATTTCTCGGCCGCCAGATTCTTTAAATCCTGATCGAGTTTATTTCCGGAAATACTAAATGCTGAATATCTAATAAACACATTACTGTCATTTATAGTATAAATTGGTTTGTTATCGGCAAAAGTTAACCACGCAGCATCATCGCTGTGCCAGGCTAAGGGAAAGTTATGAAAATTATGTTTTTCAAAAGTATCTTTTGAAAATATATATTCTGATAATGTGCTCCTTGTCAAGCCTTTAAATCTTCTATAATAAGAATCTGTTGTTTTTTCCCATACTGGATGCGTAACTAACTCACTTACTTTATTGGTTTGCATGTTTACAGATTTTGTTGCAAACCTGATTACATTCGATTTTTCACTAAAAGTGTCATAGTGTTTGTACCAGGATTCTATGACTGTTTCTTCTAAAAAGTCATCATCACCAAGAATCATTATCCATTGTTCATTTTCGATTAATTTGATGCAGCGTTCCCATTGTTGTACTAAGAAAATCCCTCCTAAATTTTTTTCAAAACGATGGTATATAAAATCAAACTGATTTTTGTATTTATCTAATAATTCTTCTGGATTTTCAGGACTTGCGTCATCGCCTATATAAACTTTAAACCTCTTATCAGTTTGTTGAGCCAGTGACTTTAAAGTCTCTTCAAAAAAAACTATTTTGTAATATGGAATTACTATTGCCGGCATCATTTTAATGTTTTCTTTAAATATTCTTTATAAATGCCTGATTTCAATGAAATGATAAAAAAATCAAAAAGAAGACTGATTGTTGTTTTACTTAATCCAAAGCTTAAAATTTGTTTCATATATTTTTTTGCGTTTTTAAGCTCTAATTCTTTCATTTCTTTAGAATCGGTTGTTAATTCTGTGATAACCGGAAGGTATTTATTATATTGTCTATGAAATTTCACTATTGCTTTAAGCCAGTTTTTATCCAGTTTCCCTAATGAAAAATGCTCTATTAAAATTTGATTGGTTACTATTATTTTATATCCCTTATTTTTCAAATTCACCGAAATATTCAAATCGTAGTTATGAAATCCTTTTAAGCTAGTGTCAAATTGAATGTTTTCAACTTTCCTCATTGCCATAAACACGCCGTCGATTACTGCAACTTCAACGTTATTTTTTTGCTCAAAACCATAATTCCATATTACTTTTCTTTCAATATTTAAATGCTGAATTAAATTTGCTGCTTTTTGATTATGAGGAGAATCCCACCAACCAGATGGCATTTGGCTTTTTACTTTTGAGCCGGCTACGCCTAATAATCCTAATTCTTTATTTTGATCAAAAATACTAGCTAATAAAACGCCCCAATTATTGGTATGGATGAGAATATCATCATGAAGAAAACAAAGCAGGTTATTTTTACTTTTTGATATTCCGATATTATAGGCTTCAAATATCGAATATTGATTTGCAGTATTATCAATTACAATTAATTCATAATTACAACCAATTGTGTTTTTTATATTCTCTGATAAAACCGAATCAATCGTGCTTGTTCTGCTACAAATAATTATTGATATCATCGAATCTTTTTTATTATTTTGGCGGGTACTCCTGCTGCAACACAATTTGGCGGAATATCTTTTGTTACTACGGCATTTGCTGCAATTATACTATTTTCGCCAATGGTAACATTGGGCATTATTGCAACGCCTTCTCCTACCCAAACATTATTTTTAATTATAATGGCCCCTTTTGATATTAAAGGTCTTTTCATAGGAAACATTTGTAACATTTCTTCTGTTGTATCTCCGTGATTATGGTCGCTTATAAATATCCTGCTTGCAAATAAACAATTATCTCCAATTATTATGCAGTTAATACAGCCTATATGAATATCCGTATTGAAGCTTACATTATTTCCTATTTTTATTACTGGTGTAAATTTTTGATGTCCAAATTTATCAATAGCTTCAATTCTAAATCTTTCTAAGGCTTTAAAATCAGTTCCTATTTCGATATATTTCGGATTATAAACACTATAATCTTTTTTGATTTTAAAATTTACTCCCAGGCTTTTGAAGTTATTTTTTACCTCGGCTAATTCTACTTTTTGTTTATATGCCAATAATCTATTAAAGAAGTTTAGTGCCCATTTTTTCATTTTATTTTTCGAGGTTTAGCAATCATTAATTTATTAATGGCTTCTGTCATTCTCATTGAATCTGCACTGAATTTTTTTCTCCCTTTACTGCCTTGAATATATAAATTTGGAAGATGATGAATTAAATTATCATTAAAATCCGAGATACAAATCATTTTTTTCATTCCTCCATAAAGAAAAACGTCTGTATTTACTTTACATTTTTCGCTGTACAATTTTATTTTAGATAAATCTTTTTTGAATACTTTTTTAATGCCTCTCTTAATAATTGAAATTAATTTTGGGTCATCCTCATTTACCAATTCAGTAAATTTTATTTTTTTAGAAACCTTTAAAAGCTGTTCTTTTGTTACTATAAAAGTTGCCTGATGCACATTTTTAAAAAAAGCAAAACGTTTGTTTCCGTATATTTCAACCGAATTAAAATTCCATTCAAAACCTGAATGGTATCCCGGATAATAAAATTGATTGTCTGCCTCTTCATATTGTAATAAGCCCGGCATTCTGTTTTTTGGTAAAATCTCCGTATATTTTAAATGATTGTCGACGTGTTTTTCTAAGAACAAATGATCATTTTCTCCATAAATAAAAATATCATAATTATCTTTATTCTCCCAAATAACTGTTTTACATGTTAATGGCAATAATTGATAATCTTCTAATTTGATTATATTTACTTTATCTGCTCCTTTTATTTCCAGTGGAATATTTGAGTTGATTATAACGGTAACTTCATATTTTTTAAATTGTTTAAGCTGATCGACTACTTTTTCAAGGTAATCAATTTGCTCATCGCCATAATTCACTAATACAGCTAAAATCTTAATCAACTTACTCATTATCAAATTTATATTTTTGTCCGCTAAAAACAGATTCTCCTTTGCCAAAAATGGCAAATATAACCAATCCAGATATTAACTTTAGTTTGAATATTGTTTTGAAATATTTAAATCCTAAAAGATGATTTTTTAAAATTCTAAATGCCATTTTATAATTTTTATTCAATAGTCTTTTTTTATATTTTGAGACAAAATAATTTCCTAAATAACTTATACTTTCTTTCGAAGGATTCTGGTCTTTGATAAAGGAATATATTTTTTTTCTGGCATTAATATACTGCCCTTCTTTCGTTTCGTAATCAGAATATGATTTAGTATCTACATGCTTTCGTGAAAACACTAAAGGTTTTTCTACTACATCAAATTTACTTTGACGAAATAATATCCTGCAAAAAAACTCCCATTCCTGAGAAACTAATAATTCTTCATCAAATAAATATGTCAGATTTTGTAAAAAACTTTTCCTCCAAATTGGGGCTTGGGTCAACCACACAATATTACCTTCTAAATAATCTTGAAATGGTTCTTCTGAATTAATTTTAGAACTTCTTAATCCTAAAATGTTTTCCAAATTATTTTCAAATACTAAAGTTTGACATACTGAAAAATTAAACTCGCTATATATCAGTCTGTTTATTTGTGATTCAATTTTGGTTGGTTCCATAATATCATCACTGTCAAACCAATTAACAAATTCTCCTTTGCTCAATTCGTAACCATAATTACGCGCAGCATTTCCTCCTTTTAATCTATTTGATGGACGAAGATGAAACTGAAATCGAGGATCGTTTTTTAAGTATTCATTCACAGCTATTTCAGTGTTATCCGTTGATCCGTCATCTACAATAATGCATTCCCAATTTTTATAAGTTTGTCCAGCAACACTATCAAGGGTTTCTCTTATTAAATGTGCTCGGTTATATGTAGGAATAATAATTGAAACTAGTGGATTCATCTATTGTAAAAAGGAATTTGATACATTTTTAGAAAGCATTTTATTTTTTATAATTTGCTTCTTATCAATGTTGTTTAATATTCTAATTTCTGATACATATTCTTTTACTTTAGTAATACTCATAAAAAAAACTGCTTTTAATAGCTTTTTATAAATTTTTTTATATTCCTTTTTAAAAGAATTACCTGAGTGAGGATTTGAAAGATCAAGTATTAAATGTCTTTTAAAATACTTTTCTGGATTAACAAAATAATCATTAGAAATACGATATTCTCTATCATGATAAATAATTGCCTCAGGTAAAATTCCAATTTTTAATCTATGAAATTGTACGCGTTGTAAATAATTATCATCCTCACCGTAATGAAAAAAAGAAGGATTAAATCCTCCTACTATTTCTAGACATTCTCTTGAAATTAACCAGGCGGCAGCATTTACAAATTCAACTTCATAAACTTTTTCAAAAGTCTTTCTTAAGAAAATATCTGAATATAAATTTTTACATTTATTAGGTCCTATATATCTTGAAAATTTATAGTCTAATGCATCACCTTTTCCATTTAAGTGCATTGGACTAATAACTCCGAATTCAGATTGCTTTTGATGTGCTTTTACTAAATCGGTTATTGTATTTGGATTAATCCATGCATCTTGATTCAATAAAAAAACATAATCAAATTCGGCTTCATATGATTTTTTTAAACCTATATTATTAGCTGGACCAAAACCTAAATTTGTTTTTAACTCGGTTAGGTCTACGTCATTATATCTTTTGACAATGCTAATAGTTTTATCAGAACTGTTATTATCTACAACAATAATTTTAACCTCTATTGTACTAGAATATAAGCTTTTTATTACTTCTTCAATCCATTGGTCACCATTATAAGTCACAATTACAACTGAAATTTTCATAAAAATATTATTTTAGCATTTTCTTTAAAACCTTAAATGGCTTCAATATAAAATTTCCAATTATATAAGATTTACTCTTATAAATTTGTGCGATTTTTTCGTCATTCGCACTTAGAATTTTTGAACCATCAAAAACAGAAACAGACTGTGATATTGTTGGAATATCAGAAGCTATTATAATCAGATATAAAGGGTTAACTTCGTAAGAACTAATATTAAAATAGTCACCATTATAGACATCCAAATTATAATTAGTATCTGGATAAACGACTGAATTTCCATTTACAAACAACTGCTTTAAAATTTGAATATTACTAAATCTTGCCGCAACTAAATCAAAAAATTCATTTTTATAAAGTTCTTTAACATGAAACTCGTTAATATAGTTTCTTTTGTCTGTATAAAATAATTTATCAGGAGTTGAAATGATTAATACACCATTTGGTTTTAATACTCGTTTGATTTCGAGCATCATTTCATTGTGTTTATCATGATGTTCTATGGTTTCATAACTTACAACAACATCGATAGAAGCATTAGGTATTGGAATATTATCTGCGCTTCCTATTTGAAAACTCATATTTGATTTTACATACTTAATTTTGGCATTGGCAATTGTTTCTGGATCGATATCAACTCCATGAACAAATTTAGCATTTTTGCTCATTAAATTAGAGCCATAGCCTTCACCACATGCAATATCTAATACTACTTTATCTAAAATGTAATTGTTTGCAATTGCGTATCTATGCAAATGATCAATTGTATTTTTGTTGTTCACAAAAGTTTCTAATCTTTCTCCTGTCCAGTTTTTCATTTTCTATTATTCCCAATTTAATATCTGTCTAATTACACCTGGAAATTTTCCAGCATAATCTCCTCTCATTGTTTTATCACTTTTAATTTCAATGATATTGAATCCAACAATATCTGTTTCATGAAATTCAATTAAAAAAGGATTGTACCTCATTATAGCAAAACTACAAGTATATCCTCCTTCGGCTAAATTTTTACCTGGTAATATAATTGTTTTTTTATGAATTCCTTTTTCTAATGGTCTTGTTAAAGTTTGAGAATCTTTATCATGCGAACTTAAAATATGGATTCCTTGTAAGTTGTACAAATTTAGTCCATGAGTAAATAGCTCATCATCCCTTAAAATTTCATATGTAAACTCTATTCTTATATCATTGATTATTAAATGATTAAAAGTTACTCTATTATCAACATCAATAACTTTAACCTCTAATAATTTTATAAAATCTGAACCTGGACTTTCATTTATATTCCACTTCTTATGTGCAATATTGTTTCCGTTTTTTAAATATTCATCAATGCAATCATCTATTCCACCTTCAAAAACTACTTTGCCATGTTCTAATACAACACCTTTTGTACATAGACTTTTAACTGCTGCCATATTATGACTTACAAATAAAACAGTACGACCCTCACCTTTTGCAATGTCCTGCATTTTTCCAATGGCTTTTTTTTGAAATTCAGCATCACCAACTGCTAAAACCTCATCTACTATTAAAATTTCAGGCTCTAGAAATGCCGCAACTGCAAAAGCCAAACGCACGGTCATTCCGCTACTATATCGTTTTACAGGAGTATCTACATATCGTTCGCATCCGGAAAATTCAATAATCTCATCTAGTTTAGAAGTTATCTCTTTTTTAGTCATTCCTAAAATAGCACCATTCAAATAAATATTTTCGCGTCCAGTCATTTCTCCATTGAAACCTGTACCAACTTCTAAGAGTGAAGCAATTCTTCCACGCGATTTTATACTCCCAGATGTAGGAGCAGTCACTTTTGAAAGTATTTTTAAGAGGGTTGATTTTCCCGCGCCATTTTTACCAATAATACCAAGAACTTCTCCACGCTCCACTTCAAAATTTATATCCTGCAAAGCCCAAACATAATCTGAGTTTCCTTTGGTTGAGCGGTCATTGACATCACCAATCTTTAAATATGGATTTTCCTTACCTCTAACGTGGTGCCACCATCTGTTTAAATCATGAGCTATAGTGCCAGTACCTACCTGCCCTAAACGATATTGTTTAGAAATATTTTCAGCTTTTAATATTATATCTTTTTTCAATTTGCTATTTATCAATTATGAGTTTTGAATTATTTTAATAACTAGTTTGTAATAAATTAAACTGTATCAATGAAACTTTTTTCAGTTTTATTAAAAATCAAAACTCCTATTAAAAAAATTGCGATTGTAAATGCAAAAGTATAAATTAAGCCTAAAACGGAAATTTCTCCTATGTTAAGAAGCATGTAGCGTGAAGTTTGTATAATATAAGCTAATGGATTATATTCAACAAGCCATCCAAATTTTGGCAATTTATCCTTAATTAATTCCATTGGATACATCACTGCAGATAAGTACATTAGTAATTGTATTCCAAAAGTCAACAAATTACTAAAGTCTCTATATTTTGTCACCATTGAAGAAATAAGCATACCTAATCCCAATCCTAAAATTCCCATTACCGCAATCAAAACAGGAAAAAATAATACTGATAAATTTAAAGTGAGATTGGCTCCTTGCAAATAATAAAAAATATAAAACGCTACAAAGATTAAAAATTGAATACCAAACTTTATTAAATTAGATATTACAACTGACAGAGGAGTTATTATTCTAGGAAAATATACTTTTCCAAATATTGCAGCATTAGCCTTAAAAGTATCAGAAGTACCGTTTAAACAAGCTGTAAAATAATTCCAAACCGTGATCCCAGCAAGATTAAATAGAAATGGAGGAATTGATCCTGTACTAATACCGGCAACATTATTAAAAATTATAGTAAAAGTTATTGAAGTAAATAGTGGTTGAATTAAATACCAGAGTGGTCCCAAAACGGTTTGCTTATAAACTGTAATAACATCACGTTTTACAAATAGAAACAGCAAATCTCTATATTGCCAGACTTCTTTTAAATTTAGCGAGAAGAATTTATTTTTGGGCGTTATTTCAAACAACCAATCATTCGAAACATTGTTATTGTTCATTTTATTTTTCATTACATTGGGGACTGCAATAATAGGAATTTAAAAATTATAAAAAAGCATTTTTTAACACTTGTATGTTATATTTTAAAACTAATAGGACTTACAAAATTAACAGGATTTTTACTCATTTATATAATGTGCAAAAAGCAAAAAAGGCGTTTAATTAAAAACACCTTTCTTCTTTTATTTAAATTTTATCTTCCTGATCAAAACTTATTTATCCAGAACTTCAAAAGCAGAATTCATACTTTTAAATTCAGGTACTATTTTTTTCATTTTAGTAACAATATCGTCATTATCATAAAAATCTGCGATTCCTATCAGTTCAGCAATTTCAATATGCAAATTTTCGTATTCGTCCTGAATTTCCTGCGCGATCATAATTTTATTATGATAAGTGGGTAACGTTTTAGAAGTATCATTTAATAATTCTTCGTATAATTTTTCACCCGGACGCAATCCTACGATTTTTATTTTGATCTCTTTATCCGGAATAAAGCCTGCAAGCTTAATCATCTTTTTTGCTAAATCAATAATCTTAACAGGTTTACCCATATCAAAAATATAGATCTCGCCTCCGTTACCCATTGCACCTGCTTCAAGAACTAACTGACAGGCTTCAGGAATTGTCATAAAATAACGAATAATATCCTGATGCGTTATGGTAACTGGACCACCTTCTGCAATTTGTTTCGTAAATAAAGGCACTACTGAACCATTTGAACCTAAAACATTTCCAAAACGGGTAGTGATAAATTTGGTTGCGCCTTCTACATTTTCTCTTTGATTTTTTAAAAACAAAGACTGCACATATTTTTCAGCAATACGCTTGCTTGCGCCCATGACATTGCTTGGATTAACTGCCTTATCTGTAGAAACCATTACAAATTTCTTAACCAAATACTTGCATGATAAATCGGCTAAATTTTTAGTTCCTTTAATATTTGTCTGGATTGCCTGCGACGGATTTTCCTCCATTAACGGAACATGTTTATAAGCCGCGGCATGAAAAACAACATGTGGATGATGATTATTGAAAACCTTCTCTAATGCTTTTTTACTTCTTACATCAGCTACTACAGCAATAATTTTTGTTTGAGAATCCATACTTAAGGTTTCTAAACATAAATTATGAAGCGGAGTTTCGGCATGATCTAAAATAATAACCTTCTTTGGATTAAAACCAAGAACCTGTCGTACAATTTCGCTTCCTATAGAACCTGCAGCTCCGGTAATAAGAATCGTTTTATCTTTTAATTGTTTTGAAATTGATTTACTATCCAAAACTATTGGTTTTCTTTCTAATAAATCTTCAATTTGAATATTTTTTACTTTTTGAGAAATCTCTTTTTGATTTTCCCAGTCAGAAATCAAAGGAACAGTATAAACTCTATAATTAAACTCTAAGCACTGATCTACAATAATTAATTGTTCATCTTTGGATAAACTTTTATCAGCAATAATCACACCTTCTGCAGCAACAGAACGCATTAATGCCGGCAGTTTCTTTCTTAAAATTAAAATTGGCAAATCTAGCATTCGCTTAGAGGCATTTTGATTGTTTTTATCAACAAAGCCAACTATCTTAAAACGAGAGGGAGTTTCAAATTTTAATGCATTAGCTACTGATATTGCATTAGCGTCTGTTCCATATATTACTGTCCTGATTAATTTTGTGCTTGTTTTTTCAGAAAAATATAATTCAAATGTTTGTTTAACTACCACTCGGTATAAAAACAAACCACAAAACGAAAGTACTAAATTGATAAAAAGAGCTGTATTTAAAAAAGCTTTATGTCCTGAGTATAGTTCAAATACCAAATTAAAAAACAGGAAAAAAACCAAAACTGACATTTGAGAAAACAACAGCTTTATCGCATCTATATACGACGAATGCCTAATAATTCCGGAGTACGTTCTAAATAACCAGAAGAAAAATATATTAACAAAGATTAAACTTCCAACAAAATAAAAATTATGAGTAGTAATAATATATCCCAGTGCTGTCCCCTCAAACAACATGTATGTAAATGTGAATGAAAAAACTAACACCATTACATCTATAGCAATAATAATCCATCTGGGTAAATAACTCAGATTATTAATATTTGCTCTTAAATTTCTTGGTGATAGAAAATTATGGAACAACGTTCTTATTTTAGTTTGTTCTTCTTTATTCAATTTGGTTTATTTTAGTTTTGTAAATTTCGTATTACATACAAAAATACAAATTAAAGGTTT
>Ga0247806_10000397_pt1 | contig 28102 bp, 25 predicted proteins | sample UWRJL059202B1_FD_179935 | JGI IMG/M metagenome (GOLD analysis project Ga0247806, IMG submission 179935) | Plant litter microbial communities from Arlington Agricultural Research Station in Wisconsin, United States - UWRJ-L059-202B-1 | ecosystem: Environmental > Terrestrial > Plant litter >... | reverse complement strand
GCAGGAGGTGTAACGGCGCTTCGACAAGTTGTTATTCAGCCAGAGAAAGCGACAATTTCAAACGTCGTCGTCGCAACGGTCAATGATGCAGGCAAAACGATCAGTTCACGGCCGGGCATTCAGCTTAATGTATCGTACAAAATCGAAGGCACGCTGATGACAGGCACGTACAAGATATCGGATGCTCACTTTAACAGGGATTCATATACGAGTGAATTGAATCGTATAGCGAAACGTAACCTAGAAACCCGACCTACCACCGGCGTTGCAACATTCCAGTACCAAAATGAGCCAGCAGATCTGAGTAAGGTAACGGCAAGTACGACTGCACCAGCAACGGACTACAAGATTAACGCGACCAATACTTTGACGAAATATCTTGCTGCAAATATGATTGCAGGGAAAGAATTCATTGATATTAAAAAGTTTATGGAAGCGGATACTCGTCCAGGTGCGTATGACGCATTGGAAGAGGCGATTACACAAAATCCGTATGTCATCGGTGTAAAGGATTACTACTACTACCGAAGCGAGAATATTATCGAAGTACGCTATTCAGTTGATGACGCTGCGCGAACAAAAGCACAAAAAGAGATCGCTGCCGAGGTACCAAAGGTGATTGCTAAGGTAATCAAAGCGGGGATGAGTGATCGTGAAAAAGCGAAGGCGATTAACGACTATCTCGTTGAAACTGCAAGCTATGATCGTGAAGGTTTTGAGCGTGCGATCTCATTCCTTACACTTGATCCATTAGCGCGAGGACACTCAGCTGTGGGTGTACTGGTAGATAAAAAAGGTGTGTGTGATAGCTATTCGCTTGCCTTTAAGGCATTAGCTGATGCTGCGGGTCTACAGGCCGTGAACGTCACCGGTACTACTGATGGAAGCCCTTACGGACACGCCTGGAACAAGGTAAAGATGGACGGGAAGTGGCAAGTTGTCGACCCAACATTTAACGACAGTGACTTTAATGAGAAAAACCAATATTTCGGCATCACTGATGCTGCAGCAAACAGGCTTGAAGACGGTGGGTTTGTACTTGATCCATTCATTCGGCAGTACGCCGCAAACTAAATAGTTGTGTTTTTTATCATTGACCCCGCAACTTGCTAACGGCTATAGTTAAGTACGTTGCTTAATTGAAAGAGAAACATGGAAGATACACCAGAAACTACGCCCGAAATTACCGATCCTGAATTAGTTCCCGAAACTGTTGATACATCTGATGTACCTGATATCGATGCGCCCGTTGAAACATTTGCTGCAGTAAACGTGCCGACTGAAAAAGTTGCACACGTTGAGGAAACGGCCGTTGTAAGTGATGCTGACACGACTGACATTTTCCAGTGGGCGAATGCGACAGATGCCGTGAAGAACGAGCTCGATGTTGAATTCTTCCTGTTTAACCGAAATTACACTCCTTACACAACGACGCTAGGTAATGACCTTGATATGCAGATTAAGCCAGTATTTCTGTTTGACCTGATGAACCAAGTCACACTTGGCGCAGGTACCGGTTTGACTGTTCGTGACTACGAGCTAACCGAAAAAGAAGAGAACGTGTTGCTGCGGACTGAACTTGAAAAAGTTGGCCGAGCACAAACCTTGATCCATCTTATTGAACACGAACGAAGCGATATTGTTGAATTCTCAGAAGAAGAACACGAATTTAAGCGTATTAAAGGTATTGTCGCGCGCTTTACCAGCAAGGACAAAAAGAAACTCTTCTATGTCGTGAAGCAGGTGAGTAGTGGACAAGCCCTGAAAGGTGTAAACGCCTGGGAATTCAAAGAAGGTAAGTTTGAACTATTCAAGGCTGACATCGGCTGGAAGGTACCAACTGATAACCAGGTGTTGATTGTGAATAATGACATTTTTATCTTTAACCAAAGTAAATTCGAACGTCTGTTTAACTATGAATTCAAAAAACAATTACTCGCAGATCAAAAAGTTGCCGAGATTGAAAAGCATTTCAAATTGAGTTTCCCTGATGGCATGGATCTACAAACAGCGGTTCGTGAAAAGAAAAAGATTATTAATAAGCTGCAAAAGCTTGAAGTTGGACTGATTACTCAAGAGCAGGCGATTGATTACGCCGACCAAATGCAATTAGAGCTGATGACTGACGATGAAGGTGCGATCATTATTATGGATGGAAACGACTTGGATATCTTTGTGAGTCTGATCAACGAAGACTTTATTACAGGTGAGGTGACAGGGCGCCGTTACGAAATTAAGGGCAAGCGACTCCTTGATGATCCTGAAGGCGAGCCGCCACGCGGATAAATTTTACATCACGTTTATGCTTTAATTACTTGCATAAATATAGTGATGACGTTTTAATAGATGTAGAACGCAGGTGACCGTCACCTAAGTTAGGATGTGATACACATGGCAGCTACAGAGACACTGCCCAGAACGAAGAATGAAGCACCGATCACAACAGATTCATTGCTCTTGCCGTCACTCGAACCCATCGCCAAGATCGCGGAGTCAGTATCCACACAATCAGTGGATATCGACTTTTCGAACTTTGTAATTCAAGAGGTTCTTCCGCCAAGTAGTGAGATTGAGTTAGAGATCGTCGCACCCAGCAAGAGATCAGTCGAGGAAGCCCTCGGCGCGATGGTCGGCGGGGAGCTCTTTTTGTATGAATTGCATAAAGAGCGTCATCTTCAGAATTACTACTACCTGAAGGTGACGTCGGATGCCATGCTGTTTGTCCTGGATAAGTTTGCGGCAAAGCTACAAGCCAAGAACCGAGATTTCGTTATCTACATCAACGGATCTATCCTGAATGTGGGACACGACAGTGCATTTGCTCCCGCGGTCTGAATCCGGCCCGAACATGAAGTTGAGCTCGCTCCTTCGGTTCGGGCTCTCTTCATATTAAAATCTATTGCCGACTAGTGTAAAAGCTGTATAATACCACCAGATCGTTCGCATTTTTATGTGCTTTCGAGCACCTGACAGATTGGATAGATCATGGAACTGATATGGTGGGTAGTTCTGTATCTCGGCATTGGCGTGGTTTTTAGCGGTGTGCTGCTGGTTCGAAACATCCGTGCCGGTGACGCCGACCTGGACATGAAGTGGAAGGCGATATTTGCCTACCTGTTCGTCGTTGTGTTCTGGGTACTTGTGCTCGCCTTGTTGATCGCAAGCGGGCCACTCGCCAGAAGCGAATCGGCCAAGTACGGAGAGGAGGGTTATGTTTCGGAAGAGAAGTCCTGGTGAACGAGCGATTGCCCGTTCCCAAAGTTGAGCAGCTGTAAGATTTTTACAGCACCGCTCCTTTGGGAGCGGGCTCTTCTTTTTATTTATAAAGAAAATGTTAATAACTATCCGCTATAATAGGAAGTAATGAATCAGGGTTTAGCACTCGAGATAATGCTCTCGGGACAAAGTGTGCTTTTGACCGGTCCAGCTGGGGCCGGTAAAACTTTTGTATTGAATCAATTTATTAAGCTTTCTAAGTTTGAAGGAAAACATGTCTCGGTTACGGCAACAACCGGATTGGCAGCGACACATCTAGGTGGAACAACGATCCATAGTTGGAGTGGTATGGGAATTCATGACTCGGTGAGTCCTGGCTTTGTGGATCATATCTCCAAGACTCGACGAGAAATTATTGAAAAGACCGACGTACTTATTATCGACGAGATCAGTATGCTGCATGATTTCCGCCTAGATATGGTGGATGAAATCTGCCGAGTTGTGCGAAAAAAAGATGAACCGTTCGGTGGCATTCAATTGATTATGTCAGGTGATTTCTTCCAACTTCCGCCAATTAATCGCGGCGACTCACGCGCGGGTGGATTCGTTGTAAATTCAGAAGTATGGCACGAACTCGATCCAGTGATTTGTTACCTGCAAGAACAACATCGTCAAGACGATGAGAAGCTGCTAGAGATCCTTAATGCAATTCGAGCTGGCGATGTTCGTCGTCACCACGCAGAGACGCTCTTGGCGCGTGCAGAGGTCTTTCCTGATGACTTAGAACAGTTGACGGAACTCCATACGGTAAACATTGATGTCGACAAGATTAACGAAGCAAAATTGGCGACGATTGATGAAGATGAGATTGTGTATACGCAATCTACAACCGGATCTGAAAGTTATGTCGAAGGATTGCAGCGTTCTGTTCTGGCACCTGCGCAACTAAAGGTGAAAAAGGGTGCACTGGTCATGGCGGTAAAGAATAGCCCGGATCGCAAATACGCCAATGGAAGCATTGGAACGATTATAGATTTTGAACCATACACCGAATATCCAATCGTTGAATTCAAAAATGGCAAAGAAGTCTCGATGGTCCCTGATACCTGGGAACAGCGCGATGGTGATAAGAAGCGCGCCAGTATTACTCAAATTCCACTTCGTTTGGCGTGGGCAATTACAATCCACAAATCACAAGGTATGACGCTTGATGCGGCGCGTATCGATCTTCGCAAGGCATTTGTTGAAGGTATGGGATATGTAGCACTCAGTCGTGTAAAGAACTTGGACAACCTGTATCTCACAGGTATTAATCAAATGGCGTTGAAGGTGAGTGAAGACGCACAGACGATCGATGAAATCCTTCGTGCAAAAGCCGCATCGGATGCAAAACGATTCGCGCCACTGTTAAAAAAAGCAGAAGACCGTGCAAAGAATCCCGTCTCAGATAAAGATGTTGCGGCAAAAAAATCTGGCTGGAACGAAAAGATTGCCAAGATGCGAGAGACATATCCGAATGCATACATGCCTTGGGAACCAGGCCAAGATGACGAGTTGAAACAAGAGTTTCAAAATGGACTTTCAATCGAGAAATTAAGCCAACTCTTGGGGCGTCACGAGGGTTCAATTAAGATGCGCCTGCAAAAACATTTCGGCGACGATATTGCATAGGATACTATAAGAAATATGGATTATTCAGCACTCAACGAACACCTTACAAACGCGCAGGTTGATCAATTTAATAAAAAATATCCTCTTGTGGGATCTTTGTCGCGTAATTACGTCATAGGCTACTTTGTACTCGGGTTTATGATTCTTGTTTTTAGTGCGGGTGTCATAAGCGCTGCAACCGGGGAAAGTGAAGGTGGTATGACGAGCATAATTGCACTGAGTGTGTTTATCGTGTTATTTGCTGGGGGGATCGTATTGACTGCGCTCGGTGCGAAAAAACAGCGCAGACAAGCTGCGCGTATTCAACTTTTTGCTGAACGTAACCGTCTGCAATATATTCGTTCACAAGAAGCACCGAAATACACAGGAATGTATTTTAATGAGGGAAGTGATCGGATCATATTAAACGCACTCCGTTCACAAACTACCAGCCCGACATACGAAGTTGGAACGATTCAGTATTCAGTAGGGTCGGGTAAAGACAAGCATACGTACCAAAAGGGATATGTGCGTATTGGGCTTGAGCGAAATCTTCCTCAAATTGTTCTAGACGCATCCAGTAATAACGGCAAGATTTTTGGTGCCAATCTGACAAATCTTCCCGTTGATTACAAGCTCTCACAGCGAATGAGTCTCGAAGGTGATTTTGATAAGCACTTTTCGTTGTATGCGCCAAAAGGATATGAAAGGGATGCACTATACGTTTTTACGCCCGATCTGATGGCGTTACTGATCGATAATGCCAGCGCCTATGATGCGGAAATTATTGATGATCAACTATTTATTTACAATGCTGGCAAACCTTTTGATCTATCGAATGAGCACGAGCTTGCCCGAATCTTTGAAATGATTCGTCTTGTTGGAAGTAAAGCATCTTCACAGACAAGTTACTATGCAGATGCGAACGTAGGGGATCGATCGCAGAATGTGGTTGCGACACAAGGGCAGCGGCTGAAGAAGCGAATTTCGGTTTTTACGATTATTATTATCGTTATCGCAATGGCTATCACGTTCGGACCTTCTATTTTCGAACTTATTGACTCAATTCGGCACTAAAGTCGGGGTATAATAGATATATGACTGCTCGACAGAAATCGAGCTTCCCGAAACATTTTCTGTGGGGAGCTGCAACGGCCGCACATCAAGTTGAAGGTGATAATCACAATCAATGGACTGTTTGGGAACTTGAAAACGCACAATCTAAGGCTGCGCAGGCAGACTATCATCTGCACGATTATCCCACTTGGGACAAAATTAAGGCAGAAGCCAAGACCGCAGATAACTATGTCTCTGGTGAATTAGGTGATCATTACAATCGATATAGAGAGGACTTTGCGTTCATCGAAAAGATGAACATGAATTCATATCGTTTTAGTGTGGAATGGTCAAGAATTGAACCGAGCGAAGGCTCGTGGAATAGTGAAGCGATTGCGCACTATAAAGAATATCTAGAAGAGCTCCGCCGTCGTAATATTGAACCTGTTGTGACGCTTTTGCACTTTACACTGCCTGTATGGTTTGCGGAAAAGGGTGGATTTGAAAAACGTTCGAACATTCGCTATTTCGTACGCTACGCTGAAAAAATTATGAGTGAACTAGGGAATAGTATCCGCTTTATCATCACGATTAACGAACCTGAAGTGTACGGATTCGAAAGCTATTACTTGCAAAACTGGCCACCAAACAAGGCAAGCTTCTTTAAACTCTGGCGCGTCAGTGTGAATCAAGCAACTGCCCATAGAAAGGCTGTCAAAGCACTCCGAAATTTAAACCGACGATACAAGATTGGTATTGCGAAGAACTCTGTGTTCTTTTTCCCTGGTGACAGCGCCTGGCTGAGCCGGGTAAGTGCAAGTATCTTCCAGTACTTTCAGGATGATTACTTTATCAAGAAATATATTAAACACTCGGACTTTTTAGGTGTAAATTATTACCAATCTCAACGTTTGTTAGGATACCGGGTCCATAACTCCGAAAAAGCAGAATACAGTGATGTCGATTGGATGTTGTCACCGGGAGATATTCAATATGCACTCGAACGTTTGTATCGAAAATATAAAAAGCCTTTGATGGTGACCGAAAATGGCCTCGCTGATGCTGACGATGCGCACCGCGAGTGGTGGATTAAAGAAACTATCATCGGTATGCAAAAAGCATTGAAAGATGGCGTTGATCTGATTGGATACTTCCACTGGAGCTTGCTTGATAATTTCGAATGGGCATATGGAAAATGGCCTCGATTTGGGCTAGTCGCAATTGATTACAAAACAGGCAAACGTACGCTTCGCCCAAGTGCTGCTTGGTTTGGCCGCGTGATTAGGCGATTAAGGGAGTAACATGAAAGACCCGTTTACAAAGAACGAGATTAAAATTGCTGTTATTGGTGGGGGTACAGGTAGCTTTACGATGCTATCTGCGTTAAAAGGCTATACCTCACAGATTGCGGCAATTGTGAGCATGGCTGACGATGGTGGAAGTACAGGGGTGCTTCGCGATGAACTAGGAACATTGCCGTCTGGGGATGTTCGTCAGTGTCTTGTCGCACTGAGCGACTCTCCTAAGATCCGTGACCTATTTGATTATCGTTTCGATGAAGGTACTTTCAAAGGTCACTCGTTTGGAAACTTATTATTAACGGCACTCGAAAAGGTGACAGGAGATTTTAGTGAAGCGGTTGAAACTGCATCTGAAATTCTTCGTGTAAATGGAGTGGTTATTCCTGCGACACTTGATGACGTGCGTTTGAAGATGGAATGGGCTGAAACAAGTCTTATCTTGCATGGTGAGCGAGTGATTGATGCCGAATTCTTTAAACATGACCCCCGTAAAGCAGTGCTATCATTGGTACCGGCTGCACAAGCAAACCCGACAGCGCTGAGCGCGATCGAGCAAGCTGATCTTATTGTGATTGCACCTGGTGACGTTTATACATCCCTTGGTCCACTGCTCGTTATCGATGGTATGAGCGAAGCACTTCAAAAATCAGAGGCTTTAAAGATTTATGTATCCAACCTTGTGAGTAAGAAGGGGCAGACTGATAAATTCACAGTCAGTGATCACGCAGCCGAAATCGAACGTTTTGCTGGCGCACACTTTTTGGATTACGTGTTGTATAACGAACAGGTTCCAACGAAAAAGATCGCAGCACGATACGAAGAAGAGGGTGGGTATATTACCGCTGTTGATACCGAGGTATTAGCTAAGGCACACTATCACGCGGTAGGTGGTAACTTCTTGGGTGAAATCGCAGAACCACATTCGGGCGATGTTATTCCTGTGACACGTTCATTAATTCGACATAACGCCGCTGCTGTTGCACAATCAATCATGGAGATTTACCACAGTGAACGATAATATTCTTTCGACGTACTATATTTTAGATCTAGACCGCACACTCCTTGATACCGAAGGTGCTGCTTTACTGATGCGTGATGCAGCATCATGGAGTAACGCAGACTTGGCTGCGCAACTGACGCAAAAGATTAACGACTCAAGTCTATATGGTGAATCATTTTCAATACGTGATTTTATTGTCGAGCAGGTTGGCGAAGAGGGTCTTGTGGCAATTGAAGCAAAATACCGTGAGTTAATGCTTAATAAGGATGTGTTGAATCCTGGTGCGCAAGAACTTATAGATTATATCCATACGCTTCCAGACGCAGTATGGGGTATTTTGACGTATGGATCACAAAGTGGACAGACGCTCAAGATTGAAGCGAGTGGTCTTGGCTCATCACTTTACTTAGTAACACACGAGACATTCAAAGGCGATCAAATCACTTCTTGGCGTGATGAAAATGGCTTGTACCATCTTCCTGAAGAATTAGGTGGCTACATTACAAAAAAAATCGTTTTTGTTGATGACAAGCCGTTCTCTTTCAAAGGACTTGCCGCCGACTGCAGAGGGTACTGGGTAAAATCACTCTTCGATGCCGGTAAAGAAAGCCTTCCTGCAAATGTCACACCTATTCAAAGTCTTTTAGAGGTGATCGCCCTCGAAAAACAGCTTTTCACAAATTGACAAAGCATAACCGGTATGTAAAAGTGGAAACATGCCAAAGAAAACACCTACAAAAGTAACAAAAAAATCAGCAGTTGCGAAGCGTACTGTCCCAACAATGGGCGACGACTTCAAGATGGCGCTTCTGGTTGTGTCATTGATCATCAACGTACTCGCATTGATCGCATGGTTGTTCTTGCGCGTTACTGACGACTACGACACAGCAGTTGCTCAATTCTTCCTGAATCGATAGTACCGATTGCGGACAAAATTACCACGCTTCATCGCCGAAGCGTGGTTTCTTTTTACCCTTTAAAACATAAGAGTTATTCACACTTCTGTGGATAAATGAACAGATAGTAAATATTATGTCAAAAATGGGGGTTGTAGTGGGTAGAAGTGGGTTGTATGATGAGTCCAGTGGTAAGGCAAAACAGCCCACTAAGACAAACATTACATTTAAAAAATAACCTATACAAAATCCATCGAATAAATCGAGGAGAAGAAACAAGTGGCAAGCGTAGATTATTTTGAACGAAGACTCGATGACAAGCGTCGTTTAACGATACCTGCAGAGCTTCGCGAGGAATTTATCTCGGGCGTTGTTTTAACTCGTGGATTCGGAACCTATCTACATCTCTACCCAAAAAACATCTGGGACGGGGAAGTCGAAACGGCACTCAGCGCAAGTAGTAGTATTCTCGACGAGAAGACTGCGGATGTGAATGTGCAATTTCGTCGCGGAAAGACCGAAGCCGAACTCGATCAAAAACAGGGACGTATCACGATTGAACAGCATCTTTTAGAATATGCTGGACTTGAACGAGATATCGTAGCTGTTCGAGCAGGGAAGTACTGGCGCTTAATTGCACCTGATTAGTACAGCCTAGGCTATTTCTGTAATCAGTCGTTCTTTAACAAACAAACATTCAAGAGAAACACTCTCGAGATCAACTATCTGGTAGTGAGGCGTGGATTCTAGGAACACATTAACCAACCTAGTGCACCTTGCTCAAAAAAACACACCTCCCAAACTCCACCTCACATAAGTCTCTCAACAAGTTATATCTAGGGTATGAGTTGCTTTATGCGACCCCCATTAATAGATATAACTGACTTTTTAAAAACAAACATACCATGCGAAAACAAACAGCTTCACTATCAGTTAGGTGATCTCGACAGTCGACCAGTGTTATACTGGAAGACAATGAGTAAAGAACAACCACCACATCATATTCCCGTTCTGCTTGATGCAACTCTTGCAACACTAGTTCCAGCCAAAGGCGAGTCTTATCTTGACCTAACAGCCGGATACGGTGGACATGCAAGCGAAGTGTTAAAAAAGACGGAAAATTATAAGGATAGCGTTCTTGTCGATCGTGATGACTATGCCATTGAGCATTTGTCAGAATACGCCGACAAAGATGTTCGTTTAATGCACACCAACTTTGAAGACGCCGCAAACCGGTTAATCGAAGAAGGGAAGACATTTGACGTAATCCTGATAGATCTGGGGGTGTCGTCACCACAGCTCGATCAGAGCGAACGAGGGTTTTCTTTTAAAAACAGTGGTCCACTAGACATGCGTATGGATCGTCGACAGTTAATGACTGCAAACGATCTTGTAAATGGCGCATCACTCGGTGAACTGACACGGATCATTCATGAATATGGCGAAGAGCCGTACATGAACGCAAAGCGTACTGCTGAGCTGATCATTGCCAACCGACCATTTGATTCAACAGAGAAACTCGCCACACTGATTGCTGAAAACCAACGTGGGAAGCGGAAAAAAATCCACCCTGCCACGCGTACGTTCCAATCGCTCCGCATCGCCGTCAACGACGAACTTGGACAAATAGAAAGGACATTACCGTTACTTCCAAACCTTTTGAATAAAGGTGGGCGAGTTGCAGTAATCAGTTTCCATAGCCTCGAAGATCGTCTCGTTAAGCGTTTTTTCAAAGGACAGTATGAGCAAGGCCTTGAAGCCGAACTTGCACCAGTTACGAAAAAGCCAATTCCAGGAGCCACTGAAGATGTTCACAATCCGCGATCCCGCAGTGCAAAGCTTCGGGTAGCAGTGAAAAAATAAACAAAAAAATCGAAAGGGCAAAACACCATGCCAATTCACATCACAGTACAATACGCAGACCAACCACAAGTTGTTGCAGTTCGCGTAAAGTAACAAACAATTGCTGAGCCAGGGGAGCGGTGCGCTTCCCTGGTGATGCACCATATCCAAATATAGTTATTATCCCAAAAACAAAAATATAAAATATAAAAACAAAAAGACTTTCACCACAATGTCGAATTCCCAAAACACGTACTACGCAAGTCGGCGTCAGCAAAACTGGTCACGGAACCAGAACACAACTCGTTTTGTGTCCGCTGTAAAGCTCGGTCCTGTCGCTCACACTGTCCTTGTCGCCCTTATGATTACAGTCCTCGGGCTTATTTACCTGACTCAAGCAACTCGTGCAACGAGCTATGACTACGAGTCACAGAAGATCGACAGTCAAATTGCTGAACTGACCGACCAAAAGAACGACCTCAACATTGAAAACGCACGCCTCACTGCACTTGAAACAGTTAAGAAAAGTAGCGTTGCAGCTAACTTAACGACCCCTGTAAGTACAGAGTACGTGCAGCAATAACGATTAACCGTAATATAATGGAACTATGAATCTAGAATTGCTCAAGGGGAGTCGATCCCGCATCCTTGCAGCCGTGGTACTTGGTATCATGGCAGTTTTTGTCATACGTCTGTTTTATTTGCAGGTGATTCAGCATGATCACTACGTGGGTCTTGCAAAAGAAGAACAAGAGAACCGATTTGTCATTCCTGCCAGTCGAGGACTTATCTACGCAAAGAGTGGTGACGATCCTGTGCAGCTTGTCTTAAACGAGACAGTCTACACGGTATTCGCCGACCCAGTGACGGTTGATGACAAAGCAAAAGTTGTTGATACGCTGCGTAAAGTAGCAGGGGGCAACGTCCGAACGGATTTCGATAAGCTACTTGATAACAAAAAAAGCCGCTACCAAATCCTCGCAACTAAAGTGACACGTATCCAGGCGGATAAGATTAAAGCTGAAGGGCTGCACGGTATTGGATTCCAAGAGGTGAGTCAACGTGTCTATCCAGAAGGTTCGCTCGCCGGGCAAATCCTGGGCTTCGTAAATACAACCGGCGAAGGTAGCTACGGTCTCGAAGGCTACATGGATAAGGACTTGAAAGGTAAAGACGGATTGCTCCAGGCTGTTACTGATGTGAGTAATGTTCCGCTGACAATTGGTAATAACAACATCCGGACACCGGCACAAGATGGCGCCAATATTGTGTTGTCTATTGATCGTAACGTGCAATCAAAAGTTGAAGCTGCATTGGCTGCGGGCATGGAACGAACAGGTGCACCACAGGGAAGTGCGATGGCAATGGATCCACGTACGGGTAAAATCCTTGCGATGGCAAATCTGCCAACCTACAGCCCAGGCGAGTACAACAAAGTAGAAGACGTCGCACATTTTAATAATAATGTTATCTCTGATCCATATGAGCCAGGCTCAAGTCTGAAGACATACACATTGGCGACGGGTATTGACAAGAACGTCGTGAAGACTTCTGACACCTTTAACAACACCGACTCTATCAAGATTGGTGACAATTACATCGTAGGAAACGCCACAAAAGGTCAAACAGGCATCATTACATTCCAGCGTGCGCTGACCTGGTCACTCAACACAGGCTTTGTAACGATCGCGCAACGACTTGGTGATGGGAATTCGGTGACACGCAGTGCTCGCGACGCAATGTATGAATATTTCCACGACCGTTTGCGACTCGGACAACTGACTGGCGTTGAGCTCGCGAACGAAGCCGCGGGAACAATCTATTCCCCAGAAGACGAGCAGGGGAACGCGGTGCGCTATGCGACGATGTCATTTGGACAAGGGTTGAATACTTCCATGCTGCAAGTTGCTGCCGGTTTTAGCGCGCTTATTAATGGGGGAACATACTATAAGCCAACAGTTATTGATGGATATATGACCGCTGACGGTTATAAACAAAATCCCGTAAATGCACCAGTTGCAACTAACGTTGTATCTAAGTCAACATCTGATCAAATCCTTACTGCTACGCATGATGCACGCGCGTCGTCATTCGGACACTTGGATAAACCGGGCTATTACATTGGTGGTAAAACAGGAACATCACAGGTTGGTGTCGCCGGGGGATATAGCGATACTGAGACAATCGGAAGCTACTTGGGATACGGTGGTGGGAACGAGGCTGAGTATGTCATAATGGTACGATTATCAGGTAAAGATAAACAGTTCCAAGGAGCTCGTGACGCACTCCCAATTTTTACCGATATTTCCAACTGGATGCTCGATTATCTAAAGGTTCACCCGAAAGGTTAATGCAATGAATTTTACAGTCCAGATACTCACAAATGAATTAACACGCACATTTCTGCTGAGTGTTGGTGCATTTGTACTCGCAATGCTTTTGACTCCAATCTACACGTTTCTTGCGTATCGATTTAAATTTTGGAAAAAGCAACGCACCTCTAGTACAACGGGTGAAATATTAACTGTATTTAATAAATTACACGCAAACAAGTTCAAACGAAATATCCCAACAATGGCAGGTATCATCTTTGTCTTTGCAATCGCATTCATTACATTCTTCTTTAACCTTGATCGTCAGGAAACTTGGTTGCCACTTGCTGCGCTACTCGGTGGTGCAGCGGTGGGACTCCTGGATGACATTATTAACCTCCGTGGAAGTGGTAAGGGTGTCGCCGGGCTTCGCTCAAGCTTCAAGTTCATCATGATCACGGTGATTGGTCTTGGGCTAGGATGGTTCTTCTACGAAAAGCTCGGAATTGACGCTGTATATATTCCATTCCTTGGTGACGTTGCAATCGGCTGGTTGATCATTCCATTGTTCGCCTTAGCGGTTGTCTCTGCTGGAAACGCAGTCAACATTAGTGATGGCCTTGATGGCTTAGCTGGTGGACTTGCGGTGATTGCCTATGGCGCGTTTGGTACAATTGCGATCTTACAAGGAACTCCGCTAATCGCTGGATTCTGTTTCACGGTTGCTGGTGCGCTCCTGAGTTATCTGTGGTTTAATATTTATCCTGCTCGATTCTTTATGGGTGACGTCGGAAGCTTCGCACTAGGAACATCTCTTGGTGTGGTTGCGATGCTGACAGACACGCTATTCCTTCTTCCGATCATTGGTATCGTCTTTGTGATCGAAGCTGGTTCAAGCTTGATCCAGATCTTTAGCAAGAAGGTATTTAAGCGAAAAGTATTTATTTCGGCACCGATTCACCATCACTTGGAAGCAAGTGGCTGGCCAGAAACAAAAGTTACGATGCGCTTTTGGGTGATCGCGGCAGTTGCAGCCTTCTTTGGTGTTATGTTGGCAGTTGCTGGAGGCAATATTTAAGATGCGCGATAGGGTGTGGGGCGAGCGTAAGACTGAAGTGGTGCGAAAGCATCGCCCAGATTACCTGATCGCACTCTACATGGGCATCTTGATGCTCATCGGACTCGTGGTGATCTATGCCATCGGCCCACAGCGCGCGAATGTGCTGAATAATGTGATCGGAAGTAATTTCTCTGACACATACTTCTTTGTGAAGCAGGCGATTAGTCTAGCTCTGGCTGTCTTCGCCTTCTGGGTAATGTCGACGATTCCATATACATTCGTCGTAAAGCACGCGATGAAGGTGCTGATCGCAGGGTTAATTGCCTGTGCTGCGCTGTTTATCGCAAGTTCTGCGGGATTACCAATTGCAGAAGCAATTAATGGAGCAAGCCGTTGGTTCAATCTAGGAATTCTCGGAAGTTTGCAGCCAGCTGAAATCTTGAAGTTCGGGATCTTGTTATATCTGGCAGTGTTCCTCGGTTCTCGTATGAAAGAGGGAAGGGTAAACGATATTAAAGAAACCCTTATCCCGGTAGGGGTTATTGCTGCGATCTCACTCCTATTTATTGTTGTGATTCAGAAAGACCTTGGAACAGGTATCTCGTTGACTGCAATTGTTATTACGATGTTATTTATGGCGGGACTGAGCAAGAAGATTGGGATCGCGCTGCTTGTTGGTGTCGTCGTTATTGGTGGGTTATTTATCTTTACTTCTCCACACCGTGTTGCTCGTGTCGCAACCTACCTGCAAGGGGATAGTAGCTCAACTGAAGATGCAGGAGCGTATCACATCCAACATGCTAAAATCGCTATCGGATCTGGTGGATTCACCGGTGTTGGTATCGGTAATAGCGTCCAGGCCACAGGCTATCTTCCAGAAGCAATCAACGACTCAGTATTTGCTGTACTTGGTGAAACGTTCGGTTTCATTGGACTTATTGCCCTTATGGGGGTATTTGTAGCCCTTCTGATGCGTCTATTGAAAGTATTGGATCATCTGGTTGATATGCGCCTAAAACTACTAGTAGCGGGTGTCTTTGGTTGGTTTGGCGCTCATGTTATCCTTAATATAGCAGCGATGATCGGAATTTTCCCTTTGACAGGTATTACATTGCCACTGCTCAGCTTCGGAGGCACCAGTATGATCTTTATGACAGCGGCGCTCGGGTTGGTATTCCAGTTATCTAAGTACACAGTGCACCCATCAAGAATAAAGGAGGCAACATATGCGAATTCTGACAGTGGGCGGCGGGTCGGGCGGACACGTTACGCCAGTCGTCGCAGTTCTTAAAGAACTCCGCGCAATTCATCCAAAAGTAGAACTCCGTTTTTGGTGTGATACGAAGTTTGCGCCGCAGGCACGTGCAACCGTTGCAGCCTTTGATAACACAATTCCCGTGCAGACAATTGCTGCCGGTAAGTTCCGTCGATATCATCACTTGACTGTCTTTCAGCAACTCACATGGCCGTCACTCGTACTGCAGAACTTTGGCGATGCTTTCAAGGTTGGCGTAGGTTTTATTCAGAGTTTTTTCAAACTGTTAGTATGGCGTCCGGATGTCGTATTCACCAAGGGTGGTTACGTCTGTCTGCCTGTAGGAATTGCAGCGCGCGTGTTGCGTATTCCTCTGGTGATTCATGATTCAGATGCACATCCTGGTCTGACAAATAGAGTGCTCTCGAAGTGGGCGAATGCTATTGGGACGGGTGCGCCACTCGAATATTATCCGTATCCAAAAGCGAAGTCTACCTATGTCGGTATCCCAATTTCAACAGCGTTTCATCCGTATACAGCTACTGAGCAAAAAGCTGCTAAGCAAGAGTGGGGGATCGCGACGACGCATCCGCTCGTTGTTGTCACCGGTGGTGGCTTAGGGGCTGCACGAATTAATGAAGTGGTTGCCGAAACGTTACCAAAACTACTCGAAACAAGTTCTGTTGTGCTCGTTGCTGGGGCAGGGCAGTATGACGATCTTCGTGCACTTCTCCCTCCTGATAGTGACCGCTTCCAGCTGTATCCGTTCGTTACAAATATGCACAGTTTACTTGGCGCTGCGGACGTTGTTGTCACGCGAGCTGGAGCAACAACTATTTTGGAACTTGCGGCACTTAAAAAACCAACTATCTTGATTCCAAACGGTAAATTAACGGGTGGTCACCAACTGAAAAATGCTGCTGTGTATGCCGAAGCCGGTGCGGTCGCGGTGTTAGACGAAGAAGTCCTGGACGCAAATAAAGACCTGTTGGCAAGTCAGATTAATGCACTTCTCGGTGATTCAAAAACGACTTCTGCAATGGCGCAGAGGTTCGCTGCATTCAGCAAGCCTGATGCTGCTAAAGATATGGCCAGAATGATACTGGCTGCACGGCGTTCGTAAGCTATAATAAACCATAGCCATGATGAAGTTCTCTCGCACATCGAAACCCGACGTACCACGACGTCGCTCTTCTGATTTTGTGCGCCCAGCTGCTGCAACTGAAACACAAAATCAATTCCGTCGTAATCAAACAATTGGAAATATCCGGCGGTCAGATGGTGAACCTGTTTCTGAGCGTGCACGTGTTCACAATTTAACCCGTGCGCGGCAAAAGATTACTGCTATTCTTGCGCTTGTCTTAGGTATTATTATCGTTCTGACGCTACTTATGAGTCAGTTTACGGCACGTGCAATTGTGACGGGTTCTACAGCCGCATTGTCTCGCCCGTTAAATCCTGGTGCATATGAAAAAGTGATTAACGAGTATCTTGCGATTCACCCTGTTGAGCGACTTCGTTTTGCACTGGATGAGGATGCTTTGAGCGCCTATGTCTCGAACTCGCTCCCCGAGGTGTCACAAGTATCTATCTCTGGTACGAAGAACATTGTCGAAGCGAACTTTAGACTGGAACTACGTAAGCCTATCGCCGGCTGGCAGATTAATAGCAAGCAGTTCTACGTTGATACAACAGGGGTCGTTTTCCAAAATAACTACTATGACACCCCTGGTGTGCAGATTATTGACCAAAGCGGCGTCTCGCCAGAGCAGGGGACAACAGTGGCCAGTGCACGCCTATTGAGCTTTGTGGGAAGGGTAGTGGCGCTGAGCGGGCAGGGGAGTTATACCGTTACTCAAGCTATCTTGCCATCTGGAACAACGCGTCAAATTGAGATTCGATTAAAAGATATTCAGCCTCTCGTAAAATTATCAATCGACAGGGGAGCGGGGGAGCAGGTTGAAGATATGATCCGTTCACTGACATACTTACAATCACAAGGAAAATCTGCGCAGTACATAGATGTGCGTGTAGAAGGCCGAGCGGTATATCTATAGCTAGGCCGAGCGCTGACTGGTTGCCGAAATACGCATACCCCCACTCCTCTATTTCTCCACCGGCAATGTTCTATTTTTGTTCTACTGAATATTCGTTTGATAAAAAAACATATAAACATACAAAAAAGCAAATACGTCAAATAGTGGAGTAGTGGTGGAGCAGTAGGGGTTAAGAATTATTTCACGGCAATATGTGTGGCGACAACAATTTGGCGTGGTGTGGATAACTATACGCAGGGTGTTGTATAAAACGACGTAAACACGACCCTATAGGCAGGTATATATAAAGCTGAATAGAAACCTGTATGTAAGCAGTAAAACATATAGTAAATAACCATACGTACACATTAACAGAGATATATCGTTAATAGTGCCCCTATTAAGACGTACACATAATCAACTATTAACACTATAAGCTATGTCGTAAAAGATATATTGTGCGACGCAAAAGCTATATATCAATCACTACCTACTTATCACACTCTGTGTTATTTGTCTGGTTCTATTTCGTCTTTAGTTTTGTGTTTTATCGTTACTACGTTCTGTTTGGCTTGGTTGTATAGTCTTTGGCTGCTGGCTGGCCTGGTTTATGACAATATGTATATACATGTACTATATTGCTAATGTTCTATTTTTGTTCTATTATCTTTCACGTAAAAAAGAACAGGTTTTATGAGTATAGGTGAAGAGGGCTACTCCCCTGTTTTAAGCGGCTGTAAGATCAGTCGTATGTGCCGATGTATAATGTGCCGGTGTTTTGTCCGACGAGCATGTAGCTGCCTTTGGCGTTCATGGCGATACTGCTAAATGGTCCGTTGGTAATTGATTGCTTTGTCCAGGTCTGTCCGCTGTTTTTAGAGACGAATACGCCGTCTGTAGAGCGTGTTCCCGCAACTTTTGTGCCATCGGCTGACATTGCGAGGCTATTCCATCCTTGGCCGTTAGAAGGGGCTGCGTATGTCGTTTGTATACCTTCTGAGATTGAGGTTACCACGTTCGCTTTTACTCCCATGAGTTTGAAGCCGTCACTGGATGTCGCAATTCGTTGTTGGCCACCGAAGCCAGTGACTGTGTTCCACGAACTGCCATAGTTTGACGAGATGTACGTTTGATCCGCTGGGTCTGTGATATATATTTTTGTTCCATCTGCAGAGATTGCGGCATTTGCGTAGTATTTCATTCCGTTTGATACGTTTTGATCCACCCAGCCGGTTCCACCGTCGATAGATATAGAGGGATAGCCGTAGTAAGGTAATGCAACGGCTACGAGTCCACTCGCTGATACGGTAATACTCCTAAAGTCCTTGGTTGGTCCCACTGGTGTCCATGTCACGCCGCTATCTGTCGAGCGGTAAATGCGGCCACCAGTTCCACTGTCTGCAGTAACGGCGAACACAGTTGATCCATCGGCTGACGACGCTATTGCGTACCAAGCCCTTGTGGCGATATCACGTGGTGTCCAAGCAGCGCCAGGCGCTGAGGATGAGGTGTATGCAAATCCCCCGTTGTTAACTCCAAAAAGCTTTGTTCCATCGCCCGACATTGCTACGCCACGCCATGCGCGTGAAGTGTCTGCTGCAGCCCAGGCAATAGTGTTGAATAGATTGATAGTGTGCCCTGGGCAGGTACCTGATTTCACTGAACCATTCTCGTCGACGAAGTATGATTGCCTCCCAATGTTTTCGGTGATGCAGAATGTTCGTGGGCTGGCATTGTTGTCGAAGCTGTATTGGTATGTTCCCCCGTTACTGGCTTTGAATGAACTGCTGTCTGTTGGGAGTACGTTGTCTGTAAGTTCAGCCAATCGAACGGCGCCATGGGCATTACGGAGATCACTTTGGAGCGATACGTCAATCGCTTTGGCTCGAACGCCGTTGTATGCCACGATGACGATCGTAGCTAAGATGCCGATAACGACAATGACGATGAGGAGTTCGACAATCGTGAACCCACCACGAGGTAAATGAGAGTGTTTAGAAAATACTTTCATGTATAAGCATAAGTATAAAAGACTACGGTCGAATTACCTAATGAGTGCTAGCTTTGTGGTGGTGTAGATTCGCCGGTTGGAGCGGTCTTCTTTTTGCGTGTTCGAGTGCGCTTTCGCTTCGGCTTCACTTCTCCCTCTACTGTTGGAGCTGCCGGGCCTGAGCCGATCGCCTGCCCTACTGCGAGTGCTCCAGGGCTGACTGGCCACACTTTCGCCTGCGATTGCGACTGAGGTTGTTGTGGACGTTGCTGTCCCCCACCCTGCTGTGGCTGGAGGTTTTGTGGAACTTGAATAGCGTCAGAAATCTCGACTTCTACCTCAGCACGAGGACGGCTGTAGTTACGACGAGTATTTTCAATAATTCGACCGGTGTTGTCAATCTGTTCTGGAGGGAGTGTCAAAGTGGTCGCACTAAAGGCAGGTGCTTTCTCTCCGTTAATCACCATGTTGATGATGAAGTGACGGTTGTGCATCTGAAGGAGATCTTGTGGTTCAAACTGAGGCTCGAACTGCTTTGCAAGGATTGGTGAATCATCTGCTGATACACGGAACGAGATCATTGTACCGACGTTACCAAAGACAGCGTCACGAACGGTCTCTGTCATCTGTGAGATGTATTGGTTCGCAACAGTTAGGTTAAGGCCATATTTACGGGCTTCTGAAAGGATTGTTGCGAATGAATCAGTCGCGAAGTTCTGGAATTCGTCTACGTAGAGGTAGAACGGACGACGGTCGGCGATGTTTGGGATATCGCTTCGGCTCATGGCAGCAAGTTGGATCTTGGTCACCATGAAGGCACCAAGAATCGCAGCGTTGTCTTCACCAATAAGACCCTTTGAAAGGTTGACGATCAGGATCTTGCCTTCGTCCATGATTTCGCGGATGTTGAATGTAGATTTTGGCTGCCCAATAATGTTACGGATGATTGGGTTGGCAGTGAAGGCCCCCACTTTGTTAAGGACTGGCGCAATGGCTTCAGATTGGAACTTGTCATTCCAGCTGGCGAACTCAACATTCCAGAATTGTAGGACGACGGTGTCGGTACAATATTCGAGTGTTTCTTTGCGGAATTTCTTGTCAGTTAAGAGGCGCGTGATGTCGAGCATAGTTGTTGATGGACGATCAAGCAGCGCGAGGATGGTGTATCGAAGGATATATTCCAGACGTGGTCCCCATGATTCACCGAACATACGCTTGAGAACCCCGATTACTTCGGAGCTAATGTTGGTCTTTTGAGAAGGGTTTGTGACCTCGAGCGGGTTGAATCCAAGTGGGAATGCAGTGTCAGCTGGATTGAAGTAGACAACGTCGTCCATACGGCTGCCAGGAATAAAGCGCATGTTGTCGACGGCAAAGTCACCGTGCGGGTCGATAATCGCGTAGCCATGGTTGTGGAAGATGTCACTGAGGGCGAATAGTTCGAGTGTTCCGGACTTACCTGCACCGGTTTGTCCAATGATATAGACGTGGCGTGAGCGGTCTGTGCGGAGCATACCGAATTGGTGGTTGATGCCGCGGAAGTTTGTCAGACCGAAGGCACTGATGTTTTCATCGATGCTTGGGTCGCCGGTAATAACGGGGAGTTTTGCAGGTGGCTCAGCTGTCTTTGAACTCGCCCATACAATGTTTGGCGTTTCAACGTTCGTGTGCGGCAAGTGGAATACACTGGCGAGCTCTTCAATATTGAGGATGTATCCCCCACGACCGAAGGCACGTTGGCGGTATGCGGCAATGTCTTCTGATTTGAAGCTGGCACCTGACATCTTGAATCCGTTAAGGTTGGTCGAGTTGTACTGTTTGAATGTACCGACGATTGCCTGCATTTTTTGACGAGCGTTGATTTGATCTTCGCCGAGGTACGCAAGGCGGATTTTGACCTGATAGCCAAGCTTTGTGGCTTTCTTTTCAGCTTCAGCAATACGTGTTTTGTTGCGATCAGAAAGTTCTTTAGGCGCAGCGGCTGCTTTAGCTGTTTCTTCTGGCGGTTTCCAGAGGGCTTCGAATAGTTCTGCGAGCCAGCCGAGTCCCCCACCCTTCATAAATGATTTCTTGCCTTCTTTAACACTCTTGATCCAGCTTTCTGAACCTTTGTGCCAGTCGTCAGCAATTGGCTTAGCGAGGATCTGAATCCAGACTTCTTCACCAGATGTTTCGAGTTTTGCGAGCGTTCCAGTGATACCTGCAAGAGGGTCAACTTCGAAGTTTTGGAAAGTCTTAATTGGAAGCATTTCGCTGTCTGTCAGTGTAATTTCAGAGGTGTAAACCACACTGTGTTCTCTTTCGTGGGCAACGTAATCTTCGTCAGCGTCACGAATTTGAACGCTTGGGTACTGTGAATAAATTTGGCTCTCAACAAAGCTGCGAAGCGGCTTTGGTACCCAGGCATAGAAACGAATCTGTCCGTTTACAGAGGCAATCTCGAAGCTGAGGTGTTCTTGAACTCCCCCATTGTCACGGAGCTCTTGTTTGTCGCGTAGGATACCGTGAAGACTGGCAAACAGCTGTTCGGCGGCAAGTTCTTGTTTGTCATTCGTCTTTGGAATCTCAAGGATTAAAAGATCACTTTCGACGTCGGCAGCGACTATTTCAGCTTTTTTATAGTTGCGCCACGTCAAAAATGCGAGCACTAAAACGATAGGTACCCATACATACCATTGCAGAAAGAAATTGATAATGGCGCCGATGATATTCATATTGTCTATGCTTTTCTCTTACCCCATTCTCTCATCTGTTAGATGATAAGGCAATGACTCTATTTTTCGTCGAGTGTGTAGGTTGCTTTTGCAACTCGTTTGAACTGCGCCTTGCTCTGAAGATTAAGAAGAATGGTAGTTTCTTTTACTTGACGGCTCTTGAGAACACGTTTGACGATTTCGTCGCGGTGAAGTGGTTCAGTCGCGTCGCGAAGGACTTGAGCAATGATGTCAGAGACAGTTCCCTTGCTATAACCCCAGTTGTCGAGAGCGTAGATGCCGCGGCCGATAAGAACGAATCGCTTGTCTTTAATAAGTTCGTTGTGAATCGCTTGCGTCGTGACGTCTTTACGTTTAAAGCTACTGTCTTTGATGCTCTTTGCGATGTCTGAGAAGTGAAGAGGTTTCTTGTTCTCTGCGAGGATAACGTAGATCTTGTCGCGGATGTTCTTTGGGTTTACTGTTGGCCACTTTGTGAGTCCCCAAGAGTCTTTTAGGTGTGCAAGTTGTTTGCTGACGCTGGCAAGTGCAGAAACGTGCATTGGGTGCTCGTAGCTCAGTTTGTCGTGAAGCTGGTCAAGTGACATAGGTTCTTTGTTTTCTTTGATGACACGAACGATGTCGTCGACTTGGCTTCGGATCTTCTTTTCGTCACCGTATTCTGCGATACCGACGCCATGGAAATAGCTATCGTTTTCGTCGATAACAGTGAGGCCAGGTGCTAAAGTAGCGATGAATGCAACATGTGCACGCTCTTGTTGGTTTGTGCTGCGACCGTAGATTTTGTCTGCGAGGTCTTGGACACGAGCGACGCGGCCCATTTCGCTGAGTGTGCGAACGAAAGTCTTTTCAAGAGTGGTGACGACTTCTGTTTTGCCTTCTTCGGCTGCGATCTTAAGACGAATAAGGATAGCTTTTTCAAGTTGACGAACACGTTCACGAGTAATACCGAGGAGCTCACCGATTTGCTCGAGTGTCTCGCGGCGATCGTAAAGCCCAAAACGACGTGTGATAATTTCACGTTCACGTTCTTGTTCAATCAATGCGAGTACGTCACTCACACCTGATTTTAGGTCGATTGTAGGCTGTTTTTGATCAGTCGCTTCGGTCATGTATGCTCTTTCTTTCCGCGCCACCTCGGAAAATTAACTTGCTATCCAAATATGTCATCATTATACAAGATTATGTAAAATATGTCAAACAGTTTGTATTGTTAATTTATTATAGCATGAAGTAGACACTTGCTGTAAATAGTGTTCCTGGACTTTAGTTATCCACAAGATGTGGTGTGGCTGGGTATTAGCAACCGTATGATTTGAGCTTGAGCGCCTCTGTTATATGCCATTTTATGTCTGAATATTTAGCATGAGTGGCTTCGATACAATAATGTGGGCGGGCTTGTGGGTTGATGAGCGGCTGCTGAGTAACTCCCCCATTTTGTGGCGTTGCCCAATAATCCCAGAATGAGGTGACGGGAAACGAGCCACCCTGATGTGTTAAACGTTCAACCAGTTGGTAGTAGAAATTCTTGACGACCGCTTCTTGGGCTTTGTTGAATGTGTCGGATGTTGTGAAGGTGTTGGCGTATGTGAGAAGTGCTGCGCTAGATACAGGAGTAGCGTAGGTCCGCGTATCCCATCCAGTCACTTGCATGCTGTTGTGGTTCCAGTTGCCACACCCAGTGATGTAATCCCTGGTAACACCACCTTGATTGACACCTTTACCTGCGCCTTGATCGATGAGATCTTGGCAGATTTGTGCGAGCAGCATACCGTTTTGCACTGCCGTAACATTGCTGTAGTAATTGAGTGTGCCAGATCGTTTTAGTGTAAGAGTGATATCTTGTGACCCTGTTGCGAGGCTTGGGAGCGTTGAGGGGTATGCTCCCCCGTTATCTTGGTAGGCGCGTTGCATTTCGGCGGTGGCACGTGTGAGGTCGCTCTGCGTAGCACGTTCTGCGGTGGCACGTTGTATTGAGTTGTAGGCAAAAACGCCGAGCGTCGCAAGGATAGCAATCACCGCAATGATGATTAAAAGTTCAACGACTGTAAAAGCAGGTGCCCACCTATTTTTCATGTACTTAGCTTAGCATGGGCTGGAAGTGTTTTTCGACTGGGAAATGAAAAAGGACCGGCGAGTGTAAAGCTCGAGCCGGTCCTGTCGGAGCTGTGTCCTGGTCTGAGATGATCAGATTGGTACACTTTCGCCATATTCTCCGTGTTAGATGGCGCCCTGTCTGATCGATGTTCACAGGGAAGAGTCTTTCTTGCTACTGGTCCATCTGCTTTCGGAACATCCTGTACCACGCTGTGGTGCAGACGAGTCCGATCACTCCGAAACCAAGGATGACGAGCATCCAGTTATTGAGCATTTCAGGAGCGGATGTTCGGTATTGCAATGCAGCCACGATGACAACACCACACCCGAACGTCCAGGTGACCATGCCGATAAGTACAGGCATGTTGATCTTGTTGGTAGCGATTGATACCAGCGCTGCTACTGCAAAACTGATAACTCCAACCATGAGCATGCCTAGTGCCGGACCAGCCATTGCATCCAGTTCTGGTGTAGACATCAAAGCAAGTGCCATCTCATCACCTCCTTTTTCTAATAGGATGAGATGTGCATATTATAAAATTAACTCATATATAAAGCAATAACTCCCCTGCTTCAATTGCGATGGGGAGTTATTTTTTCTTGGCTGCTGGTTTGCGCTTTGTGGTAACCTTTTTTGCTGCAGGCTTCTTGGCTGTGGTGGTTCGTTTTGCAAAACGACCTTTTCCAGCTGCAGGGGCATCGGCAATCATTTGCTTGGCCATGTCGTGGGTGATTTCTTCTGGTTTTTGGTCCTTTGGAATTTTGGCGTTCTTTTTGCCATCTGTGACGTATGGACCATAGCGACCATTCAAGACTTTAATACCGTCGCCGAAGTCGGAGATGTTCTTTTCGGCTTCTGATTTGAGCTTTGCGGCATAGAGTTCGAGTGCTTGATCAAGGGTGATGTCATGCGGATCAATTGGTTTGATGCTGACAAATAGTTTGTCTACTTGAATATAAGGACCGAAACGACCGATGTTTGCTTTGATATCTTTACCTTCAGCTGTTTGACCCACGAGGCGTGGGAGTTCAAATGCTTTTAAGGCTTGTTCAAGTGTTACTGTTTCGATACGTGCGCCTGCTGGCATAGGGGCGAATTGTAATTTCTCTTCCTTATTTTCTGGGTCGCCGAGTTGTAGCATAGGACCAAAGCGGCCAAATCGCGCAGAGATTGGTTTGCCGGATTTAGGATCGATACCAATTTGAGTTGCTTGGGCAACAGCTGAGCGGTCGATTGCGCCTGAACCTTCCACGAGTTTGTGGAATGGTGTGTAGAATTTCTCGAGCATGATATTTCGAGCAAGTGCACCAGCGGCGATTTTGTCGAATTCGTCTTCGACGTTCGCAGTGAAGCCGTAGTCGACGACCTGGGTGAAGTGGTCGGTTAAGAAGTCACTAATCATTTCACCAACACCGGTTGGGACGAGTTTACCCTTGTCAGAGCCAGTCTTTTCCTTGATGACAGCGCGTTCAACGTCGTGTTGTGGCTCGACGGTCAAAGTGATGACATCACGCTCTTCACCTTCGCCATCACCCTTAACGACGTAATCGCGGGCTTGAATGGTGGCAATAATAGTTGCGTAGGTTGAAGGACGACCAATACCAAGCTCTTCAAGTTTTTTGACAAGTGAACCTTCTGTGAATCGTGCCGGTGGACGTGCAAAGGTTTGTTTTGCAAGCGCAGATTCGAGTGAAAGAACATCGCCAGATTCCATAGCCGGAAGAATGTCTGGGTCTTTTTTGCCTGCACCGTAAACTTTAAGGAATCCTGGGAAGACAATAACTTCACCTTTTGCTTCAAAGGCATCTGAACCAGTACTGATATTAATAGTGACAGTGGTCTTTTCGAGTTTTGCTGGCGACATCTGGCTGGCAAGTGCGCGAGTACGGATAAGGTTGTAGAGTTTTTGGTCGTAGTCGTTGCTACTTCCCTTTTCAGCAGCCATGTCAGTTGGACGAATTGCTTCGTGGGCTTCTTGGGCGCTGGAGTTCTTTGTCTTGAATTGACGAACAGTTGAGTATTCAGGACCGAATGCACCGGTGATGTAGTCTTTGGCAGCGGCGATGGCTTGCCCACTCAAGTTTACTGAGTCAGTACGCATGTAGGTGATCTTACCTTCTTGGTATAGCTTTTGGGCTGATGACATGGTTGCGCGTGCACCGAAGCCGAGCTTTGAGTTGGCTTCCTGTTGCAACGTACTGGTCGTAAATGGTGCGCCTGGTGTTCGTGTACCAGGGCTTTTTGTGACGTTGCTGACAGTGAACGTTGCGTTCTTTAATGAGTCGAGGAATGCTTGGGCTTCTGGTTCAGTATCGAAACGGCCAGGAAGTTCTGCTTTGACGGTTTGTCCGTCATGCGCAAATTCTGCAGTGACTTTAAATTGGAAAGATCCTTCAAAGCCTTGGATCTGACGTTCACGTTCGACGAGAAGGCGAACAGCTGGTGATTGGACACGTCCGGCAGATTTACCACCAGGGACTTTTTGCCATACAACTGGTGAAAGCTCAAAACCAACAAGGCGGTCAAGAATTTGACGAGCTTGTTGAGCGGCCACAAGTTGCATATCAACGGTGCGCGGTTCTTTGACCGCTGCTTCGATAGCTGATTTAGTAATTTCGTGGAAAACAATACGCTTGGTTGTTTTTGGATCGAGTCCAAGGACTTCACAAAGGTGCCAGGCAATGGCTTCCCCTTCGCGGTCTTCATCGGTTGCGAGCCAGACTTGCTCGGTTGCCTTTACGGCTTTCTTGAGTTCGGTAATCGTTTTCTTTTTTTCAGGGTCAACTTCGTAGGTTGTTTCGAAGCCGTTCTTTACATCAATCGGTGGTGTACCGGTCTTTGTCTTTTTAGCGATTGAACGAATATGGCCAATACTTGAGAGTACTTGAAAGTCACTGCCGAGATATTTCTCGATCGTTTTTGCTTTTGCTGGGGACTCTACAATTACTAAATTCTTTGGCATATATTGCTCGTGTTTGCCTAACAAGCTAAACACAAGGGTCGACTTTACACAACTTGTCGGCCTTTGTAAATGGCTGTAGAAATTACTATAGCAATCAATACTTACATCTATATGAAATGGTAAAGGCCGCCCGTTTCTCGTTTATAGAGAGTTGGGCGGCCTAAGACCTTGGATCGTTAACGAATCATGAGCCGTGTGTTCAGCGCCATGATGTTGAGCACTGCAACGCGCTCGGACTCATCCGTGAACCGCTGCATGTCGGGAAGAATCCAGTCGACTATGTCGAGGACGCTCGCTTCGAGAACCGTCTTGGCTTCGCAGTCGAGAACTCCGAAACCGACTGCCGAAGGCATTGCTTCGTTCTGGAACGCGATGATCGCGAACCGGTCGAAGGTTGCCAGATGCTGGTACCGGTACTTGCCCTCGATGGGCAGGAATGGTCCGGTCTCGACCTCGCGCTTCAGGTCAACGTAGGTGTTGCCGTGGCGCAGAAGGTCTTCGAACAGCCAGGCCGGCGTCTCGATGGTGTTGAGCTGTTGCAACAGCTCGGTCATGTCATCGATGAAATCGGTTTTGATCTTGGTCATCGCTTCGTTTTCGGTCATCAGCATGATGATCCTTCCTTGTCGTGTATCCAAAGGTCTCGTGGAACACTCCACGAAACCATTTGGGATGATTTTCATGTGGGGTCCTACGCTAATATACTATTATAGC
>Ga0247806_10000396_pt1 | contig 28187 bp, 28 predicted proteins | sample UWRJL059202B1_FD_179935 | JGI IMG/M metagenome (GOLD analysis project Ga0247806, IMG submission 179935) | Plant litter microbial communities from Arlington Agricultural Research Station in Wisconsin, United States - UWRJ-L059-202B-1 | ecosystem: Environmental > Terrestrial > Plant litter >... | reverse complement strand
GCACGAGCACCGCGAGGCCGCGATGGCGGCATACCAGACAGACCGCTATCGCTGGCCTCGTAACCTCGGTGAGCTACAAATCGTGTTTTTTCCGGAACAACCGGTCTGCTGCACGAGTTGTTGTTGGCCTCAATTGTTCAACGCTCGCGCGAAAGGCTTTGCACTGACAGGTCCAACGCCTTTTGCATATCCAGGCGCGCCGACCGCCCAATGTTTTTGTCGTCCATCTGGTAATTGCGCTCCGAGGGCAAAATCGGTGCGGTGAGGTCGTCGGCATCCATGGCTTCGAAATCGAAATTGCCGCCGATGGGCATGGCGCTGCGGCGTAACAGCATGCGCAGTTGTTCAGGTGTCAGTTTCGGATTGATCGACAGCATGGCCGCGACAATCCCGGTCACCATGGGCGTCGCGTAAGACGTGCCGCAATGCACCGCGCCCTGCTCGCCAGCCATCAGCGTCGAGGCCCGGGTGCAGGCGGCGGCCATGATGTCCACGCGACTGTCGACATTGGATGACGCTCGCTTCTCCACGTAGTCCGGGTCGTCGATGGGCAGATCGTCGTCCTTGCTGCGCTGATGCCCGCCGACCACCAACAACTGCTCAGTGATGAACGACGAAGGCAAACGGTATTCATCTGTGCCGGAAAAGGACGAGCCATTGCCCGCCGAATTGATCACCACCACATCCGGGTGCTCACGGCGCAGCCAGAGAAAAAACTCCTCCAGCAGCTCTTCGTAGCCGGACATCGCCAGACCGGAGCGAATCAGAGAGTCCACTTCATCACCCTCGACATTTTTCGCCCCGACCCGATGCAAACCCCAGCTCCAGTTGATGACCCGTGCGCCGTCCTCGACCAGATTGACCGACGCGGCAACGTTGGCCGTGATCCCGGCGTCCGAGTTGCGCTCCACGATCACCTCGAAGCCCTGGCTGACGCCGTCCAGCGCTCGCAGGAAACCAGTGTTGCCGCCTTTGCCGGTGTCGGCGGCAAGTATCCCGGCCACCGTCGAACCATGGCCATCGGGCTTTTTCGCATCGCGGGCGTAGAGGCAGGTGCGTGGCTTGCCGGAGTTGCAGTCACCGAGATAATCGGCAAAATCCGGCGCATCAAAATCCACATCACGTTCAATGATGCCGATGCGAATGGGTACCGGTTTGATGGGTGAGGTTTTGGCGGGAATCCGGCGCTGGTAATAATTGACCGCGTCCATGAACCGATTCGCCGCCCATTGCTCCTGAGTCGGCTTGGGCTGCTTGCCGTCACTGGGTGCGGCGTCGGCTTCAGATGGTTGATTGATCTGGGGCTCGGCGGCGGACTCTTCGACCACCACTGCATCCACGCTGACTTCGCTGCCAATACGCAGGACCAGGGCGTCGCGATTTATCAGATCGTTGACCGGCAGGCGCAGCTGGTAGGTATTGAGCGGCGCGATAGAGCCCACCACCCTGGCGCCGAATTTGCGGGCGATGCGCTCGGCTTCTTCGGCGCCGTTGAAGCGTTCCTCGATGATCACGCTGACCAGATCGACATAACTGGTCAGGCCGTCCATATTTTTCGCCACTTGCTGCGGGGTGGCCGCCAGCACATGGCTGCCCGCCAGACTCAGCCACACCGCATTGCTGCTGCGACCGCCCTGCTCAAGCCACAGCGGCCCGCTGCGCCAATCGGCAGCATTCAGACGCAGCTTGAGCTGCTGGCCATCGCGTTCCAGCAAGGACTGGGGCAGCGGTTTGCCGTCGAGCTTGAGCTGCACGTCCTCAATTGTGAGCCCACGCACGCCCAGGCAAAACGTCTGTTGCTCACGCCCCAATAAATCGTCACAGCGCTGCAGACGCTCCACTCGCAAAGCCTCATCGGCCTGCGCTGACGAAATACCCGCCAGAGCGGCCATGAACACGGGGAACAAGGTGCGACTGAGCATTGATCATTCCTGAGGGACGCGAGATTAGCAGTCTGACTGCCGCCTCGCGTCAGGGTTCAGGCGGTGCCCAGCGCAAAGTCCTTCAGGGTCTGGCCTTCCATGCGATAGCGCACCCACTCGTCCTGCGGCGCTGCGCCGATGGATTTATATAACTCGATGGCGGGCTCGTTCCAGTCCAGCACGCTCCATTCGAAACGCCCGCAACCGCTGTCATGGGCAATTTTCGCCAGATGGCGCAGCAACTGTTTGCCCGCACCGACCCCGCGATGCTTCTGGGAAACAAACAAGTCTTCCAGGTACAGGCCTTTGCGGCCCTGCCAGGTGGAGTAATTGAAGAAATACACGGCGAAACCGATGGGCTGGTCATTGAGCAGGCAGATCAGCGCTCGCGCGGGAGACGCTTCGTCGAACAGGCTACGCTCGATATCGGCCACACTGGCCAGCACTTCATGCTCGGCTTTTTCATAAATCGCCAGCTCGGTAATGAAGCCTAGAATCACCTTGGCATCGGCTCGGGTGGCTTCACGAATTAGCACAGTCACAACTTTCTCCTTTTTATCGCTATGGCAGCGTCGTTCACCAGCGAACGACCAGCGGTGGATTGTGTCTCAAGCAACAGCCCGGCGCAGCATTAAAAGGTCTACGCCCTCACCCGCATTAAGGAAGTTGTATGGACGATAAGTCAGAAGGCAGAACACCCGGGTTATCCGCGGAGGAAGAACGGGAAGTCGACGAGAACCAGCCGCCCCGTGCGGCGGTGCTTCACGAGACCATCCGCATCCAGGGTGACCACGAACTGGAGCGCAGTGTCGCGGCATTGTGGTGGTCGGCGCTGGCTGCTGGCCTGACCATGGGCTTGTCGTTGATGGCCATGGGTCTGTTCAAATCCCGGCTACCGGATATTGAATCAAGCCATGTAATCGCCAGCCTGGGTTATTCCGCAGGCTTTCTGGCGGTGATCCTCGCTCGACAGCAATTGTTCACCGAGAACACCCTGACCGCGGTGTTACCGGTGATGAGCAAACCGACCCTGGCCAATTTCGGTCGGTTATTCCGTTTGTGGGGCGTGGTGCTGTTCGGCAATCTGTGCGGCACGTTATTAGTGGCTTACGTGATGTTGAACCTGCCGATTTTTGACAGCCAGACTGACCACGCTTTTCTCGAAATCGGCCGCAAGGTCATGGAAAACGACGTCACCCACATGTTTTCCAAGGGCATCGTCTCCGGCTGGATGATCGCGACCATGGTCTGGATGATCGCTTCCATGGAGGCCGCGAAAATCTGGATCATCATCCTGATTACTTATCTGATGGCGCTGGGCGACTTCACCCACATTGTCGTCGGTTCGGCCGAGGCGTCTTATCTGGTGTTCGCCGGTGAGTTGTCCTGGTCGGATTTCTGGCTGGTCTTCGCGGCGCCGACTCTGGCCGGCAATATCATCGGCGGCAGCTTCATCTTCGCCATCCTCAGCCATGCCCAGATCCGCAGCGAGAAAGACACCACGGCCAAGCTGGAGCGGGATCGGTTGAAAAGAATCGAAGATCGCAAGCGCGAGAAAGAAGAGAAGGAAAAGGAAGAACAGTTGGCTGGCTGACGTCTGTAGGAGCTGCCGAAGGCTGCGAAGGCAATTTGCCTGACCCACCGCGATTCGCAGCCTTCGGCAGCTCCTACAGGATCACCGTTGGCAGATGAAAATCTTTTCAGAAACTGTTCAGGTCTTTTCCGCCAGAATACGGTTTTGGCTGTTATCCCTTCAGGCGGCAAGATGACCCGAATTCTGACCATCGAAGATGATGCGGTGACTGCGCAGGAAATCGTCGCCGAGTTGAGCAACCACGGACTTGAAGTGGACTGGGTCGATAACGGCCGTGAAGGTCTGGCCCGCGCGGTCAGTGGCGACTATGACCTGATCACCCTGGATCGCATGTTGCCGGAAGTCGATGGCCTGGCCATCGTCACCACCCTGCGCGCCCAAGGCATCTCCACCCCGATTCTGATGATCAGCGCCCTTTCCGATGTCGACGAACGGGTTCGCGGCCTGCGCGCCGGTGGCGATGATTATCTGGCCAAACCTTTTGCCTCCGATGAAATGGCCGCCCGAGTCGAAGTCCTGCTGCGCCGACGCAATCCGGTGGCGGCTGCCGAAACCATTCTGCGGGTCGGCGATCTGGAACTGAACCTCATCAAGCGTGAAGCATGTCGCGGTCAAAACCCGCTGACGCTGCTACCCACCGAGTACAAACTGCTGGAGTTTCTGATGCGCAACAGCGGTCAGATCATTACCCGGATGATGATTTTCGAGGAGGTCTGGGGTTATCACTTCGATCCGGGGACTAACCTGATTGATGTGCACATCGGTCGCCTGCGCAAGAAAATAGACCCGCCGGGCGTGGCTCCGCTGATTCGGACCGTGCGAGGCTCGGGTTATGTCATTGCTGAACCCGTCTAAAGGCTGGCGCTCATCCAGCAGCCGCTTGCTGGGGCTTTACAGCTTCCTGTTCGTGGCCTGGAGCTGCACCCTGATCGGCGTGGTGTATTGGGAAGTCAGTACCTACCTGAACAACCTCGCCCGCCATTCCCTCATGCAACGCCAGCAACTGTTTGCCCGCTTCGAAGGCGAGCAATTGATCGAGGCGCTGACCGCCAGCATCACTTTCGACATGCGCGCCGTGGACGCCTACGGCTTGTTTGACGCCAACCTGCGGCCCCTCAGCGGCCCGATTACCGCCATCCCTGCGAGCCTGCCACTGGATGGCGAGATTCATCAGTTGAGCAATTGCATCGACACCGAAGATCCACATATGCCGCAAGACACCTGTGATGCGGTCGCCAGCCAGACCCGGGACGGGCATTGGCTGGTGCTGGTGCGCGACAACGGTTCTTTGTTCGCGGTGACCACCCTGATCCTGCACGCGCTGCTCTGGGGCCTGTCGTTGACGATCATTCCAGGCATCGCCGGCTGGCACCTGTTACGCCGTCGACCGTTACAACGTATCCGCGACATACAAGCCAGCGCCGAAGCCATAGTGGCCGGCAATCTGGGGCAGCGTCTGCCGGTTTCAGCGCGGCGTGACGAACTGGACATGCTCGCTGTGATCGTCAACGCCATGCTCGAACGCATTGAAAAACTCATGAATGAAGTCAAGGGCGTCTGCGACAACATTGCCCACGACCTGCGCACGCCCCTGACCCGCCTGCGCGCCAAGCTCTATCGCATTCAGCAGCAGTCCCCGGAAGATTCGCTGGTGGCCACGCAGATGGATCAGGTAATTGCCGAAGCCGATACCTTGATGGCGCGGTTTCGCGGATTGCTGCGGATTTCCGAGATCGAGGATCACCAGCGGCGTTCAGCGTTCGTAACCGTGGACCCGGCCGCTCTGCTGCAGGAAGTCCACGATTTTTATCTGCCACTGGCGGAAGAAGACGGCGTCATTCTCACCCTTGAAACGCAAGCCGCTTTGCCACCTGTGCTCGGTGACCGCGCCCTGCTTTTCGAAGCCCTGGCCAATCTGCTGAGTAACTCGATCAAATTCAGCCCACCCGGCGGCGAAGTGATCCTCAGTGCCCGCGCGGACGGCGACAGCACCTGCATCGAAGTTCAGGACGCAGGCCCTGGCATCCCGGAAAGCGAGCGCAAAATGGTCTTCCAGCGTTTTTATCGCAGCGAAGATGGCAATCCACAAAGCGGCTTTGGCCTGGGCCTGTCCATTGTGGCCGCCATCGTCAACCTGCACGGCTTCACCCTGAACATCGGCAGCAGCGACCTGGGCGGCGCGAAGCTGAGCCTGGAGTGCCGGCAGACGGTGGCGGTGGTTTGAGCAGGTGATTTTGCGGTGACCCTATCGCGGGCAAGCACCGCTCCCACAGGAGAACGCGTTCCATATGTGGGAGCGGTGCTTGCCCGCGATAAGGTCACCCCGATTGAAGGATAATCACAGTTCCTCAACCACCGAGAACCCAAACAACACCTGCGGCGCATCGATCAACAGCGCCCGGCGTACGTCATCCGAGCATCCCAACTCCCGCAACTGCTCCACCACATCGCCATAGCCGATCTCGCTCTCGTGCTGGGTATGGGGCCAGTCGCTGCCCCAGACCAGCCGATCGAGACCAAAGCCCTTGATCAGCAGTGGCAAAGCCGCCCGGGCAAACTCCGCGTTCTGCGCGGGCGTGCCGCCCAATCGGTAAATAGCCGAGACTTTGACCCACACCAAACCGCTGCTGCCGCATTCGAGAAAGGCCTGGAACGCCGAATGATCAACGCCCAGACGCGCATCGGGCCGACCGAAGTGATCCACCACGATCTTGCAACCAAACGGCAACAAGCCGCGAATCAGCGCCGGTATATCTTCAACGCCACGATGCAACTCGACATGCCAGCCCAGCGCGGCCACCTCATCAAGCAGGCGCTTCCAGCCAGGCTCAGTGAAGTCTGGCAAAGGCTTGCCCATCAGGTTCAAACGAATACCGACAACGCCCTGCCCGGCCATTTGCTGAAGCTCGGCGCGGCTGATGTCCCTATCCACCACGGCGACGCCGCGCAGTTGAGAAGGCGCGCGCTTCAGGGCGTCTAGCAGATACTGGTTGTTGGTGCCGAGAAAACTCGGTTGCACCAGGACGCCATGGCTCAAACCATGTTCGCGAAGTTGCTCAAGGTACGCCTGGAGGGTCGCGTCATAGTCCGGGGTGTAACGGCGGCCGGAAGTCAGTTGCAGATCGCGACTGAATACATGGGCGTGACCATCAATGCCGATGATCGGGGGGTAACTGGTGTCAGGCATGGAACTCATCTATCAAGGAAGCGCGGTGCGGGCGCACCGCGCGGGTTTACAACAGGTCAGGCGTGCTGCGGCGCGTCACGTCCTTGAGTCGAATCAGGAGCCGGCGTGGTCGCTTCCAGACTGCGGCCACGGGTTTCAGGCAGGCAAAGCGCAGCGATCACCGCCACGCCATAAGCGATACCGGCGTCAATACCGATAGCGCTGCCCAGGGACATGGATGCACTCATGTGGCCGACCATGAACGGGAACACGGCAGACAGGACGCGGCCAAAGTTGTAGCAAAAACCAACCCCCGCACCCCGCACATCAGCCGGGTACAGCTCGTTGAAAAACGAACCCAGGCTCGCTGGAATACCCGCGGCGAAGAAGCCCAGCGGGAAACCGAGGAACAGCATCTGGGTGTTGGTCAGCGGCAGGAACACGTAGCACTGCACGGTGATCACGCAGCACAGTGCGAACAACACGATGTTCATGCGTCGGCCAATCCGATCGACCAGGAAGCCACTGGCCACACAACCGCACCAGAAGGCAAAGATAATCACCGCCAGATAGCCGCCGGAGTTGAGCACTGAGAGGTTGCGCTCAGTCTTGAGGAAAGTCGGCAGCCAGGTCATGACCGCGTGATAGCCACCGTGAGCGCCCAGACCGAGGATGCCGCCGAGCAAGGTCACGCGCAGCAGTTCGGGGCGGAAAATCCCGGACATGGACTTGAAGAAACTTTTGGGCGGCGTTTTTTCTTTCTGCTGACGCTGAAAACTGTCCGGCTCTTCAACGTTACGGCGTACCCAGATGATCAGCAGCGACGGCAGCAGGCCAACCAGGAACATCAATCGCCAGGCGATATCCTGTGGCACCAGCGAATAAATCAGGGTGAAGACCAGCACCGCCAGGCCCCAACCCACAGCCCAGGCGCTCTGCACGGTGCCCATTACCTTGCCACGGTATTTGGACTGGATGGTCTCGGCCATCAACACCGCACCCGCAGCCCACTCACCGCCGATGCCGAAACCTTGCAGGGCCTTGACGATCAGCAGCTGGTTGAAGCCAGTCACGAACGCGGAAAGGAAGGTGAAAAATGAGAACCAGAGGATCATCCATTGCAGCGTGCGGACCCGACCGTAACGGTCCGACAGCGTACCGCCGACCCAACCACCCAGCGCCGAGGTCACCAGGGTTACACCACTGATCAAGCCGGCGTCGCCTTTGGTCAGGGCGAATGCGGCGATCAGGGCCGGAATCGCCAGACCAAACATCTGCACTTCCAGCGCATCCAGCGACCAGCCGCCGAAGCAGGCCCAAAACGTTTTGCGCTCCCGAGGAGTGACTTGGCGATACCAGCTGAACATTGTTTTTTGTCCTTATGAGGGTTTACCTGGCGCCCTGATCGGGCCAGTGCGAGCGAATTCATTCGCGAAAGCGGTGTGTCAGCCCCGGATACTTCTGAGGGCAGTCCCCTTCGCGAGTGAATTCGCTCCCACGGTGCAGCGCATTTCAATCCAGGCAGTGTCGGGTTGTTTTCTAAAAGTGCGTTGCAGTAAAGAGCGGAGAAAGTCTCAACGTATTTCCACGCTGTAGCGGAAATGGCTGGCGTGGCCACGGGAGCGACGCCATTCCAGTGGTTCGCCGGCATAATTGCGGGCCAGACGTTCGATCACCACCACTGGGCTGTTCGCCGGAATCTGCAACAGACGGGCATGGGCATCGCCTACCGCTTCGGCGGTCAGGGTCTCTTCGGCATACGCCACCACCTGACCACACAAGGCTTCGTAAATCGGGTACAGCAACGGGCCCTGACGCTGCAAGTCGTTATCCAGCAAGGCCTGGAATTGCACGCGAGGCAGCCAGATTTCTTCAGCCAGAACCGGCTGTGCCTCCAGCAAACGCAGACGCACCATGCGAATCACCGGCGCATCGGGGATCAGACCGAGCGCCTGGCTGACCGCTGACGGCGCAATCATCGGCTCGATGGACAGGATCCGGCTTTCCGGCACCTGGCGAGCGCCAGACGCACTTTGAAAACGGAAGAAGCGAAACAGCGAGGACTCGAACTGCGGGCGGCGAATGAAGGTGCCACGACCCTGCTGACGCTCGAGAATGTTGTCAGCCACCAGCATGTCGATGGCTTTGCGCACCGTGCCGGTGGAGAGGCAGTACTCGCTGGACAAGGCGGCTTCGGTAGGAATGGCTTCGCCCGGACGCCAGCGATTATTGGCAATCTGCTCGGCCAATTGGTCGCGCAAACGTTGATAGAGGGGTAGACGTTCATCACTGGATAATCTGTTCATATTTTTATTTATCTAGTCATCTATATGAATGTGAGCCGAAGTATTGTCGCGATATTGAAAGTCGTCAAGTGCAAGCCAGCCACATTTATCCGAGTGTTTCTATAAGATGGGCGGGTTTCCAGCCCGACGACCTCTGCGTCGAGGGCGATCTTGAACCTGCGGCAAAGCGAGATGATGCAATTGACGGATACTGATGCGGCACTGGCTGACTGGAACGACCTGCGAGCTGACGACGACGCACCCTGGGGTTTGTTGATGGGTAACGGCGCAAGTCTGGCCGTGTGGAAGAACTTCGCCTACGACTCGCTGTTCGAGCTGTCCCAGACCACCCGCAGCAACCCCATGAGCCGCACCGAGCTTGCGGTATTCAGCGCCATGGAGACGAGTAATTTCGAGCCGGTGCTGGCTGCGCTGAAGTCGGCGATGCGGGTCAACGCGGCGCTGACCATCAGCTCCTCGTCGCCGCGCAATCGTTATTTCGCGATCAAGGAAGCCTTGATCCACGCCATCCGTTCAGTGCATATCCCCTGGAAGCTGATCCAGACCGACACCCTCGCCCGCCTCAATGCCGAGTTGCAGCGCTACACCAGCGTCTATTCCAGCAACTACGATCTGCTGACCTACTGGGCGGTGATGCATGCCCCGGAGCCGTTCGACGATCTGTTCAACGACGAAGCGACCTTCAACCTGCATGCGTCCCAGGCCCAAGGCACTCGGGTGTTCTATCTGCACGGCGGCATGCAGTTGGTGAAGAACCTCAACGGGACAGTGCGCAAGTTGCAATCCTCGGAAAGCACCTTGCTGGGCAGCTTCGCCATCAATGCCCTGGACGACGTGCCGCTGTTCATCAGCGAAGGCACCAGCGCGGAAAAGATGAAGATCATCCGCACCTCCGATTACCTGTCGTTCTGCCACGGGCAATTGGCGCAGCATGCCGATGCACTGTGCGTTTTCGGCCATTCACTGGGCAAACAGGACGCCCATATCGTGGCTGCCATCCGTCAGGCCCAACCCACGCGCCTCGCGATCTCGATCCTGCCGCGCAGTGAGGCTTTCGTCATTTCGCAGAAGCGTCGGTATCTGGAGTTGTTTGCTGATGTGCAGACCCAGATGACGTTTTTCGATGCGAAGAGCCATCCGTTGGGGAACCCGGATTTACGGGTATCGGCAAATCCGTAGGAGATCCCCGTCGTCCAGACGACGCGCTGTCGCGCAGCAAACACACGACCTGTGGGAGCGAGCTTGCTCGCGAAGCAATGTTCCTGCCTTCAGAAATATATGCCGATGTCCCGGCCTCTTCGCGAGCAAGGTGGAGCGCCACCCCGGTCCTCCCACAGAAAATCATTTCAATCCAGATAGTTATCTTAGGTTTGATTAGAACGCGCTTGCCCGCGATGCGATTTCAAGGCCGACCTAATGTGTTGTTTTTGCGAATGTCATCGCGGGCAAGCGCGCTCCTACGGAAGAAATCGTTTCTTCAGTAACTTATGGCGTGTTTGGCGGTAGCCGTCGAAGACTGCGAAGGCGCCAACCTATCAACAATCTGCTCCACCAGATATTCGGCATCCCGCGCCACGCCGGAAAAGCGCCCTGAACCCCAGGTGTAAAGCCACGGCAACCCGAGGAAATACAAACCTGGCTGTGCAGTGACGCCACGCACGTGACCTGGCTGACCGCGACCGTTGAACACCGGGGCTTCAACCCAGGTGAAATCGGGCGTGAAACCGATACACCAGATAATGCTGGTGATCCCCGCCGTGTCCAGATCCAGTTCCGTGCGCTCCTGGGACGGTGTCCACTGCGGTGAATAGACGTTGCCATCCGGCGCATGGATGCCCTTTTCACTGATGAATTTATCGATGGATGCGTTGATCCGGTTATACACCGCATCTGCGCTGTCCAGGCTTTGCCCGAGGTTGTCGGAAAACGTCAGAACTTCACCTTGCAAGCCCTCCACACGCCCAAACAACTCCATACCTTCAGCGGCAAAACGGCGCAGATCAATATCACGTCCACCTTCACGACCAGTGACGTAATGGTTGGTGTTGTCCCGCACGCCTTCACGCAGCGGATGGGTGTCGACGCCAATATCGTAGTAGCCCATTTCCGCCAGCCAATCGACAACATCCTTGCCGCGATAAAACCGCGCGCAACGGGGTGCATCGCCCACTGCGAGATAGACCTTGCGCCCAGCCAGATGCAAATCTTCGGCAATTTGCGCCCCGCTCTGGCCGGAGCCGACCACCAGTACATTGCCCTCAGGCAAAGCCTGGGCATTGCGGTATTGCTCCGAGTGGATCTGATTGATCTGTGGGGATACGCGCTCAGCCAGGCGCGGGATGATCGGCGTGTGATAGCCACCCGAAGCGACGATCACCTGATCGGCCGTGAACTCACCCAGCGATGTGTATACATGAAACCCTCCAGCAGCCCGTGGCACCACGCGTTGCACCACCACGCCTTCCAGCGCCGGTGCGTTGACTGACGCGACGAAACCCGCCAGATAGTCGTTGATCTGATCCTTGGTCATGAAACCGTGAGGGTCATTACCCTGATGCTCCACGCTATAGCGATAGCCCGGCAAAGCGCACTGCCAATTGGGCGTCACCAGGCTGAAAGCATCCCAGCGCCGGGTCCGCCAGGTGTGAGTCAGGCTGTGTTTCTCCAGGACCAGATGGTCAATGTCATGGGCCTGCAAATAATGGCTGGCGGATAAGCCTGCCTGTCCGCCACCGACGACTATGACACTGTGGTGGGGTGGTTTGACCGAGGTGATGGGGGTTGGCATTCGATGATCTCCAAGAGTTTCGGGTCGTAGGAGCGCGCTTGCCCGCGATGGCGTCGTGTCAGGCGGCAGAGGGTCGCGAGGTAAATCCAATCGCGGGCAAGCGCGCTCCTACCGGATGAGGTACATGCTCAGAAAGAACTCCAGCCAGCACCGGGAATCCGTCCGCCGCCTTCGGTGCGCATACTGATCACTTGCACTGCCCCGTCTTCCTGACGCATGGCCTGACCTTTAAGAGAATTGAGCGTGTCCATGGCTGAGCTGCAATAGAAGCCCTTGACCACCTTGACCCGCTCCGAGGCGTTGTTGAGGCCGCCCTCAATGCGTTCCAGAAAGTCCGCCAACGGATAACTGGCGCCTTCCTGCAAGTGGTCATAGATCACCGTCGAGGGTGAGTAGCCTGCGGCTTCTTTGCCGTTGGGCCAGCGAATCGTGAAGTTGACAGCGGGCATGTCAGTGCTCCTGTGAGAAATGTAAAGGGGACAAATCCAGATGGGCGTAGCTGAAGCCGGTAAACACCTGTTCAGCCAGATTCCAGAATTCAACACGTTGCGAATCGGCCTCAACGGTCAACGCAGCGCTGGCGTTGACCTTGCCGATGCGTTCACAACACACGCCTTCGAAAGCAAACGCGGCCTGCACGTTGGGCCAGTCTTTTTCATCAAGGGTGATCAGGAAGCCGTAGCTGGGAAAGACTTGTAGCCAGCGACCTGGATCGGCGTCCGGCGGGCTTGGCAACCTGCTCAAATCGATATGAGCGCCACTACCGGTCGCCTCCAGCAACATCAGCAAGCTGCCCAACACGCCGGCATTGCTGATGTCCTTGGCTGCATGCAGCAGTTGCGCTTCAGCCAGTCGCGGCAGCACTTCCAGCTTGCTGCGCAGCCGTTCGGCAGGGACGCCTTCAAACGCTTTCCAATACGTGCTGTTGGCGTGCCATTGGCCTTCAAGATCAACCGCCATGGCAATTACCTGACCCGGTGCAACGTGCAGGCTGGACAACAGTTTGCTGGCCCTCCCGGTAATCGCCACTGCCACGGCAGTCGGGTTGCCATCCGCCAGACTGGTATGCCCGCCAGCCAGAATCAGACCGTAGGCTTCACAGGCGGCACGAATGCCCGCCAGCACTTGCTGCGCGGCACCCTGTTCGTGATGCCAATAGGCATTGACCACCGCCGTAGCGCGGCCACCCATGGCGGTGATATCGCTGACGTTGGCCATCACCGCCGACCAGCCAGCAAACCACGGGGCAGCTTCAACGAATGTGGGCAACATGCCTTCGATAGCCAATAACTGGTAATGCTCGCCGCAGGCAATGGCTGCGGTGTCGTCACCGGGCAAGGCATACAACTGAGCGGGGCTCAGCATTTGCGTAGCTCGGCCCATGACCTGCGCAGACTGCTGAATCGCTTGCTTGGACAGCATCGCTGGCGTGCTACGTAGCTCTTTCATCAACTGCATGAGATCCGGGACTTCACGCATGACGCGCCCCCTTCAATGCCCGCAACGAGACTTGACGTGGCATGAGCGGGTAGCTCGCCAGATCAGCTTGCATCAGGCAATGAGGGTGGCCGAGTAAATCAAGCTGCTTCAGCGTCTGCCAATGCAGACCATGGAAATAAGCCTCGTTCGGCGCCTGGACGGTCGCGTGGAAAACGTCGCAACCCAGCTCCTTGGCCCGGGAAACCGCCTCGTTGACCAGTGCCTTGCCAATCATGCTGTGGCGCCGATAGGCAGGCGCGACGCACAGGCGCCCACCGAACCATAAGCCCGGTTGTGGCTGATAAATCCGCACGGCGCCCACCACCTGATCGGCCATGCCGCAACTGCCAGCCAACGCGACGATGGGGATCGCCTGAAAGTCATGGCTGTCTTTGTCCTGTGCCAGCAGTTGCTGTTCGTCCGAAAACACCGCACGTCGCAAGGCGTAATAGGCCTGTTTCTCCCAGTGTTCGGTCGCTGGCTTGACCAATAACTCACCGGCACGGAATGGCTCGAAGGTGCTGTCGACAAGGGCAAAGGCAAGGCTGGACATAAGGTTTTCTCCCTGGCTGAAGCGGCTTACTCGTAATTTTTCAGCGCCGAGCAGGCACCGCATTTGGCGCAGCCGGCATTGATCTGTTCAGAGTGCAAACCATGGCGACGCAGGCTCGCGCCAATCTGCGGATAGAGACGGGCCATCATCGCGCTGTCGGGTTTGGGGTGATGGGCCAGCGGTGTGCCATCGATGGGCACGAAGGGCACCACGAAGGGATACACACCCATCTCGCACAAGCGTTCGCTCATCTGCGTGATCGCCGCTTCGCTGTCGCCCAGACCAGCCAGAATGTAAGTGCTGACCTGGCCACGACCGAATACCTCGACGGCCGCGCTGAATGCTTCGAAATAGCGCGTCATCGGCACTTCGGCCTTGCCCGGCATGATCCGCTGGCGCACCTCGTCAGTGACGGCTTCCAGGTGCATGCCCAGCGACACCACGCCGCTGTCGCGCAGGCGCGTGAACCAGACGTCATCGTCCGGCGGCTCGCATTGCGCCTGAATCGGCAGGTCAACCGCAGCCGTCACTGCGGCAGCGGATTCACACAGAATCGCCGCGCCACGATCAGGGGTTTGCGGGGTGCCGGTGGTCATCACCATGTGCTTGACACCGTCCAGCTCGACGGCAGCCTTGGCCACTTCAGCCAGTTGCTGCGGACGTTTGCGGGCGATGGTCTTGCCCGCCGCCAGGGATTGACCAATGGCGCAGAACTGGCACGAAGTTCCGCGATCATTGAAGCGGATGCAGTGCTGCAACACCGTGGTCGCGAGCACATCACTGCTGTGCAACGTAGCGATTTTCCAATACGGAATACCGTCGTCGGTGGTCAGGCCATAGAACTTCGGCACACCCGGCATCTGCACCAGACCGACCTGCAAGCCCTGACGGAAAATCAGTGCCTGGCTGCCATCGGCGCTGGGTTGCGCCTGGTAGGGCGAATCCTGAGAGGCTTGATTGAGGATCGGCACCATCATAGTCCGACTGCCGAACGTCAGCGCCTTGTGGTCCGACGGCCCTGCCCCGCCCTGCCGTGACAATCCATTGTGCGCGGCGGGCCAGCGCACGCCGTGGCATTGCAATTCAGCGAGCAGTTCATTGGTCTGCATGGGCATATTCCTCGGTTTTCAACTGGGCAGCGCGCTCATGCACATGGGCCGTTGGCGTACGGTCGATCAACAGGCTGAGCAATTCCGGACGGCTGTAATGCCCCACTGAATCCATCATCCGTTTGCGCTTGTCGATGAGCGCCATGTCCAGATCGGCAACCACCCAGCCTTCGCCCGAGCGCAGTGGTTCGCCGAGCAACTTGCCTTCGGGGGAAACAATTGCCGTGAAGCAACCGCCGGTGATTGGCCCCAGCGCGCAGCCGGTGTCCTGCATGATTTGCGCTTGTTGCTCGGCATCCAGCCAGGCAGTGGCATTGACCACAAAGCAACCCGACTCCAGCGCGTGATGGCGGATGGTGACTTCGATCTGCTCGGCAAAGAGGTCTCCCACCAGCGAACCGGGGAACATCGCCACATGGATCTGCTCGCCGTCAGCCATCAGCGCATAGCGGGCCAACGGGTTGTAATGTTCCCAGCAGGCCAGCGAGCCGATGCGCCCGACGGCGCTGTCGACGGCGCGCAAACCCGAGCCGTCGCCCTGCCCCCAGACCATCCGTTCGTGATAAGTAGGCGTGATCTTGCGGCGGTGCTGGATCAGCGTGCCATCCCGATCAAACAGCAGCTGTGCGTTATAGATCGTGCCGCCATCGCGCTCGTTGACACCGACAGAGGCGACGATCCCGGCCTCGCGACAAGCTTCGCCGATCTGCCGGGTGACGTCCGACGGCACGATGACCGACTGCTCGAGCAGTTTGAGGTGTTCCTTGCCCATGGCGAATGGTGGCTGGACGAAGGAGAAATAGGGGTAATACGGCACCACGGTTTCTGGAAAAACCGCGAACTGCACACCCTCCCGGCCCAACTCCAGCAAGGTGTTACAGAGTTTGGCGACAGTGGCTTCCCGGGAGTACAGCACCGGGCTGAACTGTACGGCGGCGGCGCGGATGGTGGTCATGATGAAGGTCCTGAAAAGATTGGTGCGGGTATTTGGAACGCTCATCAAACAACGCACGGCAGTCTTAGTTGGAATGGGATTCCCTGTGGGAGCGGTGCTTGCCCGCGATAAGGGCGATGCGATCAAAAGTGAACCGCGTCCAGCCTTATCGCGGGCAAGCACCGCTCCCACATAGGATTCCATTCAGATAGCGGTGTGTTTCTTATGCCGTCCAGGTATCAATAATCATCGCGCCCTCGCGGCGCATCAGCAGACGCAGGTCCATCACGTCCAGCGGATTGATCGGGCGGATGCCTTCGATCAGGGCTTTTTCGGTCTGCCCATACAGGGCCTGCAAGGCAAAGCGGCAGGCATAGACTTCACCGCCTTCGGACATGAACGCCTTGAGCTGGTTGTTGACCGCCAGGTGACCGGGGAAAGCTTCAGCACCCAGGGTCGGGAAACCACGCTGCACACCCAGTTGTACCCCTGGCCCGTACAGCAGAATTTTGGTCTCGAAGCCTTTGCGCAGCAGACGCTTGGCCTGAAGCATATTCACCAGGCCAATGGAGCCTTCGAAGGCGATGGTGTGGAAAGTGATCAGGACTTTTTCACCAGGTTCGGCCTTGACGTCCTCAAAGACTTTTTCTTCGTAATTGACCAGAAAGTCGCCGTCTTGGTAATGAGCAATGTCCACGGTTGGCATGTCGTCGTTCTCCAGTAAGTCGAGTTTTTATCAGCGGTGTGAGGCTGTGGGTGACAACAGGACTAGAGCGAACGGCGTGCCAAAAATAAAAGCAGGTCTGCTTTTGTCGGTAACTGATTGATTCGAAGGCAGATTCAAATCTGATCCGCTTTTTCAGCGCCTTTGTGATGCTATCGCCGGGCAACGCATTCCCGTAAAAATACGAATCTTCGTAGGGCTGAATCACGAGATTTCGTAATGAGCGAGCCAGATTCACTGAGCGGCTGGGCTGACCTGGCCTATTCATCGCGGCATATGGTCTTCGAGCACTGTGCAGAAGCTATTGCCTTGCTCGACCCGGTTGCCGATCGGTTTGGCGACCTGAATATCGCCGCCTGCAAATTGCTGGGCTACCCGCGCCAGGAATTGCTGGAACTGCCCGTCAGCAAACTTTTTGGCCATCAATTGGCCGACCTGATCGTGTTTACCCAGGCGGTGATGGACAAGGGTCGTGGCTGGAGCGAGGACCTGAGCTGCAATTGCAAGACGGGTGAGCGTATCGAGCTGGAGCTGTCGGCCACCATCCTGCAGGTCAAGGGCAGCCCGCAGTTGATTCTGGTGATGCGCGAAGCCAGCCACGAGAAGTATCAGCGCGACCAGGCCCACACCGAACGCACCATGCGCGGCGGGCTGCTGGAATGGCGCAACATCCTCAACCTGTTTCAGGAAAGCGAGCGCGATAACCAGTTGCTGCTCAGCGCCGTAGGCGACGGCATTTACAGCATCAACACCGATGGCCTGGCGACCTTCGTCAACCCGGCAGGTGCGCGCATGCTGGGCTGGGAACCGGGCGACATGATCGGCAAAAATATTCACCGTATCCATCACCACACCCACGCCGATGGCAGCCATTACCCGGTGGAGGATTGCCCGATCTATAAAGCGGTGCGCGATGGCATCGTTCATGAAGGACGCCAGGAAGTGTTCTGGCGCAGGGATGGCAGTTCATTCCCGGTGGAATTCACCAGCACACCGGTCATTTCCGAGGGGCGCATTGCCGGTGCGGTGGTGGTGTTCCGCGACATTACCGAAAGGCGCACCACAGAAAACCAACTGCACAATGCCCTGGAAGAACTCAAGGTACTGAAGCAGCGCCTGGAAGAGCAGAACGCCTACCTGCAGGAAGAAATTCATATCGAGCATAACTTTCGGGAGATCGTCGGCCAGAGCGAGCCCATCCTGAAGATCATCAAGCAGATCGATGTGGTGGCACCTACCGATGCCAGCGTATTGATCAATGGCGAGTCCGGCACCGGTAAGGAGTTGATCGCCCGCGCTATCCATCAGGCCAGCCGCCGTAGCGCCCACCCACTGATCCGTGTCAACTGCGCAGCGATCCCCACCGAGCTGTTTGAGAGTGAGTTCTTTGGCCACATTCGCGGCGCGTTCACCGGCGCGATACGTGATCGTGTCGGACGCTTTGAGCTGGCCGATGGCGGCACGCTGTTTCTGGACGAGATTGGCGAGATCCCCCTGGAACTGCAAAGCAAACTGCTGCGGGTTTTACAGGAGGGACAGTTCGAGCGAGTCGGTGAAGAGCGCACCCGCAAGGTCGATGTGCGGATCATCGCCGCGACCAATCGCGACTTGCGTCAGGAAGTGGCCGCCAGGCACTTTCGCGAAGACCTGTATTTCCGCCTCAACGTGTTCCCGATCCAGTCACCGGCCTTGCGTGAACGTGCGATGGACATTCCATTGCTGGCCGCGCACTTTCTCAAGCAAACCGCCAAGCGTCTGAACATGCCTGGCCGCCGCCTGCGCAACAGCGACATCGAACGCCTGCAACGTTACTCATGGCCCGGCAATATTCGCGAACTGCAGAATGTAATCGAGCGCGCGCTGATTACTTCCCATGGTGCAGACCTGAACATGGACCTGCCAGAGGAGCTGAATAAACGCGAAAGCGCACCGGTTACTGAATCGACCGATGCAAGCATCATGACCGACGCCCAGTTACGTGATCTGGAGCGCACCAACATGCAAGCCGCGCTGAAGGCCAGCAACGGCAAGCTGTTCGGAAAAGGAGGTGCAGCAGAGCTTCTGGGATTGAAGCCTACGACATTGGCTTCGCGGTTGAAGCGGCTGGATATTGTGTTGTAACGCATGCCCCAACCCCTCGCGAGTTGCCCTTACAAAGCGCCGTCGGGCAACAAACCCAGTCCCTGTAGGAGTGAGCTTGCTCGCGATAAAGTCGGAACGACTTTCCGGCGATTGTGAGTTCAGTATTCTTCACGACTGCTTCGCAGCCGATCGCGAGCAAGGTGGAGCGCCACCCCGGTCGCTCCTACAGGATCAGGGTGTATCTGAAGGCCTCTTAACCTCGGTGAGCTACAGGGTTGTGTTTCGGATCAATCGGCTTTTGTCACCCTCGCCAACCACACCTTCAAATCCCCCACCTCCGCCTGACTGATGGTATGGCCTACACCCGCATAGGAATGCAGCTCGGGCTTCACCCCCAGGGTCTTCAGGTACGAATCAGCCTGGGTGGCGCCGCTGTAAGGCACGCGCGAGTCGGCGTTGCCGTGGCCGATGAACACCTGAAGATTTTTCAGCGCCGGATCGGCTTTGAGCCCGGATTTCAGAACCGGCAGCACCTTGCCACTCAAGGCAGCTATGCCGCCGACCTGTTGTGGATGTCGCAGCGCAACTTCATAGGTCATCATCGCGCCTTGGCTGAAACCCACCAGGAACACTTTCGACGCCTGGGTGTGGTACTTCTGCGTGGCCTGCTGGATGAACTGATTCAGCGATTCACCGCTGCGCTTGAGATCAACAGTCACGCCATCGTAGTCAGCGCTTTGCGGATTCTTGGTGAACCACTGGTAACGATCTTCCCCCAAGCTGACGGGCGCACGCACCGACAGGTAGTTGTAATCCCTTGAGAGCGCGTAGTTGATCCCGAACAGGTCCAGCTCATTGCTGCCATAACCATGCATGAAGATAACCAGCGGCCGATCCTGGGCATCGGAGTTGATTTGCGCCACGTAACTCAGTGGCAAATCGGTTTGCAGCGGTAGTGCGGCCTGGGCAAAGCCGGTAAACGCCAGCAGTAAAACAGCGAAGAATTTCAACATCGGTAAATGACCTCGGAAAGTGCGTTGTCCGATCAATCGGACAACGCACACGGTATGTCGTTTGCCAGAGGTCATGTTAAAAATCGGTCATTGCCTGGCTGGCTCTGCCTGGTTTGAGCAGTTGCATTTGCTGGCGATAGTCATCGGTGACTTGTCGCGACTGGCTGCTGCTGGTGATGACTCGCGGAGTAATCAGCACGATCAGCTCGGTGCGCGCCTTGGATTTGCTGGTGGTGCCGAACAACCAGCGCAGACCGGGGATTTTCCCCAGGTATGGCACCGAGGAGCCGCTTTCTGCGTTGTCCTGCTTGATCAAACCACCGAGCAACACCGTCTGGCCGCTTTGCACCGCCACTTGAGTGGATACCGAGCGGGTCGAGATGCTCGGGTTGGTCTGGCTATCGGAGATCGACGCCAAATCGGCATTGCTGACCTGCTGCTGAATATCCATGTACACCAGGCCACCTGGATTGATCCGAGGTACTACATCGAGGATCACCCCGGTCTGCACGTATTCAACGCTGCTCAAGGTGGTATTGGAGACGTTGGTGTTGACCGTGGTCTGGCTGATCGGGATGTTGTCGCCAACCTGAATCTGCGCCTGCTGGTTATTCATCACCACCAGAGACGGGGCCGAGAGCACTTGGGTGCGGCCGTTGGTTTCCAGTGCCTTGAGGGCGACCTGCAAGTTGCTGCTCACGAACGAATAGAACAGCGACGAGCTGCCCAGCGCCGCGCCACCTGCGCCCAGCGCACCCTGGCTGCCCGCGGTGTTTTCAATGTTGGTGGTGCTGGAATTTCCAGCCAGTCGGCCCAGGTACCATTGCACGCCCAAGTCCAGCTCGCCGGTCAGGTTGACCTCAAGAATGCGGGTTTCGATCTGCACCTGCAGGGGAACGTTGTCCAGGCGTTTGATCGCCGACTCGATTTCTTTCCACTGCGCCGGACGGGTACGAACCAACAACTGGTTGCTGCTTTTCTGCGCGGTGATGCGGGTGCTGGCGTCGATGCCCTTGGACGCGGTGCCGGATTCGCCGCCTTGCTCCGCGCCGCTATCCGCTTCGCTGTCGAGATTTTCCTCGCCGCCTTCGGCGTCTTGCTCTTCATCAACCGAGGCATTTTGGTTGCCGCCCATGCCCATGCCCATGCCGCTGCTGTTACCCATGCCGCCGCCCAGGCCATTGCTGAGCCCACCACTGCCGCCCATTCCACCGGAGCTGCTGTTGGAGCTGAGCGACGACAGCGAGCGGGTACGCAAGCCCGGAGCGACCTTGGCGGCCGAGTCGTCCTTGATCGCGCCATTGCCATAGATCTGACGCAGGTATTTGGCCAGGTCGGTGGCCTTCATGTTGCGCACATCGTAGACGTACATCTGCGGCTCGTTGCCGCCACCCTCGTCGATGGTGTGGATCCAGTCGCCCACTTCACGCAGGTATTCCGGCTGCGAGGAAATCGCCACTACCGAGTTGGTCCGCTCGATCGGCAGGAAACGCACCATGCCCGCCAGCGGCATGCCGCTGTCCGGACCGAACATTTTTTGCAGTTCCGGCATCAGCTCGCCCACTGAGGCGCGCTGCAAGCCGAATACGCCGACGGACATGCCTTTGAGCCAGTCGACGTCGAAGGTATCGATGGTGTCCTGATAGTTGGCCAGCTCATCCGGCGTGCCGGACATGCTCAGCACATTGCGCGCAGGGTCCACCAGCAGGAACGCGTTCTCTCGGGCGAACGGCTTGAGCAGCTTCTGCATTTCCGTGGCCGAGATATAGCGCAGCGGAAACAGCCGCGCCGACATGCCTGCCGCTGGCTGGGACACGGTCATTTCCGGCACAAGCTTGCCTGCCACCGCCTGATTGGACGGCAGGATCACGTAACGGTCGCCCTGCTTGATCATCGCGTTGTCAGTCCAGGACAACAGGGTTTCCAGGATCGACATCGCCTGCTTCTTGTTCACCGGCTTGGAGGTGGAGAAGCTCACGTCGCCTTTCACGCCTTGGGCAATGCTGTAATTCTCGTGCAGCAAGTCACCCATGATGCTGTTGATCACCGCTTCAATAGGCTGGTTGGTGAAGTTGAAAACGATATCGCCCTGCTCTTTATCGGCCGCCGGTGCTCCCCCGCGCGCCGCGGGCGCTGGCGCAGGCTTGCGAATGAACTGCTGATTGCCGCGAATCAGCTGCCGCGTAGGTGCAGTCGCGGCCTGGGGTTGCTGAGTGTCCGCTGGCGGCAGTTCGCTGCGCGGGTCAACCGGCGGGCGTTGTGAGCCGGTGCCATTCAGGGCCTCGCGCAGCATGTCGTTATCTTGATCGTAGGTTTTGGGCGTGGCTGCACAGCCGCCGAGGGCGACGGCCGTAGCCAGACAAAGCATGGGGGTGCGCAAGGTGGCTATTTTACGAACTCCTGAAAAATTAGCGTTCACTGAGTGGACTCACGAGGAAGAGAAATCGGTGGGGTATTGGAAGGCGGCGGTAAACGCAGTGCACGCAGGCTCAAGCTTTGCGTGCGTCCGTCTGAAGAGAAATCGGCCTGGGTCGGGGTCAGCTTTTCCAGCTTCCAGCCGTTGGGCAGCGCCTGACCTTGATGGACCTTGAGCGGCGGGCCGTCGGCGCGTTTGATCAGGGCCACGCGCAGTTCGCCATCGATCATCACCCCGGTCAGGGTCAGGCCAGCCAGATTAGAGGCCTGAGCCTGCTGCGTGGAGCGATCAGCGCTGCGGTCGGTGCTGAACAGCGGCGCTTGCCATGTTCCAGAAAGACTTTCCAAGGTCGCGCTCGGGGCGGCATGGGCTTTCGCGCCCGCATCTTTGGGATTGCGCGGCGCCTGTTCCGGCAACCAGTCCGGCGAATCAGCAACCCCGCCAAGAACTCCGGCAATCACCAGGGTCAGAACGCTGGCAAGGCCCAGCAAGGCCCATTCGGTGGAGCGCAGCGAAGCGATCATGGCGTGGCCTCCACAACGGCAGCTGGCTGCAGGTAACCGCGAACCAGCAAGTGAGCCACGAGTTTTCCGGCCCCGCCCTTGAGGGGCGCATCAGCCCCACGGCGGATGCTCATTTCGTCAACGAACAGGAACGGCCGCTGGTACTCCAGCTCATGGAGGATGGCGGTCAGCGGCTCGATGGCGCACTCCAGGGTCAGGCTGACCTTCACCTGACGATACGGCTCGGCGCCGTCCTGCTCAGGGGTGATCGGCATGCGCTGCGTCAGGCTGCAACCACCACCGGTGGTCCCATGGCTACTGATCAGGTCGGCCACCCGCTGCATCAGATCGGCGGCCACGGCGCTGGGATCGTCGCCTGGCAGCAGGCTGGTACTGCTGGCGGGATCATTACGAGCCTGCTCCAGCTGCTTTTTGAGGGCATCGCCCTGGCTCAGTAAACCGGCGTAGCGCTGCTGTTGCTCGCGCAGCTGGTCTGCCTGGGCATTGATGTCACGCAAGGGGCCGGCGAACCAGCTGTCGATCAATAGCCAGTAACCGGCACAGATCACCAGCGCCAGGATGATCAGCGCGGCACCGCGACGTTCACGGCTGGTCAGTGGTCGGCGCATTGGCGGCCTCCTGATGCAAATGAGCGCGCAAGGAAAAACGATCCTTGCCGGTCTGTGGATCAGGCTGGATGACCCCCTGAAACTGGGCGTTCTCCAGGCTGTGACAATCCTTGACCCGGCCAATCAAGGCGCTGGCCTTGGCGCTTTGCCCGGAAAAGGAAACTTCGGCACTGTCATTGATTTCAAGCTGGTCAATCCAGGTGTCGTGGGGCAGGCAGGCGGTCAGCTCGTTGAGCAATGCCACCAGGGTGGGTTGCGCGGATTTACGCTGGATCAGGTAATTGGCCGCGCCACGGGTATTGGTCAGTTGCTGGCGGATCTTCTGGATCTGCGCCACTTGAGCTTTCTGTGCCTTGACGCTGGCCTGCATGTCTTCGAGCAGGCGCTGGCGGTCGTTGAGCCACAGCAACATCGCGACAATCAACAGGCCACCGCACAGCCACAGCAGTTTGCGTTGCAGGCCCAGACCACTGCTCTGCTGGCGGGCGCGCAACGGTACAGGAAGCAGATCGATACCGAGGCGCGACTGATCGTCGCAACCGACGTCCACGGCGTGCGGTTGCAATCCGAGTGCCGCACATTCGGCAAGGATCGCATCCAGCCGCTCGCGCAGAATGGCCACCAGGGTTACTTGAATAAACCCGCCAACACGCTTGTCCTGACGGGCCACAAAGTACAGCTGTGAGGCATCGAACGGCGTGAAGCGGTCGAGTTCGAAACCCACCACTGAGTTCAGGTCACGGGCTGCCGCTAAAGGCAGTTGCAGGGTTTGCATCAGCACCGCCGACGGTGGCAACAGCAAAATCTGTTGCACCTGCGCTGGCAACGCGGGTAACGGTCCAGTCAAGGGCCAGGCGTGCAGATGCTCGGGCGTGTCATGGATCAACAGCCGCTGCAGTTTTTCCGGCATGCAGGCACGCAACTCGATCAGCCATAGCTGCCAGCCACGTTGCATCACGCTGCCACGCCACTGTTGCGCGATACGCTCAGCCAGGGCCAGAACAGGCGCAGGCAAGGACATCTGCCGCGCAGAAAATAGTCGATTCATTCTTGCCAACGCAGCACCCGATAAGGCTGTGCGCTTCCCTCCGATGGGCTCAATAAAACAGTGGTGTGCAGCTCGGCATGAAAGCCGCCGGGCCGCTTCGCGTGACTCTCAATCATCAGTACTTCACCGGGATCGGCACCGACCGCGCTCTGAGTCGGCATATTCAACGCGCGACGCAACAGCGCCGAAGCGAAGGCCGGATCCGGGCGATCCAGACCGCTCCACAGAGTCACTTCCGGCAACATCCGGGCGTACAGCGCCTGACTCATGCCGGGCAGTTGCCGGACTTCTTCAATCACTCGCAGCGGCGCCGAGTTGCCACCGCGACGCCCTTCAATCAATTGCGCCAGGGCAGTTGCCTGATCCCGTGTTGCGCCGCACGCCTGGGCCAGACGCGCTATGTCAGTGGCCGGTGCGCTATTCAAATCCAGCTTGCCGCGCTCGCTGCGCACGCTGACTCGCAGCTGTGCGTCATCAAAACTCAACGCAATCTCCCGGCCATCAGCAATCCAGCGTCTGCGCTGCCGGGGGTCGCTCAGCCCCTGCACGGCCAGGTTCAAACCGGCCTCAGCGGCCAGTAGCGCCTGGGTGTGCTGCCGCTGCCAAAGGGCCTGACGACTTTCCAGTTGTACCCAGCTAGCGAGCCCGCCAAGCAATACGCTGAGCAAGGCAAGGGCCCACAACACCAGCAGCAGGGCAACGCCGCGCTGGTTTTCACTGGACGACTTCATAGGAGACTGTCTCATCAGCCCCCTGCTCCGCCGGACAAATCCAGTCGCAAGGCCACCACTTCGGGCAACCAATCCACCGGACCTTTGACCTTGGCGTCGATACGCACGGCCCGAGGCAGGCGCGTTGGCCACGGCCAGTCGCTGAGCCAACCCGTGGGCTGACCTTTGGGGGTCACCCCCTGGTAGCTGAAATTCAGTTGCTCAACATCCTTGAGCAACACCTGCGGCTCGCCCCAGGGTTTGAGGACCGTGCCATTGGCGTCGGTCTGGATCTGTTCGAACGCCACTTGCAGCTGACGCCGGCCTTCGGGCCCGCTCAGTTGCAAGGTATGGCGCTGAATCCCGCCGCCCAATTCGCCCGGCAACGTCGAGACAAATTGCAACCGCTGGGCTGAACCTTCAAAAAAACCGCTGGTTTCGCTGTCATCTTCCGACGTGTCCAGCGGCAGCGCCTGAGCGATAGAGCTGCGCAGAAATGACTGCGCGGCGCGCATTTCGTCCAGGCTGACCGTATAGCGCTGGGCCTTGAGCACCGCCCGATTGGCCCCCAGCAACGCACCACCGACCAGGGTCAGAAGCACGCCCAGCAAGCTGAGCACCAGCATGATTTCCAGTAGCGTGAAGCCGCGCTGTTGCTTCAACCCAACATCAGGCCCGCGCATCAAGAGCCGGCCTTGTCAGTGACGCCGCGCAATTTCAGGGTGCTGAAATGTGCTTTGCGCCTGGCTTCGCTGACCGTCAAGTCGAGACGAAACAAGCGCGGCTGGCCCAATTGAGTGGCCTGTTGGCGCACATCCAGCTGCCAATCGATGCTGCCGGCCAATACGCCTTGACGGGTGCCGCTCTGCAGCGGGCCTGCAGCTTCCTGATCCATGATCGTGCGTGCCGCATGGCTCAAGCGATCACTGCGTGACACTTGTTGCAGCGAACGTGCGCTCTGCCCAAATGCCACCAGCAAAACACTGCTGCACACCGCCATCACGGTGAGAGCGGCGAGCATTTCCAGCAGGGTGAAACCCGATTGACCTGAGGGGTTCATTGCAAGGCCTTGGACTTCACGCTGCCGGTCAGCCAGCCGATGTCTATGCGCCAGCGCCGGTCACCGTTGACCACCATCAGGTTGCCGCCAGTCGAACCGCCATCAGGATAGAACTCCACTGTCGAGCCCATCTCGGCGGCCGTGTGCAGGGTCACCTGCAATTCGGCGGGCCATTGCTGAGCACGTTGACCGGGTGCCTGAAAGGCTTTTTTGCGCAAATCAAACACCGTTCGCGCCGGCTGACCGGTGACAATCGCCTTGACTCGGGTGGCACGCAGCGCATTGACCATCTGCCCGACGGCCTGCCGCTCCTTGGCGGCGCTCAACCCTTGTTGCAGGCCGAATCCCACCAGGCCAATGGCGATGCTCATCAAAACGATGACCACCAGCATTTCCATCAAGGTGAAACCACGGCTTGCAGCAGGCATTTTCATAGCGATCAGTTATTCCCAGTTGCCGAGGTCGGCGCTGTAACCTTCGCCGCCGGCCTGACCGTCCTGGCCGAAGAAGATCAGATCGAACGTGCCGTGCTGACCCGGGAAGCGATAACCGAAGGCGTGACCAAACGGATCTTTAAGGTCTGATGGCTTGGCATACGGGCCAGCCCAGCCAGCGGCGTTGCCGGATTTTTCCATCAACTGTTGCAGGGTCTTGGGTGGCGAACCGACGTCCAGCGCATAGCTTTCGATCTTCATGCTCAGGCTGGCCAGTTGCGCCTTGCCCGCGCCGTATTTGCCCTTGTCGACATTGCCGCCCACCTGGCGCACCACGATGGTGGCGACGATGCCCAGCAGGACGATGACCGCGAGCATTTCCAGCAGGGTGAAACCGGTCTGGCGACGGGCAGGCTTGAAGCGATTACGGCTAAAACTCATCAGGATGGTTCCTCTTTGGAAAATTCAGATATTGCTGGTCAGGCTCATCAGCGGCAGCATGATCGCCAGCATGATCACCGCCACCATGGCCGCCATGACCACGGTGAGTGTCGGCACCAGCGCGGCCAACATGCGGTCGATGCCGCGCTTGGCCTCCACGTCGAACACATCGGCGACCTTGAGCAGCATGCTGTCGAGCTCACCGGCCTGTTCGCCGACTTCAATCATTTGCAGGGCCAGATCCGGAAGCAGCGGTTGAGCGCCAAAGGCACTGGCCAGGGTTCCGCCGCCCTTGACCGATTCGGCGGCGTGAGCGACCTGAGCCTGTAACGCGCGGTTGGTGCAGACCTGCCGGGCGATCACCAGCGCCTGCAACAACGCCACGCCGTTATTGAGCAGCGTGCCAAGGGTCCGTGCCAGGCGTGCAGCCTCGATCCGTTGTAACAGCGGACCGATAATCCGAATGCCCAACAGACGCCGGTCATGGCGCTCGCGACGCTGGGGATCACGCATACGCAGGCTCATGCCCCAGATCAACGCGATCAGCCCGACCAGCACGGCCAGGCCGTAAGCGCTGAGAAACTCGCCCAGGTTGAGGATTACCTCAGTGATTAGCGGGATCGGCACGCCAAGGTCTTTGAAAATCGGCACGAACTGCGGCACCACATAGGCCAGCAGCAGCGCCAACGATCCCAGCACGCCCACAACCAGAAACGCCGGATAGATCAGCGCGTTGATCACTTCACCACGCAGCAACTGGCTGCGCTCCAGATAGTCGCTGAGCTGACGCAGGGTGCTTTCCAGCGCGCCGCCCGCTTCGCCGGCGCGGACCATGCTTATATAAAGAGAAGAAAACTGGCTGCCCTCTTCCTCCAGCGCTGCCGACAGCGGCTTGCCAGCCTTGACCTGTTCGCGAATTCGCTCGATCAGCGCGCGGGTCTGGGGCTGGCCGGGCTGCTTGAGCAGGATTCCCAGGGAGCGTTCCAGCGGTTGACCGGCACCCAGCAGCGTCGCCAGTTGCTGGGTGAAACTGACCAGCGCCGCGCCATTGAGCATGCCGCGCCCCAGCGCATTGCGCAGCCCGCCCATACCCGCCGGGTCGATTTGCAAGACCAGCAGGCCGCGCTTTTGCAGTACAGCGACGGCCGCGTCCTGATCCTTGGCCTCCAGAGTGCCGTTCTGGGCAACGCCCTGGGCGTCCAGCGCGCGAAACTTGAACAGGCTCACGCGCCGTCTCCGCGAGTGACGCGCAGCACTTCTTCCAGGGAAGTCACGC
>Ga0247806_10000395_pt1 | contig 28253 bp, 20 predicted proteins | sample UWRJL059202B1_FD_179935 | JGI IMG/M metagenome (GOLD analysis project Ga0247806, IMG submission 179935) | Plant litter microbial communities from Arlington Agricultural Research Station in Wisconsin, United States - UWRJ-L059-202B-1 | ecosystem: Environmental > Terrestrial > Plant litter >... | reverse complement strand
AAACGGGAATGGAAAAGCTGTAAAGGACATCGTTCTCAAAAGCGTACAACCTGCTGTTATATCCTTCAGTTTCAAAGTATTGCAAACGAAGACTGCCCGACAGGGGTTTGAAAATCGGTTTGTAGCTGATGTCGAAGTAAGCAAGGTATCCCTGCTCGGCCTGGCTGCCTTTTTTATCGAACCAAACGATCTCGGTCCTGGTCTTCAGCGTAAACGCTGTGGACACCCGGTAGCTCACCTGGGTACGCCAGTTTTGCCGGGGCTGCGCAAATATGGGCGACAGGGGCAGTTGCGGGTCCGGGTTTACGTTGATGGGCTTGGATTCGGTGCGGTAACGCATGTATATTTCCAGTTGTTTGTTGGGTTTGTAAGTAGCCTGCACCAGGTAATCCGACCCGGTAGTGGGCGCATCTGCCCGGGAACGCAGCCAGGGAAAACGGTAAAAATCGGCATAGGCATCGAAGCGCCAGGCATTGGAAGGCCTCACCGTTACCCCGGTAAACAATCCTTTTTCATTGGTTGGATAGGTACTCTCTGTGAAAGCGGTGGTGTAAAGGGATTGATAAGCGGGTTGGATATTGCGGTAAACCATGCTGATGTCAACCAGCGAAGAGGCACTCAGGATAATGCCATTCACAAATGCGGTGGCGGCCTTGTTCGTCATGGCCGCTTCCCCGAAGAAATGCAGGTTGCGAAATGTATAGCTGTAATCGATGCTGTAATTGCCGAAAGATTTGCCGGATAATGCGTATTTGTTGTAAGGCTCGCTGCCTTTTATCAGCGGCAGTTTGAAACTGTATTGAATGCCATTGATGCCGATGTGCAGGCGGTTGTATTGGTACGAGAGATTGCCGCCGAACGCCAGCTGGCGCTGAACGCCTTTATCGTCCGATTCGCTTTTGGTGCGGTGGTAACCGGATACCTGCAGAGAAGAAATGAAATCTTCTTCCGTTTGTGAAGTGTCGCTGTTGAGGTTGCCATCGATACGCCGGTAAGATCCAAAAAGCGTGGCCTGCCAGTTGTTCTTTGCCAGGGTGATGCCCAGCCCGCGGTGAAAATTAATTTCACCGGCCGAATTGTAAGGCCGCAGCACATCGGCCTGCCTTTTTACATTCACAATGTCGGGACTTTTCCTGAAGGCCAGGCTTTGCCACTGCGTAAGTCCCTGCCCCATGTTCACTGTAAAATCGCCGATGGCCAGTGATTTTACAATGCCGATGTTGCGGGCAAAAATATGCGCCGAATAAAAATCGAAACCTGCTTTTTGTTTGCCTTTGAAAAACTGTTCGCCCGCATCTTTATCACCTACGATACCATATTGCAACAGGTTCTTGTAAACATATTTATAGCGAAAGAAAATGCGTTGGGGAGAGCCGGGATAATAACTGTTGCCCGAGGCCGGGTCAACCAGGTAACCCTTCGATCTTTCCAGCACCTGCGTGGCCCGCAACAACAAACTATGGTTGCCGCCGTTCAGCCTTTCGCCGAAGGATTCGGATAGATTAAATGCCGTACTAACGGTTACGTATGGGCGCAGCTTACGGATCGTTTCAATATCCCAGGAAGGTACTGCCTGTAGTTCATAAATATCAATGAAGTTGCCAAAGAAATTGCGGTACACCAGCAGCTGTTGAACCTGTATGGGTGTGAGCACGCGCAGTTCCTTCAATTCCGCTTCCGTAGCGCTGTTGAGGTTCACTGGGTTGCGCAGCATCTGTTGCATCTGCTGCAGGTACGAGTCATCTTCGGTTTCCATGTCCTCGTTGTTCTCCGTAATATTTTCGAGCTGCTGTTCGGTGTTGGCAGGCGGTTCCACTACCTGCGCAGTGGCGCAGAACTGAATGATGAAACAACAGCAAAAGAGCATCAATATCCTCATTCCGACTTGCCTTTAAAATTCACGATCAATAAAATGCCCGGTGAAAATCCAAGTTGCGGGTGGTAACTACCGGCAATGTCTAAACGCAGGTTACTCCACCCGATGCCCACGCCGGCGAACGCGGTGGTAGATTCACTCATGAAACCACCACGCGCATATAACTTTTTTGCAAACCTGTATTGTAAACCCGCCGTCACATTTACCGGCTTATCTTCCTCCTTCGACACTTCGGTACTGATGAAAAAATTCTCCGAAGCATCATAACCCAGCCCTGCTTTATACGCCGCCGCCAGTTTTTCCTGTTTTTGTTTTCCCAGCTTACCGCCTACGGGATTGTATACGTGTATGCCGCCCTGCACCTTATCGGTAAAATGAAAGATCGCACCTGCTTCAAAGTTGATGGAAGAGGCGTTGCCATATGTAGGTATTCGGTAACCGTAATAGTTGAACTGCACGCCGATGTCCACCTTCCTGCCAAGGCTGCGCGCATAGGCCAGTCCCAGTTTTTGCTCGTTGAAATTTTTAAAGCCTGCATAATTCACCTGTATGCCGAAGTTGCCCAGTTTGGTCGGGATCGCCGCACCCAGTGTGTAAGCACTTGTTTCCTGTAAAAGAAATCTTCGTTCGCCAAATACGCCGATGCCTGCATTTTTAACCCTGGCCAACGCTGCCTGGTTGGAAGTAAAAGATAAGGGATCGGATTGCTGCTTACTGTAAGCCCCCAGTCCTACGTAGGGAAGCGCTACGGCGTAACGCAGGGACTGGGCCTGTGTTTGCACGAAGGACAGCAGGCAAATAACAATTATTGCCAATTTGATTTTCATTCTCACAAGTGTTAGCATTTACGGATACCAAGATAGGGATAAATTGGAAACCAAAATGTAGGCGGCTGCTGAATCCTATATGAACAAATTGTTGTTTACTTTTGCGGCATGAAAATACTGGACGGCAAACTCGTATCACAGGCTGTAAAAGATAAAATAAAAGAAAGTACCGCGGCGGCGAAAGCAGCAGGCAAAAAAACACCTCACCTGGCAGCCATCCTCGTAGGCAACAACGGCGCCAGCGAAACCTATGTGGCCAGCAAGGTAAAAAGCTGCGAAGAAGTGGGCTTTAAAAGCACCCTGCTGCGGCTCGATGAAAATATTACCGAAGCGCAACTGGTGGAAGCAATTGAAAAGCTCAACAAAGATGCGGATGTGGACGGCATACTGGTGCAGTTGCCTTTACCCAAACAGATCAGCGAGGACAGGATCATCGGCGTGATCGATCCCGCAAAAGATGTGGATGGTTTTCATCCCATCAGCGTAGGCAAAATGGTGCAGGGCTTACCCGCTTTCATTCCCGCTACTCCTTATGGCATCATGCTGATGTTGGAACATTACAACATTGAAACCGCTGGTAAACATGCCGTGGTGATCGGCAGGAGCAACATCGTGGGCAGGCCCATGAGCATACTCCTCAGCAGGAATACCAACCCCGGCAACTGCACAGTAACGGTATGCCATAGCCGAAGTACCAACCTTAAGGAACTTTGCCTGCAGGCCGACATCATTGTAGCGGCGCTGGGCATCCCCGGTTTCTTAAAAGCCGACATGGTTAAAGAAGGCGCCGTAGTAATCGACGTAGGCATTACGAGGGTAGCCGATGCTTCCAAAAAATCAGGCTTCGCCATTAAAGGTGATGTTGATTTTGAAAACGTAGCGCCCAAAACAAGTTACATAACGCCTGTGCCCGGTGGTGTAGGACTGATGACCATTGCCGCATTGCTGATGAACACGATGAACGCCGCCGCCAATAAATAAATTTTTAAGCGCTGAACCCTTACATGGAACTGACCGAATATAGCACCGATACAATCCTCTCTTTGCAGTTGCCTGTGATGGAACATTTTTATACCATCCAGGGCGAAGGGTATCACCAGGGCAGGGCCGCTTATTTTATTCGCCTCGGCGGTTGTGATGTGGGTTGCGTTTGGTGCGATGTGAAAGATAGCTGGGATGCCGGCAAGCATCCTTTGCGCTCCATTACCTGGCTGGTGGATCAGGTAAAATCAACACCGGCAACATTGGTGGTGATCACCGGCGGTGAACCGCTGATGCATGACCTTACAACATTGACGAAAGCCCTGCAGGAAAACGGACTGGAAACAAATATTGAAACCTCCGGCTCTCACTCATTGAGCGGTAGCTGGGACTGGATCTGCCTGTCGCCCAAAAAATTCAAAGCGCCTTTGGCAGAAGTATTGCCGCATGCGCATGAACTGAAAGTAGTGATCTTCAATAAAACCGATTTTGCCTGGGCCGAAAAATATGCCGCCCAGGTATCGCCCGGTTGCCTGCTGTACCTGCAGCCCGAATGGAGCAAAGCCGCTGCCATCACACCACTGATCGTAGACTACGTAAAAGATCACCCGCAATGGCGGATATCGCTACAGGTGCATAAATACATGGATATCCCGTAAGTGTAAATGTTAAAATTCCTTTTTAATTAAGCTACGTAAAACTTTATCCTGCCCAATCCGTTCTATCTTCGCCCATTGAAAATTTAACGGATGCAGATGACGCTACACATATTCTTACGCCGGCTCGTTTTGGTACTCTTGGCCACGCCGGTTTTTGTTGGCAAGGCACAGCAATATGATCCTGAAAAAGTAGATAAAAAAGCAGGTGAAATCTATGGCCGTGGTTATGAAGCGGCAAACAATAATGATTACGTCAACGCGATAAAACTATTCACCGAGTCTTTAAAGATCGATCCAAAACTGGTGGATGCCTATCTCTCCCGGTCAGGCGTATACGCTAACTTAAAAAACTACACTGCCGCTGTAAATGATTTTGAAAAAGCATTGAGTATCGACTCCGTTTATTCCAAAGTTTTTTACCTGCCCTACTCCATTTCACTCGCCGGCATGGGCAATTTTCAACGCGCTCTCAACGTGGTGAATGAATTTCTTGCCACGCCCGGTTTAAATGCAAAGAGCATCGCCGCGGGCAACTCGCGCAAGCGCACGTATGAATTTGCTGCAGAATATGAAAAGAAACATCCGTTCAACGGCTACCTTTTTGCCCCGAAAAACATGGGTGATAGTATCAACTCAAAAGACCTCGAATATTTTCCTTCCTTCACCATCGATGGAAAGAAAATGATCTATAACAAACGCATCAACAATGACGAGGATTTTTACGAAAGCGATTTCATCAACGGTACCTGGAGCAAGGCAAAACCCATCGGCGGAAAAGTAAATACCAATTTAAATGAAGGCGCGCAGAACATTTCACAGGATGGCCAGTTGCTCATGTTCACCGGTTGTAATTACCCCGAAGGCGAAGGAAGCTGCGATCTTTATTTTTCTGTAAGAACCAATACCGGCTGGAGTGAAGCACAAAACCTCGGCCCGGTGATCAATACGGATTGGTGGGAATCCTCCCCTTCGCTTTCACCTGATAAACGCGACCTGTATTTTGCCAGCAGCCGCGCCGGCGGATTCGGCGGAAGGGATATCTGGGTAACGCACCGCTTGTCCAACGGCAAATGGAGCCGTCCCGAAAACCTTGGAGAAGCGGTGAATACCAGCGCTGATGAAAGTTGTCCTTTTATGCACGCGGATAACCAAAGCCTTTACTTCAACAGCAACGGGCACAGGGGCTATGGCATGACTGATTTGTTCATCAGTAAAAAAGTGAACGACAGCAGCTGGACGGTAGCCGAAAACCTCGGCTATCCCATCAACACCATCGATGATGAAGGTTCGCTGGTGGTAACAGCAGATGGACAAACGGCTTACTATGCAAGTGAAAGAAGCGACAGCCGCGGTGGCCTCGACCTGTACAGTTTTACGTTGAGGAAAGACATACAACCATCGAGAACTTTATGGGTGAAAGGAAAAGTATTCGATAAAAAAACGGGAAAGGGTTTGCCTTCGCTGGTGGAACTAACGGACATCAATACACGCAATGTGATCAGCCGGCTGCAAACGGATGAAGATGGTCAATACCTTGTTACACTGCCCGAAGGAAAATCCTATGCGTTTAACGTGAACCGCAAGGGCTATTTATTTTATTCCGATAACTTTTACCTCAATAATCCCGGTACCGATTCGCCGCAGGTGAAAGATATTCCGCTGCAACCTATTGAAGCCGGTGCGCTCATTGTACTGAAGAATATTTTCTTCGATAATAAATCTTTTGAATTAAAGCCTTCGTCGCTTACTGAACTCGACAAGCTGGTATTGCTGATGAATGAAAATCCCAAGCTGAATATCCGCATCAACGGCCATACCGATAATGTTGGTCAGCCCAAAGACAATCTCCTGCTATCCGATAACCGCGCCAAAGCCGTGGTACAATATCTTTCTTCGAAAGGCATTCCTGCCCAACGCCTCAGCGGCAAGGGTTTTGGAGAAACGGTTCCCCTGGCGGACAACAATACGGAAAACGGCCGGGCACTCAACCGCCGCACGGAAGTATCCGTAATAAGCAATTAATACACGGATAATAGAACGCGTTTTAATATCATTGCCCCGGGGGAAATGATCATGAACGAGTTACTATACGCCATCGCGCTTACGCAGGTGCCCGGCATCGGCGACGTGCATGGCAGGACATTGATGGAACATTACGGCAACGCCGAACTCATCTTCAAAGCACGGAAAAAAGACCTGGAACGACTGGAAGGAATCGGCTGCATTAAAGCCGCTGCCATCAAAACTTTCCGTGATTTCAACATTGCGGAAACGGAACTGGCCTTTATAGAAAAACACAGGATACAACCGCTTTTATTTACGGGTAACCTGTACCCGAAGCGGTTGCTCAACTGTTATGATTGCCCGGTCGTGTTGTATTACCGCGGCAATGCCGATCTTAACCACAGCAGGATCATTTCCATCGTTGGCACGCGCAATAACACCGAATACGGAAGGCAGGTTTGCGAACAATTCGTGGAAGGGTTGAAGGACAGCGATGTACTGGTTGTGAGCGGACTCGCTTTCGGCATCGACACCATCGCCCACAAAGCTTCGTTGAAGAATAATTTGCCGACCGTGGCGGTGCTGGCGCATGGGCTTGACAGGATCTACCCACCCCAAAATAAACAATTGGCGCGCGACCTCACGCTGCACGGCGGACTGCTCACCGATTCCATCAGCAATACAAAACCCGACAAACAAAACTTCCCCAAACGCAACCGTATCGTGGCCGGTATTGCCGATGCCGTAGTGGTGATCGAAAGCAGTAAAAAAGGCGGTTCCCTCATCACCGCTGAAATTGCGAATGGCTACAATAGAGATGTATTCGCCATACCCGGCCGCATCAACGACCCAAAAAGCGAAGGTTGCAATTACCTGGTGAAGAATAATAAAGCCATGTTGGTTACCTGCACAGATGACCTGCTGGAGATCATGGATTGGAAAACGAAAAAACCGTTGGACAAAATAAAGCAACGTGCGTTGTTTGTCGACCTGTCGCCCAACGAAAAAACAATCTTCGACATCATCTTACAAACAGACACAATTGGAATCGACGACCTGCATGCGCGCAGCCAACTCAGCAGCAGCCATATTGCCAGCGCTTTGCTGATGCTGGAAATGCAGCAGTTGATAGCGGCGTTACCCGGAAAGAGATACGGAAAATTATGAATTATGATTTATGAGTTATGAATGTATAGGGTTCATAACTATTGGCAGCTTTCCGTATTTCCGGCAAAATTTAATTGGCGCAACGAACTTTCGGTTCGTGAGGCACGAACCGAGGCAGTGGGAAAGAGATACGGAAAATTATGAATTATGATTTATGAGTTATGAATGTATAGGGTTCATAACTATTGGCAGCTTCCCGTCTTCCCGGCATTTAATTCGCAGCGAACTTTCGGTTCGTGAGGGGCGATGGGATTTAAATCATAGCCCATCCTTTAATCATTCAAAATCACAGTTCAGACAATTTCGTTAATTCGCGCAGCAAAACTTACCACATGCATATCTTCCCGGTTAATAAAAGCGATTGACCGGGAGAGCAAATGCCGGAAGGGTAAACATACAGCTTTGCGAACTTGCTCCTTTGCATCTTTGCGTGAAATAAAACTTCGCGCAGCGAAACTTACCGTCTACACGCCTTACCGGTAAGCCTTGTTTTTGCTTTTCAAAATTTCCGCTTACCTTTGCCTATGGCAACACTAAATAACCCGGCTCCCGGGCATAAATCCAAAAAATTTTTCGGCGAAGGCTTAACATTCGATGATGTATTGCTGATGCCTGCCTACTCCCAGGTACTCCCGCGCGACGTAAACATCAAAGCACAACTCACCAGCACCATCACCCTCAATGTGCCCATGCTCAGCGCAGCAATGGATACCGTTACCGAGGCTTCGCTGGCGATCGCGCTGGCACGCGAAGGCGGTTTGGGTATCCTGCACAAGAACATGTCCATCGATTTGCAGGCCGACCAGGTACGAAAGGTAAAGCGTAGTGAGAACGGGCTGATCATTGACCCCGTTACTTTGCACCCCGATGCTACCATCGGCGAAGCCTTGCGCCTCATGCGCGAGAATAAGATCGGCGGTATTCCCATCATCGACAAACAACAGAAATTAGTGGGTATGCTCACCAACCGCGACCTGCGTTTTGAAATGGATTACAAGCAAAAGGTAAGCACGGTGATGACGAAGGAAAACCTTTTCACCGCGCCCGAAGGAACCGACCTGAAAAAAGCCGAGCAGTTGTTCAAACAAACCAAAGTTGAAAAACTGCCCATCATCAACAAGCAGGGAAAACTAACCGGCCTCTTTACCTACAGCGATATTTTAAAACTGAAAAGTCATCCCAATGCTGCCAAAGACAGCTCCGGCCGTTTGCTGGTAGGCGCCGGTGTTGGCATTACAAAAGATACGATGGACCGCGTGGCCGCCCTGTACAAAGTAGGTGTTGACGTGATCTGTCTCGACAGTGCCCACGGCCATACCAAAGGCGTGATCAGTGCCTTGAAAGACATTAAAAAAACATACAAAAATTTACAGGTGATCGCCGGTAATGTGGGCACGGGTGCCGGGGCAAAAGCACTGGCTGATGCTGGTGCCGATGCGGTGAAAGTGGGCATTGGACCGGGTTCCATCTGTACCACGCGCATCGTTGCCGGAACAGGCGTTCCACAAATCACCGCGGTGATGGAAGCTGCTGCCGCGTTGAAAAATAAAAAAGTGGGTATCATCAGTGATGGCGGTATCCGCTATACCGGCGATATGGTAAAAGCACTGGCTGCAGGTGCGCATTGCGTGATGATGGGTAATGTATTTGCCGGCACGGAAGAAAGCCCGGGTGAAACGATCATTTACGAAGGCCGCAAATTCAAACAATACCGCGGCATGGGTTCCCTGGGTGCGATGGCCCAGGGCAGCAGTGATCGCTACTTCCAGGATGTGGAAGACGACATCAAAAAATTCGTACCGGAAGGCATCGAAGGACGTGTGGCTTTTAAAGGTTATCTCCGCGAAGTGGTGCACCAGTTTACCGGCGGCTTAAGGGCCGGCATGGGTTACTGCGGTGCACAAACGATCAGCGAGTTGCAGGATGCCGTTTTTGTAAAGATCACCAACGCGGGCATGCGGGAAAGCCATGCACATGATATCGCGATCACGAAGGAAGCGCCGAATTACAGCAGGTAGTTCAATTAGAAATTGTGAATCAGAAAGACAGGCATGAAGTTTAGGATATTTAGAAAAGCTTAGATTCGATGCCTGACTTTCCAGGCAGGTAAATCTAATGACAAATTACCAATGACGGATTACGAATTGATCATCATAAAAATCAATTCCATCATTCAAAATCACAGTTCAGACAGTTCAGCCAATTATGAAAAGATCAGCTACCAAACTTATACTGCGCCTGCTTTTCCTTTTCACATTTTCCTATTTTTATATTGGCACATTAAGCGCCCAGGATTCTTCGAGGTTACGCATCGCCCTCCTCACCTGCACACCCGGCAGCGAATTGTATTCCACCTTTGGCCACAGCGCTTTTCGGGTAACCGACAGCAACAGCGTAAGCGACATCGTGTACAACTACGGCACGTTTAATTTCGATGACGATGGCTTTTACCTGAAGTTCGTGCGGGGTAAATTATTGTATTGCCTGTCGCTGGAATATTTCGAAGATTTTAAAAATACATATCAATACGATAACCGTGGTATCACGGAGCAGGTATTGAATTTAACGGGGGCAGAAAAAAAAGCATTCCAACTTTTTTTAAACGAAAATGCCAAAGAAGAAAACCGTTATTATAAATACGATTTCTTTTTTGACAACTGTACAACCCGCCTGCGCGACATCATTAAAAAACACGACAGCAGTTTTTGCAACATACCCGTGATGCCCGAAGGCACGCGTTTTCGCCAGGCCATTCATTTTTACCTCGACAAAACCAAGCAACCCTGGAGTAAACTCGGCATCGACCTGTTGCTGGGCGCCCGTTGCGATTGGGTAATGACCGCCGAACAAATGCAGTTCCTGCCCGACAACCTAATGAAAGCACTGGACAGCAGTAAAAATATGGTTGTTGGTACGCAAAGCCTTTACCCTTTTAAAGAGGCGCCACAAGCCCCGTTATTATCGCCGTTTGTATTTTTCTGCGGGCTTTTTTTATTCATACTATTACTCAGCTTTTCTAAAAGCAAATGGGCTTTTGCATTCGTCACCGGCTTCGACGGGGTATTATTTTTCTTTACCGGCCTGCTGGGGATTGTATTTCTTTTTATGTCGACCGCTACGGATCATTCCATGTGCCGCGAGAATTATAATCTTTTGTGGGCCTGGCCTACGCACTTCCTGCTTGCCTTTTTCGTAAACAGTAAAAAGAAATGGGTGCAGTATTATTTTGGAGTTACGGGCATCGGCATTTTGCTGCTGTTGCTGCTGTGGTTCTTTCTCCCCCAGCAAATGAACAACGCGCTTATTCCTTTTTTAGGGCTGCTCCTGTACCGCGCTGCCATAAAATACCACAGGATCAAGTCTTCTCTTACTGCCTGAATATCTTACATCGTACTAACCTGGTGCTGTTTAATTTTCCGGTAACTTTAAGGAAGTTAAACTCATTTTATGGATACGCACTTTATAGAATACAGGTCGGCAAAAATTTGCTACCATACTACCGGTAACGGTAAGCCGCTAATGCTCGTGCACGGATTTGGCGAAGACAGCACCGTATGGAACCGGCAGGTTGATTTTTTGAAAGATGATTACAAACTTATCATGCCCGATCTACCTGGCAGCGGGCAATCTGCCTTATTGGAAAATGCGGGGATCGATGAATACGCGGATGTATTGAAAGCTATTCTTGACAAGGAAAATATCGATAAATGCGTTATGCTCGGCCACAGCATGGGCGGCTACATCACGCTCGCGTTTGCTGAAAAATACCCGGATAGCCTGGAAAAATTCGGCCTTATACATTCAACCGCGTTTGCCGATGACGAGGAGAAAAAAGCCACGCGTGAAAAAGGCATTGCGTTCATTGAAAAGAACGGCGCTTATGAGTTTTTAAAGACCAGCATTCCCGGCCTGTTCGCAGCAGCTTTCACAAAGGATCATCCTGCGGAAATTGAAAAGCTGGTAGACAAAGGAAAAGACTTCACGGCGGAAGCATTGATTCAATATTACCGGGCCATGATTGCACGTCCCGACCGTACGGCGGTTTTAAAATCTTTTCACGGCCCCATCCTTTTCATCTTCGGTGCGCACGACAAAGCCATTCCTTTCCCGAAAAGCCTGCAGCAGTCTTACGTGGCAGCAGTTTCGCACGTTCATATCCTGAGGAAAAGCGGGCATATGGGGATGTGGGAGGAAACGGAGTTGATGAACAGGTATATTAAAGATTTTTGTTTCCGGTTCATAATATTTTAGCTTAATTTAATATAGCTAAAACAACTGTTATGAATTCTTTTTCCCCCCGGTTGAGAAGCCTTGCTGCTTTTGTCTTGTTTATTTTGTGCGTGTCTTTTTCTACCTATGCGCAAGTGAGAATTCCAAAGGGACTTGTTTCTATTTTGGCGCCTTTGCCACAACCTGAAGAGTTCGTCCTTACTACCTGTAGCAGCGTTGGTTTGGATGGATGTAATTACATAAGGAATAATAATTTCACTCCGGATGCCTTATATGATCCCAATAGTAACAGTTCTTTTGACAACCCGTTCAACTATAACAACACTGGTCAAAGCCTTGTTGCCAATTATATTATTGCGGTAGGAACCCCACAAATATATGACGGGGTACATGCGACGAATGGAGCAAACAGCACAGCTCCGCCCCCAGGAACTACAGGACATTTTTTTGCAGGTGTAGGGTACACAAGCCAGGTGGGAGGGTATTATAGCGAAGGCGTGGTTCAAAAAATACCAGCTTTATCAACTGCCAAAACTTACGTAATGAGTTTTTATAAGGCTTTTAAAGATTATACTACCGTTACCGGCGTTAATACAAATCACCCGGTTGACCATTTTAGGATTGTATTAATGAAGTGTTCAGATTACAATCAAACTTTTATTCCGATTTCTTATCAATTACCGGCTTTACCAACAAATAGCCAGGTTATCTACTGTGAAACAACCGTAAATAATGTACCCTGGGACCAGGTACTTATAAAATTTACGCCCACGCAGAATTTCGACATGATTTACATTATCCCCGAAGGAAACCAGGGTGATCAAAGTAGAAATTCCGGTCTCTATTTTTCATTTCCTGAATTAATCGATGTTACTAATTTTAGCGCCGGTACTATCCCAACACCAATTCCTACTGATTGTATGATAACCTTAGGACCAACTACGCCTAATTGTGTTCCAACCGGAGCCGTTTTAACCTGGCATGGGCCCAACGGCCAAGCGATTGTAGCGCCAGCCAGCCAACAAATACAGGTTGATGCAAGTGCAATTGGCAATCCGGGAACATGGACCTTAGCCATGACAATGCCCAATGCTGTAACCACCAATAATACTTGTAGCCAGCAACAGGTGGGAGGACAGGCAATGATTACTGCAACCATCGTTGTTCCTGCATGTTCGACTTGTAGTACTACACCGCAGGTTTTATCTTCCAGCTTTTTTAGTGTTGAATGTAATCCAGCTATTCCTAATCGCGCAATAATTCCAAATAGCTTTAACTTTTTTTGTACCCCTTGGGAATGTGGTGGCAGGGTAAATTTGGAGTCGAATTATTCCAGTGGAAATGAATGGTATATAAATAATGTTTATATAGGAGATGGTACCAGCCCTATTGGGATTGGTGGGCATGTACCAAATATTGGATTTGTAGAAGTAATCAATAACAGTAAAAAATTAAGACATTCGCTTTCAACATATTCGAATGCACAGCAAGAATTTGTTTATTCTTTTAAAAATTGCAATGTAACTACTCCTTCTACTACTGTCTTTTGGGGTCAAACATTTCATGCTACTGAATGGTTAGGTTTTTATAAACCTAATTTTACTAAGAATATTTCAACTTATCTTAATTATACTTTTGGGGCGGGCTCTATTTACACATGGTCAATACCTAATGCAATAGTTACAGATATAACTAACACTGATCCACAGGCAAGTGTTTATTTTCCCAGTAATATTCCGATTCCTACAGTAACAGGTACACTTACAGTAAGTAATTCTCCTTACTGCAATGGAGTTTACAACATTGAATTTACTTACGATCCCAATGCCAAACCTTCGAAAGAAGCGGTTTTACAAAACAATTCAGAGATTAAAATTTATCCGAACCCGGCTTCCTCACAAGTAACCTTAAGGTCAGAAGATGATTTTATCAGGTCGGTAGAAATAAATGCATTTTTTACCCCGGCTATAAAAAAGATGACCGGCAACAACACGCGCAAGATTACGCTGGATGTAAGTTTACTACAAAGAGGGGTTTATAATTGTAAGATCATAACTACCAAGGGAATTACTTATAAAAAACTTTTTATCACCCGGTAAGCGTTCAGAACTTTCATTACGACATTAAAAGGCATTATTAAAAGTAAATAATGCTTTTATGCACCTGTTTCCAAATAGAGAGCAAACCAAAACACCGTATAATGCGATATATAACAATGTAGATTTTACAGAATTCTACATTCCCAAACAGCGAATTGCTGTAAATTTAGGTCTAACACACTTATAGGTGGCTTAATGAAAAAAAACCTCTTTTTAATCATATTAACTGTTTTTTCCCTTAACAGCTTCGCCGCGCACATTACCGGCGGGGAGATGATTTACCAATACGTAGGCCCGGGATCTGCCGCCAATACCAAGCGGTACAGTGTCACTTTAAGGCTTTTCAGGGATGATGCCTCGGACGGTGCGGTCATGCCTACTTCCGTATTCATCGGCATCTTCAGCAATGATACAAGGGCGCAGTATCCTTCCGGCAACGCTTATTTCGACGTCCCGATCAGCAATGGTACAGGTGGAACCAATGTACCGGTGACCGTACCACCTGTTTGTATGAAAAATCCAGGGCCACTGTCGTACCGGGTAGGGCAATATCAATTTTTCGTGGATCTGCCCGACAACAATTTTGGTTACACCGCTGCCTATCAGACCTGTTGCCGGATCAACAGTTTAAGAAATGTATTGACGGGCGCCGGGCCCGGGCAGGGCGAAGGTTCAACTTATTCCTGTAATATTCCGGGATCCAGTACTTTATTGCCGGGCGAAGTGAACAGCAGCCCCGCCTTTACTACCTTATTGTCCAGGATCTGCTACAGTTCTCCTTTTGATTTTGATTTCAGCGCCAACGACCCTGACGGCGACTCGCTGGTATATTCTTTTTGCAATGCCTACAACAAAGGGGATGCAACAGATGCAAGAAATATAAATCCCACCCCACCACCATATACATCTGTGGTTTACATCAACGGTTATTCGGGTGCCAGTCCTTTAGGGCCAAGCGCAACGATCGATCCTAAAACAGGGATCATATCGGGCATTGCGCCTGCATTGACGGGCCAGTATGTTGTTTGCGTTTGCATCGCGGAATACAGGGACGGGCGGCTGATCAGTAACCACCGGAAAGATTTTATCCTCAACATCAGGAATTGCGAGATCCCCGATGCACAGTTGAACCCCCGGGCTACCACCTGCGATGGCTTTACCGTGAACTTTGAAAACAACGGCTCCAATGCCGACGTGGAAACCTGGGACTGGGAATACGGCGATGGCAATACGGGAACCGGACAGGCGCCTTCCCATACTTACGCAGCAGCCGGCGATTACACGGTAAAACTGGTGGTGAACCGCGGCCTGGATTGTGCAGACTCATCAACGGTGCTGGTGAGGGTATATCCCGGTTTCCGGCCCGATTTTAAAATAGATGGTCAATGTAAGAATACGCCCATACAATTTACCGACCTTACAACTGCCGACTTTGGCGTGGTCAATAACTGGTCATGGAATTTCGGCGATCCTTTATCGGGCAGCCAGAATACCAGCACGCAGCCAAACCCCACGCATAACTATGCCAATTCAAACGATTACGATGTAACTTTTATCGTAAAAACCAGTGTTGGCTGTATCGATACGATCGTTAAAAGATTATCGGTACTTGACCGCCCCGCTTTTGGTTTGTCGAATGATACGCTGATCTGCAACATCGACACCCTGCAACTGCATGTAAGCGGTACCGGTAGTGTATTATGGTCGCCCAATTACATGATCGACAACGTCAATTCTTTCAACCCGCTGGTGAGTCCCGACGTTACCACTACCTACCACGTACAGTTTACCGATCCTTTCGGCTGCGTAGGCGGCGATACCGTTCGCGTGAACGTAGTGAACCGTGTTACACAGTTTGCCAACCCTTCGGATACGACCATTTGTTTAACCGACGCCATTACGCTCAACCTGGTCAGCGACGCCCTGTATTATACTTGGACGCCCGACGATGGTACCATCAGCAGTACCACCATTCGTACGCCCGTGGTACGGCCGCTGGTTACTACCACCTATCATGTAATCGGCAGCATCGGAAAGTGCATTGCCGAAAACGATATCCGCGTAAAACCGGTTCCTTATCCCGATGCCGATGCAGGACCGGATCAAACGATCTGCGTGGGCAGTTCCGCCCAGTTGCAGGCCAGTGGCGGCAGCAGCTATACCTGGAGTCCTACAGCTTTCCTGAGCGCTTCCAATGTTTCCAACCCGCGCTCCGTTCGACCTACCACCAGTGTACGCTATATCGTAACGGTAAGGGATATACTCGGTTGCCCGAAACCTGCCAGGGATACCATGGTGCTTACCGTGGCCAATATCACTGCCGATGCGGGACCAAGGGATACTGCTGTTGTAATCGGGCAACCCTTACAGCTATTCGCTACCGGCAGTACCAACTTTGAATGGACACCGTCTACCTGGCTTACCAATCCCCTCATTCCAAACCCCGTTGCACTCCCGCAAAACAACATCGAATACGTGGTGCGCGTAAGCAACAGCATCGGCTGCTTCGATACGGACAGCATCAGGGTGCGCGTATTTACCGTGAAGCCCGATCTTTTTGTACCTTCTGCGTTTACGCCCAATGGTGATGGCAACAACGATGTGTTCAGGCCCATCGCCATCGGCATGAAGTCGGTGGACCTGTTCAGGATTTACAACCGCTGGGGACAACTCGTTTATTCCAATCCCGATACCAACGCCGGCTGGGATGGCACCTTCGGCGGCAAAGGACAGGAAACCGCCACCTATGTATGGTACGCCGAAGGAGTGGATTATCTGAACAATAAGATTAAGAAGAAGGGATATGTTGTCCTGATAAGATAATTAGAAATTAGTAGTTAGAAATTAGAAATGGGAAACAGGTTTTTAATAGAATGAAGTTTTTATGATAGCAATGATTAAGTTTTGTTCACAAACATGAATAAGTGCAGACAAGCTACAATCAAACAACTCTATACATTTCTAATTTAAAATTTCTAATTAATAATTTGCTTCAGCATTTCCGCCCACCTCCCATACTGTTTTCCCGAAGGATGCAGCCCGTCGAAGGCTATCAATGCAGTATCCGTTTCTCTTGAGATAGAAGTGATGTCGATATAATGCACGCCTGCCGCCAAGGCAATTTCTTTATTGATGGCGTTGAACTCATCTATTTCGCGGGCGATGCGCGGTTTGTCGGAACCCGCCGCAAAAGGCGTTACGCTGTAATCGGGGATCGACAAAACATATACCTGTTTTACCTTGTTGCCGGCGTATTGTATCGCCCTGTTCAGCAAGGTCGAAAATTCAGCTCTGTATTCGGCCTGGCTCCTGCCCTGGTATTGATTGTTCACGCCAATGAGGAGGGTGACGGCATCATAATCCGTTTGAATATTTGTATTGTTGGTCGCGTTCAGCAAATCGCCGGTGGCCCAGCCCGTAGTGGCGATGATGCGGGGTTGACTAAAATCAATGCCTTTCTCTTTTAACAACCGTACGGTTTGATTGGGAAAACGATCCGCCTCGCTCACCGATTGACCGATCGTATAGGAATCGCCCAAAGCCAGGAATTTTTTAGCTGCTGTAGGTGTTGGATTATTTGTACCACTATTGTTTACAGCCGTTGAATCTTCTCCTTTCTTGCAGGAACTCAACAGCATGAATAACAGGAAGAGTTTGCCCAGGGAAAGAAATAATTTTATCGGAATGTATCGGGTCATACTTTATAAACGAAGAGGTGTGGTTGGTGGATTAGGGATAAGCGTTAAAATTATTATGCTGTTTCAACAAGTGCAGTTATTCCGGTTCGTGAGACACGAACCGGGGCGGCACGAACCGGGGCGACAAAAAACGGCACTTATGGAAAGCCGTTGGTCGGGAGACCAAACGGCGGAGTAACTTACCCTACGAAAGAGTGCCTGCTTTCACAGGCACTTTCCATTTCTAATTTATAATTTTTAATTCCTGTTAACTCTCTTTCCCATGACAAGCCTTGTATTTCTTGCCGCTGCCACAAGGACAAGGATCGTTGCGGCCCGGTGCTTTTTCCACGCGGATGGGTTCCTGCTTTATTACTGGCGAAGGATCAATGTATTCATCCTGTCCAATGTATTCTTCACCGCCGGTTGAAGATGTGGCGAAGGATTCTTTGCGCTCGCGCATCCGGCTCATATCTGTTTTTTGTTCGCGGCCTTCTTTGATCTGGCCGGCATTTGTTTGTTCCACCGGTATCTGCGCATGACAGAGGAAACTCACGATGTCTTTATTTACCTGGTCGTCCATTTGTTTGAAGGCGCTGAAGGCCTCGATCTTGTAGATCACCAACGGATCTTTTTGTTCGTAACCCGCCGTTTGTACACTGTGGCGGAGATCATCCATGGCGCGTAAATGTTCTTTCCAGGCATCATCGATCAAAGCAAGCGTGATGCTGCGTTCCAGCGCGTCGTTCAGTTCGCGGCCTTCATGCGCCAGGTATTTATCGAGGTTGGCCAATGCCTGTATTGCTTTCTTTCCATCGGTGAAAGGCACGGCAACATTTTCAATGTGGTTGCCCTGTTCTTTGCGGATGTTCTGGATGATGGGCATGGTTTGCTTAATAATCGCATCCGTTTTCCGGCGGTATTGCTGTACCGCTTCCACGTATAATTTTTCGGTCAATGCCTGGGTAGATTCCTTGCTCAATTCATCCGCAGTGATGCTGGTATCGATGGCAAAATTGAGGATGGCTGCCAGTTTGAAACCTTCATGATCGTTGGCTTCTTTGAACGAATTGATGAGACCGTCGGCAACAGAATAGAAAGCATTGTCGAGGTCGAGGGCCAGGCGTTCGCCAAACAAAGCATGGTTGCGCTTTCCATAAACAACATTACGTTGCTTGTTCATCACGTCATCATATTCCAGCAAACGCTTCCGCGTACCGAAGTTATTTTCTTCTACTTTCTTCTGCGCTCTCTCGATGGATTTGGTGATCATGCTGTGCTGGATCACTTCGCCTTCCTTATAGCCCATCCTGTCCATCAGCGAAGCAATACGCTCACTGCCGAACATGCGCATCAAATCATCTTCCAGCGAAACAAAAAAGCTGGAGCTGCCGGGATCACCCTGCCTGCCCGCACGTCCACGCAACTGCCTGTCCACGCGGCGGCTTTCATGCCTTTCGGTACCGATGATCGCGAGCCCACCTGCATCTTTTACACCGGGGCCTAATTTAATATCCGTACCCCTACCGGCCATGTTGGTAGCGATGGTAACCGCACCGGCAAGGCCTGCTTCGGCTACTACCTGCGCTTCCTTGGCGTGTTGTTTCGCATTCAATACATTGTGTGGGATGTTCTTTTGCTTCAGCATCCGCGCCAGCAATTCACTCACTTCCACGGAGGTTGTACCTACCAGTGTGGGCCGGCCGATGGAGCGCATTTTTTCCACTTCATCGATCACCGCTTTATATTTTTCGCGCTTGGTTTTAAACACGAGATCCTGCTCATCTTTACGAATGGCTTTTACGTTCGTGGGGATCGTCACCACATCCAGTTTGTAGATACTCCACAATTCCGCCGCTTCCGTTTCCGCGGTACCAGTCATACCCGCCAGCTTATGGTACATCCTGAAATAATTCTGCAGGGTAACCGTAGCGTAAGTTTGCGTGCTCGCTTCGATCTTCACGTTTTCCTTTGCCTCGATCGCCTGGTGCAAACCGTCGGAGTAGCGCCTGCCATCGAGGATACGACCCGTTTGCTCATCCACGATCTTCACCGCACCATCCATCACCACATATTCAATATCCTTGTCGAACAAGGTATAAGCTTTCAATAATTGTTGTAAGGTGTGGATACGATCCGCTTTCAATGAATATTCATTCAGCAGGTTTTCCTTTCGGTGCAGTTTTTCATCCGCCGTCATGTCCGTCTTTTCAATCTCTGCCAGCTTGGTAGAAATATCGGGGATGATGAAGAATTCGGGATCTTCACCGCTGCGCGTGATGAGCTGGATGCCCTGGTCGGTCAGGTCCACCTGGTTGTTCTTTTCATCTATATTGAAGAACAGTTCGGCATCTACCTTCGGCATTTCTTTTTGCTGGTCGGCGAGGTAATAGTTTTCGCTTTTCTGCAGTTTCACCCTGATGCCCGGCTCACTCAAAAATTTGATGAGTGCGCTGTTTTTGGGTAAACCACGATGGGCGCGCATCAAAGCGAGGCCGCCATCTTTTGGATCGTCGTTGCCTTCAGCTATTTTTTTCTTTGCTTCTATTAAAAATTGATTCACGGCTTTGCGCTGCGCTTCCACCAGCTTTTCGATCCTTGGTTTCAGGTCGAAGAACTGCTGTGTGTTATCGCTGTGACCAACCGGTCCGCTGATGATGAGCGGCGTACGCGCATCATCGATCAGTACGCTATCCACCTCATCCACCATGGCAAAGTGGTGCTTGCGTTGCACCATTTCATCCGGTGTATGCACCATGTTATCCCGCAGGTAATCAAAACCAAATTCGTTGTTGGTACCGTACACGATGTCGGCGTTATATGCATTACGACGTGCATCGGTATTGGGTTCGTGCTTGTCGATGCAATCAACGCGCAGGCCTAAAAATTCAAACAAGGGACCGTTCCATTCGCTATCCCTGCGCGCCAGGTAATCATTCACGGTTACGATGTGCACACCTTCGCCCGACAAGGCATTGAGGTAAGCCGGCAAAGTACTCACCAGCGTTTTACCTTCACCGGTAGCCATCTCGGCGATTTTACCGGAATGCAATACGGCGCCACCGATCAGCTGTACATCGTAGTGTACCATGTTCCAGGTAACCGTACCGCCCGCTGCCGTCCAGGTATTTTTATAAATGGCTTTGTCGCCCTGTATGATGACGTTGTCTTTTTTTGCTGCCAGGTTCCGGTCGAGTTCGGTAGCTTCTACTTCCAGTGTTTCATTGTCTTTCAACCGGCGGCTCGCTTCTTTTACCGTGGCAAACGCTTCGGGTAATATTTCGAGCAGCACTACTTCCAGTTGCTTATCTTTTTCTTTCTTCAGTTCGTCGATCTCTTTATAGATCACATCGCGCTCGTTGATCTGCGAAACAGGCAGCGCTTCTGCGGCATCCTGCTTATCTTTTATTTCGGTGCTGATCGTATTCAGGTGCGTCGCAATGCGCTCCCGGAACTCGTTTGTTTTATTGCGTAAAGCGTCGTTGCTTAAAGATTGATATTGCGTAAAATACTGGTTGATCTTTTCCACCTGGGGGCTGATCTTCTTTACATCTTTCTCGCTCTTATTGCCACCAAAAAGTTTTGAAATAGTGCCTAGCATAAAATTCAGTGTTGTTGGGTATTGTGTAAAAACGTTTTCTAATGAACCTTGTCTTGTCAAATTTAATGCTCAACTACGGCCGGAGCCAAAATGACAGGGCAGCAAAGGTACGATTTGTTTGGGGTTTGGGGCAACGGAAAGGCTTTTTGTTTGAGCCGGCAGGCTCTTTCCAATCCGCTGGTTCCGTAGCTTTTACATTAAGTTTTCCTTAACTAACTTTTAAATAAAAACGGTATAAACCTTCAAACCACTGCATGAACACAAGAACCCTGCTTTTCCCCGTATTTATTTTATTTTTTCTGAATGCCTGCAACAACGAGGAGATCGGCGACAGCAAAGACGTAGCGCAGGAAAGGATTTATCAACACTACCAGGTGAGTTACCAGGAGGGCGAAACGAATGCCACTGTTACCGCGCAATACCGTTTTGCAGGCAAGAATGGCACAACGCTCGTACTGAATGAGCCCGGCAAAGTAGAGTTCGACGGTGAGAAACTGAAAGTCGACAGCAACGGCATGGGTGCCTGGTACCGCGCATCCAAACCGGTAACTGCATTTTACGGTAACCATCGCATTGTTTATACGGATATCCATGGTAAAAAACTGGAGAATGGGTTTTCTTTTTATCCTTTTAAACTCGAACCGGCAGCGACGAACATTTCTAAAAAGAAAGCTTACAAAATATCTTTTATCAGCACATCCCTACAGCCGGATGATTACGTGGAGATCAATACCATGGATGGCGATACCAGTTTCAGCATCCTGCATCACGGCACCGATAGCGGCAACAGCATTTTGATACCTGCTGCCGTATTGCAAAAACAAAAAGGAAAATTTCTTACCCTTGAAACCCGCCTGCACCGTGAAATGCCGCTGCAACAGCAGTCGCCGGAGGGCGGCAGGATTGAAATGGATTACAGCCTACAACCAATAAAAATTAATTTCATCGACTAAACAATCTGTAAAAAGGCTTGTTACGTATTTGTTAAAAACATAAAATATGCAGAAGCTTTTCTTCGTCCTTTGTATCGCCTGTCTTTCTTTGAAAGGCTTTGCTCAAAAAGTTGACATCGACCGCAACGAACTGTACAAGTTCGACCAAAAACGCGTGGGCATTCAAAAAAACGCCATGCTGGTACTCGGCGGCTGGTCGGCCGTAAACCTTGGCGTAAGCGCTTTTGCCACCAAAACAAGCGATCCTGCGAAAAGATATTTTCACCAGATGAACGTGATGTGGAGCGGCATCAATATGGGTTTTGCGGCGCTGGGTTATTGGGGCGCTACCAAGGAAAACATAAAAAACCCTACGTTGAAAAGCGTGTTGAAACACCAGAGCACTACTGAAAAAACATTCCTGCTGAACACCGGGCTGGATGCGGCTTACATTGCCACCGGGCTGTACCTGTGGGAAAGAAGCAAGACAAGGAAAGATCCCAACAAGCTGGAAGGCTATGGCAATGCGATTATGTTCCAGGGCGGCTTTTTATTGATCTTCGACGCGGTGAATTATGTGATCCACAACCAGCGCGGGAAAAAGCTGAACAACATGCTGAATAAAATTGAATTGACTGGCGGTGCGGGGAGTATGTCGATGGTGTACCGGTTGAATTAATTGTCTGAACTGTGATTAATCGTGATTAAGTGATTTTCCTGATTTTTAAATCGCACCACCATGGTTTGTGTCCTCACAAACCATTTTTTTATTCCAGGCAAGTATTCGATTTGGATATTGATTTACTGCTTTGCGTGAAATTGTCTGAACTGTGATTCTGAATGATTATAAGATGGACTATGATAAGAAGTTCTTATTAGCAGGTTGATTAACTTATATAAGATCCGCATTGCTAACTTTGCTCCTTTGCATCTTTGCGTGATACCAAATCAGCAAAACAGAAAATGCTACCACGACAATAAATACCAACGCCGTTAAAGTATCATTCCGAAAACCGTTCGTTAAATTTCGTTCGTCCATAAACATATAAACAGGCAGTCCCGCAATGGCCACCGAAGCGCCCAGGCTCAAACCCGTAGCCGTGGCAGGATGCAAGGGCAGGCTCCTCGCCATCAGCAATAGGGTAATTGGTACCGAACTTTGCAGGCAGGCGATGCCGAAGCCCAGCGCATAAATATTTTCTTTCCCGAACTGCAACAACAAAAAAGCCAGCGGCAGGCTGATGTACACATATTTTTTCCAGCCAATGGCATCGGCCACAAAACCACCGATGAGTTTACCCGCAAAAGCGCTGATGCCAATGATGAGTAATCCATTGGGCGCTGCGATGGCTACCTGGTGTACCGTATCGAAAATAAAAGAACGGAAGCACATCAGCAACAGGATGCTGAGCATGATCCAGTCGTGCGCATCCATTTCGGAAGCGGGTTCCTTTACAGGTTTGTATGCAGGTAGCGACCGGTTCATAATGAAGAAACCGGTTACCATCGCCAGTAATAACACCGGTACCAGTTGCCCGTTGCCGAATTGTCCTAACAGGCTGCCGGCCGTTAAGCCCAGGACACCCGGCGCGGTAAACAGGCCCAGCGGTCCCGACTTATTTTCATGCACCTGCAGGCATACGGCGCCGCCGGTTACGTGCACAAAAGCCGAAGCGATGCCGGAAAGGATGATGCCCGTTTCGGCGTTGATAAAATACCCAACAATGGCCAGTGGCAACAGCCATACCGACAACATCGCGAAAGGTTTCAGCTGTCTTTTATGATCAAGCAACATACCCGCCGGTAGCTGCCCGCCAAAGCCAATAACAGCATAAATAACGATAAACAGAAAGCTTTTCGAATAGCCGTTGCCGTAAGTATAAGCGGCGAGCATAAAACCGGCTGCGAGATCGTTCAATCCATGAAAAATACCCCAGAGTACGGGTTGTATATTTTTACCCTCGATAACTTTTGTGTTCTTCATAACAGGTTAAAATGATTCAATAAAACACCCGTTCCATAACTGGCGCCGTTGGCGATAACGGAAACCAGGAAAGCCTTTTTCCAGTGGCAAAGCACCAATAACCTGTATCCCACTGCTTCAGTTAATGTAACACCCACTTCAAGTATATTGATGTTGATGCCCGTATTTAATAAAAAGATATGCAGCAGCGGCCAGGTAAATAAATTGAGGAGGAAACCAATCAACAACGCAGCTTTCCATTCTTTGTAAAAAAATAGCAGTACCAACGGCAATTCTATCAACAGGGTCAGTATAAAAAAATACCAGATCATGCTTTTTTCTTTGCCCTGCGTTTTTTAAAATAAAGAAAAGCGCCGATCAGCAAACCCAGTGCAATGAGCGCCATCGTGGAAAGAATCAACACGTCCCGGCCGTTCTCTTCGAGCCATGTTTCCTGCACCACATCGAGCAATATAAATTTCATAAGCAATAGGTTAACCGTTGCACACGAAAAAGAAAATAATGGCAATCGTGTTGAGGATTAAAGATATAGGAATGGCTTTCCACCATTTACTTTTCAGTAAAAAACAATACAACAACACATCGAGTACAATCAAACCCATATACACGTACCAGAAACTAAGATCCGTTTCGTGGTACAGGATCACCATCAGCGGCACGAGCATCATGGACGACGTAAATCCCACCCACAAAGGCTTCCATTTTTTGGAATAGTAAAAAGGCCATAGAAAAAACCCTTTGATCAGGAAATGAAAAATAAGCTGGAATAGTAAAGGCATCAGGCTGGGTTTTGATCTTCCGCTTTTCTTTTGCGGAAGAAGAATAATAAAAGCAATAGTATGAATCCGGCAGCGGAACAGGTGATGAAGAGGATGCGGTTGCGACTGAACTGCTCACTTTTTTCATCATCATTTAACAACAGGTAATCATACACGGCTTTGGTACTGTCCATGCTGTATTGCAGTTTGCCGTTTTGTTCCCCGCTGATCTTTATGCGCAGGCTGTAATCCTTTGCATGGAATTGCAGGCTATCAGTAGCTTTGCCCGTAACCGTATCTACCAACAATAATTTTATGTCGCGGTCGCTTTCCTCCCATCGTTTACCGCCTTCCTGTACGTAAATGGTTTCCTCGTCGTTGATGGTGCCATTGCGGTAAGCATTCACCAGTTTATACGTTTTGAGGTTACCCGTTCCGCTGAAACTGATGATACAGGCTGCGTGCCTGCGACGAATGCTGAAGCCGGCGTCTGCGACGGCGGATGTGGCGAGGCTGAGGCAGCATATTAATAGTATCAACTTTAATAGATTCCGGTTCGTGAGCCACGAACCGGGGCGGCACAAACCGGGGCTGCGGCGCTTTTTAAAAATTTGCATGCGTGAAAATAGCTGCAGTCGATTTGAAAAGCAATACCCACCAGCACCGAAAAAAGTCAAAATTAAAAAGTCAAAACCTAAAAGTCGGCAGTCTCTCACTTTGGGTTTTGACTTACCTGCCTTTTCGTTAAGATTTATTTAAATCCTTAACCATTTGTCAAAAAAAGCGTTTGGTTCGCAGGCTGAATACTACATTTGCACGAACAACTTCGTATTTCAACTGCTGTCATCTATGAATAGAATACTACTCCTGCTTTTATTTATTTGTTCCGCTACCATCACCAACGCACAGGTTAAAGGAACCGTCATCGATTCAACCACTAAGAAAGCGGTGGAGCGGCAGGTGGTGGGACTGGTGGTAAAAGCCAATCCAACGGATACGATCTATAGTTTTACGGACGACAACGGGCATTTTCGTTTCGACAATGTACCGGCAACCAATTTTTCCATCCTCTTTAATAATATGGGCTTTCGCCCGGTTTCCAAACTCATCACGGTAACCAAACAGGAAAAAACAATCGACATCGGCAACGTGGTACTGGTGCCGGAAGGGAAATTGCTGGAGGGCGTAACCGTGCAGGTGGCCGCCATTACGGTAAAGGAAGATACCATCGAATACAACGCCGGTTCCTTTAAGGTAAAAGAAAATGCCGTGGTGGAAGACCTGCTGAAAAAGCTGCCGGGTGTAACCGTGGATAAGGATGGTAACGTAACCGCGCAGGGTAAATCGGTGACCCGCGTAAAAGTAAACGGCAAGGATTTTTTTGGCGGCGATGTAAAAACGGCGACCAAGGAACTGCCGGCGAACATCGTGGATAAGATACAGGTGATCGACGATTACGGCGACCAGGCAACGGTGAGCGGCATCAAGGATGGCGATCCCGACAAGGTGATCAACATCCAGATCAAGAAAGATAAGAACAAGGGTTTCTTTGGGCGCATAACCGCCGGTGCAGGTACGGAAGGCCGTTACCAGGCTTCGTTCAACGGTAATTTCTTCAATAACAACCGGCAAATATCGGTGCTCGCCAACAGCAACAATACCAACACTTCCCTTTTCAATTTCAGCGGCGGCGGCAACCGGGGTTCTACCAGTATGATGCGCAGCGGTATGGCGGCCGTAAGTGATATGGGTGGTATGGGCGCCATGAATAATATGACGCGCGATGGTGGCGGGGTTCAGTTGGGCGGTGGCGGCAACAACACCGGCATCTCCACTACCACTTCTACCGGCTTTAATTACCGCGACCAGTGGGGAAAGCGGGTAAGCGTGTACGGTAGTTATTCATACAGCAACATCGATAACCGGCAGGCGCAAACCACGTCTTCCCAAAACTTTTATGAAAGCAACAGCTTCATCAATAACCAGGACCTGAACGCAAAAAAGACAAGCAATTCGCACCGCTTTACTTTTAACGTGGAATATCAAATTGATTCATTCAATTATTTAAAGGTCAGCCCGAGCGTAAACTATACCGGCACCCGCGGCAACAGTTTCACCCTATTTGATTATGCCGAAATTGGCGGCGGCAAAACCAGTGAGGGCAGCACGCGCAACATCAATACTTCGGAAGCGCCCAACGTGAGCGCCAACATTTTGTTCAATCACCGCTTCAGGAAACGCGGCCGTAACTTTTCGGCCAACGTAAACCTCGGTACTTCTCAGAGCAATTCCACGCAGGATGTAACAAATCTAAATTACCGCTATACCGGTCCTTTCCCCGGCGCTTTCAACACGTTCCAGTACATCGATCAGGATAATAGTAATTACAACTACGGCGTGCGGGTTACCTATTCAGAACCCTTGTCGAAAACCCGCAGCCTCGATTTCAGCTATTCGCATAACCTGAATTATGGCCGCAACAACAAGAAAACCTTTAACGTGGATTCGCTGACGAAAGTGCGGACCATCAACAATTTCCTTAGCAACGATTACGAGAACGAGTTCTACAACAACCGCGCGGGACTTTCCCTGCGCACCACGAAAAAGAAATACAATTACACCGTAGGCATCAGCGTACAGCCGGTGAACCTGCAGGGGAAATCATTGACGCGGGACAGTGCGTACAATCCCATCAAGCGGGCCAGCATCTTCCCCATCGCGCGTTTCGTTTATAATTTTACGCGCACCAAGTCGCTCAACTTCAGTTATACCGGTAACCCCACGCAGCCTACTTTCCAGCAGTTGCAGCCGGTGCAGGACGTTTCCAACCCGCAATATATTACGCAGGGTAATCCTTTCCTGAAACCTTCGAGCAACCACAACCTTAATTTCTCGTTCAATAATTTCAACATCGTGAGTGGCCGGATATTGTTTACCAATCTCACATTCAGCACCATTAAAAACCAGATCGTGAACAATACGATCAACCTCGACAGTACGGGCAGCCGCCAGTTGAGCATCCCCGAAAACGTGAACGGCTATTACAACGTGCTGGGCTTTTACGCCTTTTCAAAACCTTACAAGAACAGGAAATACGTGATCACGCTGAACGGTTCGGCCAATTACAACCACAATATCAACCTGATCGACAGCAACCGCTCCATCGGCAGCAACTGGGTAATCAACCAGGGCGTGGTGTTTGAATTCAATTATAAGGAATGGCTGGAACTTGGCGCAGGCGTTAGTTACGGGCTGAACGACGTGCATTATAAAAAATCTTCCGGCAGCAAAACCGGCATCGGTACCCTGCAAAACTCAACGAGCAGCAACTGGACTTTCAGTCACAACATCAACGTAAACTTTACCAAAACCCTTTCGCTGAAATACGACCTGGATTATACCATCAACTCGGGCCTGGCCAGCGCGGTGAGCCGTAATCAAATTATCATGAACGCGTC